>Ga0222719_10005488_pt1 | contig 10909 bp, 10 predicted proteins | sample C33_34DmetaG_FD_165039 | JGI IMG/M metagenome (GOLD analysis project Ga0222719, IMG submission 165039) | Estuarine water microbial communities from San Francisco Bay, California, United States - C33_34D | ecosystem: Environmental > Aquatic > Marine > Unclassified | place: USA: California...
CCATTATTATGGATGGTAATGGTAGATGGGCAAAATCAAATGCACTTCAAGTCAGTAAAGGTCATGAAAAAGGAGTTGCAGTTGTAAAAGATATTGTTGAAGAATCTATAACTCAAGATATAGAATCTCTTACATTATATGCCTTTAGTTCTGAAAATTGGGGCAGGCCACCACAAGAAATAAATTCAATTAAAAAACTAATATTAAGAGCTATTGATGATCAGGTTCCGGATTTAATTGAGCAAGAGGTATCTTTGAGCTTCTTTGGTAAAATGGATAAATTTGGAAAAAAGGTTTTAAAAAGAATAGATTTTGCTCAAAAGTCTACAAAATTTGACAAACCTAACTTGAGGCTAAACATAGCATTAGGTTATGGAGGACAGCAAGATATAGTTGATATTGTTAAAATAGCTTCAAAAGATATTCAGAATAAGATAATTTCAATAGATGAAATTAATCATAATTATGTTCTTAAAAAGTCATTAGTTCCAGAAAGTGAGATTGATCTATTAATAAGAACGGGCGGAGACAATAGGGTAAGCAATTTTCTTTTATATCAAATAGCTTATTCTGAGATCATGTTTACCAATGAATATTGGCCAGATTTTTCAAAGCAACGATATCAAGAATTGATAAATAAATTTAAAAAAGTGAGTAGACGTTTTGGGAAAAGAATTTAAATCAAATTTTTTAACAAGAAGCATTACAGCGATATTGTTAACAATTCCAATTGTTGGAATTATTTACTTTGAGAATATGTATATTCTTCTTATGTCAGTCTTTTTCCTGTTATACGCATCAAATACGGAGTGGTTAAATAACTCTAATAATCAAATCCTATTTGGCAAAGTGCTATTTTTAATATTGCTTGTTAGTTATTTTTTTGCTTCATTAAATCTAATTCAATTAACAATTCTGATTTCAGTTTTATTTTGGTTAGTTTTTAGTTTATGTCTAGTTCTGGGTAAAACCTCGAAGCTATCTTTAGTAAGTTTTGATAATTTTTATCTAAGGTTTTTAATCCTCTTGTCATTTTTTACTTGCTCACTCTATTTAATGAAAGTAAGCGATATTTTTGTATTTTCAAATTTCATTTTGTTTTTTTTATTAATTATAAATTCAGCAATATCTGATATCTCTGCATATATAGTGGGCTCTTCAATAGGAAAGACCCCATTATTTCCAGATATTAGTCCAAATAAATCCTTAGAAGGTTTCTTTGGAGGTCTTGGAGCGTGCTTTCTTTTTGGAGCTGGTATTTATTTTATATTTGGGATTCCTGCCTCATTTATTATTGTTCTTGTTATAGGGTCATTTTTTGCATTTGTTGGAGATTACTTTTTTAGTTTCTTAAAAAGAAAATCTGGAATTAAAGATACTGGTAACATTCTTCCAGGTCATGGAGGCTTATTGGATAGAGTTGACTCTCACCTTGCATCATTTCCAGTACTGATTCTTCTAATTACATTACTATATTCATGAAAAATATTTTAATACTAGGATGCACTGGAAGTGTTGGTGAAAGCACATTAAGGGTTATTGAAGAAAATAGAGACAGTTTTAGATTAATAGGCATGTCTTTTCATAGCAATTCCGCAAGAGCTTTAGAAATTATTGAAGAACACTCACCTGATTTTGTCTTCACCAACATAGAAGATTCAAAAAATGCTATTAAAGATGTTTCAAAAACATCCTTTGAAATTCTTTCTGGATCAAATGACCTGGAAAGTCTATTAACCATAGATGAAGTTGATATTATAGTATCTGCAATCTCAGGGTTTGCTGGCCTTGAAGCAACAATATTAGCTGCAAAAACTGGCAAAAGAATATTGCTTGCAAATAAAGAAAGCATCGTAGTTGCAGGTGATCTGTTAATGCCTCTTGCAAAAGAGCATAAAACTCAAATTATTCCTATAGATAGTGAGCATAACGCTATCCATCAGTGTTTATTATCATGCACAGATTCCAATGATATTTCTAATATTGTAATTACCGCTTCCGGTGGTCCTTTTCTAAATCATTCACTAGATGAATTATCATCGGTATCCATAAAACAGGCTTTAGCACATCCCAATTGGTCGATGGGGTCTAAAATATCTATTGACTCAGCAACACTTGTAAATAAGTGTCTCGAGTTAATTGAGGCGAAATATCTTTTTAATTTAGATGAGTCAAAATTTAGTTTAATTATTCATCCTCAAAGCATCATTCATTCAATTGTAACTTTTAAAGATGGTTCAAGCATTTCTCATATGAGTAATCCAGATATGAGAGTGCCTATAGCAAATGCATTATCTTTCGATAGAAAAGTTCCTTTTAAATTTAAGCCTTTAGATTTTAGAGGTATGAGACTAGAGTTTTTACCTTTTCCTGATGATAGAATTTTTCTTGAAGAAATGGCCAGAACAGTATGCAGTGAAGGAGGTTTAACAGGAACAATTTTTAATGCAGCTAATGAAGTTGCAGTCGCCTCATTTCTCAATCAAAAAATAAAATTTACTGATATTTATTCTGTAATAAAGAGAACTTTTGATACAAATTTTGTGTCTAAAGATATTGATCTTGAATCAATTTATGAAAAGGATAAAGAAACACGCATACAGGCAAAGAAGGTGATAGAATCTCTATCTTAAAATAATAATTTATGTCAATTTTAATATACATTTCTTCTTTTTTAGTGCTAATAGGTATTTTGGTAACAATCCATGAATATGGACATTTTATTGTGGCTAGGCTGTGTAAAGTCCATGTTCAGACATTTTCCTTAGGAATGGGACCAATAATATATAAGAGAAAAGATAAGCATGGAACAGAGTTTGCTTTATCAGTTCTACCTCTTGGTGGCTACGTATCAATGATAACTGATAAATTGATAGAAACTGAGCCACATATAAAGAACGAATTAACACTTGAGCAGCAAAAAAATACATTTGATTCCAAGCCAAAGTGGCAGAGAGCCTCAATAATGTTTGCTGGACCACTTGCTAATTTTATTCTTGCAATATTTATTTTCAGCATTGTTTTTATGAATACCCCAGATCCTAATAATGTTGCCACTATTAAAACTATATCTAACGAAATTCAATTCCAATCTTCAAACAGGATTGTTAAAGGAGATGAGATTGTAGCTATTAATACTCAAAAGATATCCGACCCCAAAGATATACCATTAGAGCTATTATCTTATGCAGGCTACTCAGGGGAGGTTGAAATTACTCTAATGAACAGAGAATATGGGAATGAATATAGCTCCTCGATTCTCGTAGATGATTTTCTTAACACTTCCGAGGAGCAAAAAAATCCTATTTCGTCATTAGGCTTAGAGCTTGAATACAAAAACTTGCCTATCATTGGAAAAGTCTCTTCGGATAGTTCCGCTTATTTTGCAGGAATAAAGAGTGGAGATCTAATTATTGAAATAGATTCAAATAAAATTAACTATATTCAAGATATTGGCAACTTAATTAAGAATAAACCAGAAGAATATATAGATCTTGTTATAAAAAGAAACGGAGATTTACTTTATATGCCTGTAAAGGTTGGGTCAGTGCCCAATGCTGATGGCAAAGTTGTTGGATCTCTAGGAATTCAATTTGGTACATCGCGAGGATTTTTAAGTTCCTTAAAAAAAGGGGCATATGAGACATATAATCTAAGTTTAAAAACTTTTCAGTTCATTGGAAAAATGATCACTGGTAATATGGGAGCTGAAAATCTCTCTGGGCCTATAGGAATTGCACAAATGGCTGGAGATACTGCGCAAGCAGGAATAATCCCTTTTTTATATTTGATGGCTTTATTAAGCATTAGCTTAGGAGTTCTTAATTTATTGCCTTTGCCCGTCTTAGATGGAGGTCAATTAGTCCTTCTTGGTATTGAGGCGATTCGCGGTAAGCCATTACCGGAAAAGGTTGAAGGATATGTTTTTACAGTTGGTGCAATATTAGTTGGAATGCTTATGATCTTTGCTATTTTTAATGACGTTTCCAGGTATATTTAAATAAAAATTATGTCTATATCAAAGAAATTTTTTATTATTATCTTGCTCATATTCAATAGCTCTGCCTTTGCTTTTGATGAGTTTTTAGTTAGCGATATAAGAATCATTGGGTTACAAAGAGTTTCTACAGGAAGTATTTTTAATGTAATTCCTATTAGTGTTGGCGACAAAATCAACCCAAGGAAATCAAGAGATATTGTCAAGTCTCTTTTTTCTACTGAGCAGTTTGATGATATTCAGATAGGTAAAGAAGGTAACACATTAATCATTACAGTTGCAGAAAGACCATCTATTTCCGCTATAGATATTTCTGGAAATAAGGCTCTCAAAACAGAGCAGCTTATGGAAAGCCTTGATGGAGTTGGCGTAAAGGAAGGCGAAGTATACAAAAGATCAACACTTGAAAAAGTTAAATCAGAGCTTGTTAGATCATATTCATCCAATGGAAGATATGGAGCAAATGTTGATATTCAAGAAAGCTTGAAAGCAAGAAATACTATTGAAATATCCATTGAAGTAGATGAGGGCGAAAGCGCATCAATTAAAAAGATTAATATTATTGGTAACGAGGTTTTTTTAACTGAAGATCTCTTGGAGGGCTTTGAATTATCAGAAGGCTCACTTTTTAGTTTTATTCGGAATGACAATCAATATTCAAAAGAAAAGCTGCAAGGTGACATAGAGACTCTTGAATCATTCTACTTAGATAGAGGGTATCTAAAATTCTCTATAGAATCTTCTCAAGTAAGTCTATCGAGAGATAAGAAATCAATTTTTATTGATTTTAATGTTTTTGAAGGAGATCAATATACTATTTCTGAGGTAAACGTAATCGGTGATATACCCTTTGATGAAGAGGCATATATACCAATCACATCATCACAAAAGGGTGAAATATATTCGCAGGGCCAAATAACAGCTATTGAAGAATATTTTAAAAAAATATTAGGCAATCAGGGATATGCATTCGCTGAGGTAAGCGGAGTTCCTGAAACAGATGATGATAACAAAACAGTTGATTTGACGTACAACATAATTCCTGGAAATAGAACTTACACAAGGAAAATATTATTTACTGGTAACGAGATTACCCAGGATTATGTCCTTAGAAGAGAAATGAGGCAGTTTGAGGGGTCATGGACCTCTGATGACAGTATAGAAGCAGGCAAGATAAGACTCGAGAGACTCGGTTTTTTTAAGGAGGTTAATGTTGAAACGATACCAGTTCCTTTAACAGACGATCAAATTGACGTTGTATATTCTGTAGAAGAAGAAAGCACGGGAAGTATTGGAGGAAATTTTGGATATAGTGATTTCGGACTACAGTTAGGATTTAATCTTCAGGAACAAAACTTCATGGGTACCGGCAACACTTTAAGTCTAGGTATAAATAAGAATATATATAGTGAAATGTACAATTTTGCTTTTATGGATCCCTATGCAACAGTTGATGGAGTGAGTGTTGGTTATAACTTGTATTTCCGTGAAACAGATTATGGTGAATATAACGTTGCCAATTACCTTACAAATTCAGAGGGAATAGGTGTCCAATATGGATACCCTATATCAGATACACAGAGACTTGGCCTAAATTTAACATATGACAAAACAGATATTAGTATCGGAACTCTTCCTGCCAGAGAGATTTATGATTTTGTTGCATCTGAAGGCAATGTATTTGATACCGTTAGTGCTAATTTTGTATGGTCAAGAGTAACCCTGAATAGAGGACTATTTCCAACTGACGGGTCCTCAACAAGTGTTAGTCTTATGACAACATTGCCATTTAGTGACCTAAACTATTACAGAGCCAGCATTCAACAAAAAACATATCAGCCTGTTGGTTTTGGTAATTTAATTTTTGGTTTCTCTGGAGAGCTTGGTTATATGGATGCATATGGTGACTCTGAAGAAACACCATTCTATCAGAATTTTTATGCAGGCGGCCCAAGATCTTTGAGAGGATTTGAATCAAACACATTGGGGCCAAGGAGCACACAAGCTCCATGCTATGAATTTAATTATGCGGAAGGAACATGCCCAAATTTACTTGATACCGATGGAGATGGCGAAGCTGATGCTCCATATGAAAATCCATATGCTAACAGCACATCTCGATATTATGATGCTCCAATAGGTGGCAATGTGAAGGTGGAAGGAAGCCTTCAGCTAATTTTTAGATTACCATTCATTGAAGACCAAAGATCCATGAGATCAGCTTTCTTTTTCGATTTCGGTAATGTTTTCTCAGATAATTGTAAAGAATATCAGTATAACTGCTACAAACCAGATCTTGGAGAATTAAGATATTCATATGGTGTTGGCGTCACTTGGATAACTGGCTTTGGTCCTATGAGTTTTGCAATTTCAAAACCAACTAATGCAGGTCCACAAGAAAGAACTGAAGAATTCCAATTTACTGTAGGAAATGTTTTTTAATTGAGTATTTTTTAACAGATTTAATATAAAATATAAGATTCCAACGAGGGGTAAACATGAACAATAAACTTAAAATTAACTTAATCGCTTTAACAGCTCTAATGTTATCTTTTCCTGTCTTTTCAACTGATGGGGTAGCCGTTATTGATATGCGAACTGCGGTTCTATCAACTCAAGCTGCTCAAGACGCATTTAAAGCTCTTGAAGAAGATGCTGATTATGCTGCAAACTTAGAAGAAGCAAGATCAATTCAGGCTGAAAGACAGTCTATGGCAGAGAATTTACAAAAAGACGCAGAGACTTTATCTCAGGCTGAAATTGCAGAAATTCAAAGAGACATTCAAGAAAAAGGTAAAGATCTAGAATTTTTAGCTGGAAAAATCCAAGCTGCACAGGAAGAAACTGCGCAAAGAGTTTTTGCTGAAAATGGTCCAGCTATGCAAAAAATAATCGGTGAACTTATAGCTGCTAAACAAATCTCGGTTTTATTGGCAAAAAATGAAGCTCTACTTTTTAGTGATCCAGCAATAGATTTAACTGATGATGTTACTTCTATGCTTGATGTTCAAGCTACTGAGACTGCTACAACTGAGTAGTGACTGCCAAGCAAGTTTTTACTTTATTAGAGTTATCAAAACTCACAAATACTAAATTAATCGGCGATGGCGAAGCCATCGTCGACAATCTTGCAACTATACAAAACTCTAATAAAACTTCTCTAACTTTTTTATCAAATAAAAAATATTCTAAATATATAAAAACCTCTGAAGCTAAAGCATTTATTGTTCATGAAGATTTTTTTAAAGAGGATAACAAAAAAAATTTTTTAGTCTCTGAAGATCCATATTTATCCTATGCCTTGGCTTCTAAACTTTTTAGCCCTTTTTACAATGATCCAAATAACAATGAAATTCATTCAACAGCAATCGTGTCTGCAGATGCAAAGATTGGAAATAATGTATTCATAGGTGCAAATGTTTATATTGGGCCTAACTGTAATATTGGAGATAATTCATGCATACAGCCAAATGTATCTCTGGTTTGTAATGTAAAGCTTGGATCAAATTGCAATATATTTTCTGGCACGGTTTTGGGATCTGATGGGTTTGGTTATGCTCCAACTAAAAATGGTTATGTAAAAATAGAGCAACTTGGCAGTCTTGTAATGGGAGATAATGTTGAGATTGGAGCAGGATGCACAATTGATAGAGGAGCGCTTGATGACACTATTATCCATGATGGAGTTAAATTAGATAATCAGATTCATATTGCTCATAATGTTGATCTAGGTAAAAACTCAGCTATAGCAGCATGTTGTGCTATTGCTGGTTCAACCGTCATCGGAGAAAATTTTAGAATGGGGGGATTGTCAGGTGTGCTGGGCCATCTAAGTATTACTGATAATGTTTCTGTGGGAGCGCATACACTTATAACAAAAAATATTTCTGAGAGCGGAGAATATATAGGTATAATGCCGGCACAAAATCCAAAAGATTGGGCAAAATCTTCAATTTTCATTAAAAAAAGGAAATAAAGTTATGTCATCCGCCACTGCAGAAGTTCTAAAATATCTTCCACATAGAGAGCCATTCTTGTTTATTGATGAGGTCATAGAAATTGATCTTGGAAATTCTATTCATGCCATAAAAAAAGTTCTTCCCGAGGAAGATTACTTAAGAGGACATTTCCCAGGAAATCCAATCATGCCAGGAGTAATAATCATTGAAGCGCTAGCTCAAGCCTCAGGTATATTGGGTTTCAAGACAATGGATAAAACTCCTCAAGAGGGGTCATTGTATGTGTTTGCAGGCGCTGATAATGTTAGATTTAGGAAAAGAGTTAGACCTGGGGTTACATTGCATCTCTTTAGCAAAGTCGTTAATGTAAAGAGAGGTATATGGAAATTTGATGTTAGAGCTGAAGTTAATGATGAATTGGCTTGCTCAGCAACAATAATGTGCGCGGACACATCAGCATAATGGCAATACATGAGACAGCAGTTATTCATCCTAATGCAAAGATAGATGAAACTTCCTCAGTTGGCCCGTTTTGTATTATTGGAGAGGATGTAGCAATTGGACCGAATTGCATCCTTCATTCACATGTTGTTATTAAGGGGCCTACCTCTATTGGCCCAGAAAATATTTTTTTTCAATTCTCTAGTATTGGAGAAGATACTCCTGATAAAAAATTTAAAGGAGAAAGGACCCAACTAATTATAGGTAACAATAATACCTTTAGAGAAGGAGTAACTGTCCATAGAGGTACTATTCAAGACAAGGGCATTACCAGCATTGGAAACAATAATTTAATAATGGCATATGCACACATAGCACATGACTGTGTAATAGGTGACCACAATGTATTTGCAAATAATGCTGCTCTTGCCGGCCATGTAAAGGTGGGTAGTTTTGTAACTATTGGAGGCTATACTGCAATTCATCAATTTTGCAATATTGGTGATTATTCTTTTACCGGAATGAGCACTTCAGTAACAATGGATGTACCTGCTTTTGTAAAAGTTGCCTCTAATCCTGCTAGGGTTATAGGCCTTAACTCGGTAGGATTATCAAGGAATGATATTGATGATGAAGTGGTATCTATCTTAAAAAAAGCATACAAACTTATTTATCGTAAATCACTAAAGCTTGACGAAGCTCTTTTTAAACTAGAAGAACTTCAACAAAAACATTCAAACGAGCACTTGTCGATATTAATAGAGTCTATAAAAATATCTACAAGAGGCATCACTAGGTAAGTGACCTTAGCCAAAGATACATTAAAGATTGGGATTGTTGCTGGAGAGCATTCCGGAGATATTTTAGGCTCTCAACTTATCGAAGAATTATCTAAATCAAGAAAGATTAAGCTATTTGGAGTCGGTGGACCTAAAATAGAATCTCATGGCTTAGAATCAATGTTTGATTTTAAACATCTGCAAATCATGGGTCTCATAGAGCCTTTAATGAACTATAAGCAATTAACATCAAATAGAAAAAAGCTTATCAAAACTTTCACGAAAAATAAAATAGACCTGTTTATAGGAATTGATTCACCCGACTTTAATATAGGCATCCATAAAGCGCTTAAAAATAAAAATATTTGCAGGAACATTCAATTAGTTAGTCCTTCTGTATGGGGTTGGCGACAGGGCAGGATAAAAAATATAAAGAAATTTATTGATCATACTGTTTGTTTATTTGACTTTGAGCATAAGTTTTATACTAGCAAGGAACATAGTAGTTCGCATCTTGGCCACCCCCTTGCTGATATTCAAGCTAAAGATGATGAGAAAATAATAAGAGAATATTCCCTAGATCCTAGAATGAACTTTATTGCTATTCTTCCTGGTAGTAGAGAATCAGAAATAAATCATATGATGCCGACATATATTGATTTTATGAAGCTTCAAATAGAGTCAGATAAAAATACATTTTTTTTGATACCTGTAGCTGATAACTTAGCAAAACTTAATATTGAAAATCATCTATCAAAAACAAATATGCCATTCTTAATTAAAAAGGATGCCACAAAAGATTTTTTGTCACTATCGAAAAAATCAGTTATCACTTCAGGTACTGCCTCACTTGAAGCAGCATTATTAAATGCAGGACCAGTAATATGCTACAAAACAAATCCAATAAATTTCAGCATAATCTCCAGTATGCTTAAAGTTGAATTTATTGGTCTTCCTAATCTCTTGCTAAAAAAAGAAGCATACCCAGAACTACTCCAGGCTAAATGCACTGGTAATTTAATTTTTGATGTTATGCATTCTCATCACTTTGAAGACTTATCTTATGAACTTAAATTAGCTTTAAAAGGTGATGGTTATGCAGAAACAGCATCAAAGATTCTTAATCTAAATTGAAGAGTTTTATTGCTGGGGTCGACGAAGTCGGAAGAGGTTGCTTGGCTGGACCAGTAATAGCAGCAGCAGTTATTTTAAAAAAAAATATTGAAGGTTTAGATGACTCAAAGAAACTCTCCAGAATTAAAAGAGATAATTTAAGTAAGCTAATTTTACAAAATTCATATTTTGCATACGGTATTGTCTCACCCACAGAAATTGATGAAGTAAATATTCATAATGCATCTTTATTAGCAATGAAAAGAGCTATACTAAATCTTAGTATTAAGCCGAGCAAAGTTTTAGTTGATGGTCTTTATTTACCAGATATAAAATTTGATAAAGAAGCGATAATTGGGGGAGATTCCTTAGTTGACGAAATAAGTGCCGCTTCAATAATCGCAAAGGTATATAGAGATAATTTAATGTTGAATTTAGATAAAAAGTATCCCCATTATGGCTTTGCAAAACATAAAGGCTATCCAACAAAGCTACATAAAGAAATGCTAAGTAAGCTTGGTGCAACAAAGATTCACAGAATGTCGTTTAAGGGAGTGAAATAATAAATGAATTCGCCTTTTTCTCATCTTAGAGTTTCATCTGAGTTTAGTATTACTCAT
>Ga0222719_10005493_pt1 | contig 10906 bp, 6 predicted proteins | sample C33_34DmetaG_FD_165039 | JGI IMG/M metagenome (GOLD analysis project Ga0222719, IMG submission 165039) | Estuarine water microbial communities from San Francisco Bay, California, United States - C33_34D | ecosystem: Environmental > Aquatic > Marine > Unclassified | place: USA: California...
CGGAGGGGTCCCCCTCCGCGCGTGAACCCCGTGTTTAAGCCTCACGCGAGTTGACCGACGCGCCGGCGCTCTTTGTCGTCGACGATACGCGCGATAGTACCGGCACCTCTCAGTCTTTTGATACGTTTATGCCTAATTAAAAAACTTCTCCCGTTCACTTCTTGACAAATGCGTCCAGCGTGTCGGCGAGCGTCGTTTTGTCAAAGTCGGCGGTGAACACGCACCCGCCGAGCTCGCCCTTGAGCAGAATCAGCCTGAGCTTCCCGTTCGCCGCCTTCTTGTCGACGGCCATGAGCTTCTCGAACGTCTCCACGGTCATGCACTCCGGGACGTCCACCGGAAGGTTGAACTTCTTGAGCAGGTCCAGGGTCCGCGCCGCGACGCTCTCGTCGATCCACCCGAGCCGCAAAGACATGTCCGCCGCCATCACCGTCCCCACGGAAACCGCCTCGCCGTGAAGCCACTCGCCGTACCCGATGCCCGTCTCGATCGCGTGTCCGAACGTGTGCCCCAGGTTGAGCGTCGCGCGAACGCCTCCTTCCCTCTCGTCCAGCGCCACCACCTGCGCTTTGTTCACGCAGGATCGCTCGATCGCGCGAACCACTAAGGCGTCGTCGCGTTTCATGAGCGCGTCGACGTGCTTCTCCAGCCACTCGAAAAAATCCGCGTCGCGAATCAAGCCGTACTTCACCACCTCGGCCATCCCGGAGGCGTACTCCCGGTCGGGAAGCGTGGACAGCGTTTCCGTGTCGATCAGCACGCACCGTGGCTGGTAAAACGCGCCGATCATGTTTTTCCCGGACGGGTGGTTCACGCCCGTCTTGCCGCCGACGGAGGAGTCGACCATGGCCATCACGGTGGTGGGAATCTGGACAAAGTGCACGCCCCGCTGGTACGACGCAGCGGCGAAGCCGGTCATGTCGCCGATCACGCCGCCGCCGAGCGCCACGAACGTGGTCTGCCGGTCGAGTCTCGCGTCCAAGGCCTTGTCGAACACCTTCATCAGCACGTCCATGTTTTTGTGCTCCTCTCCGTCGGGAAGGATCACCACCTCCACGCGGATGTCGCCGCCTTCCGACAGCGCGGCGACGACTCGGTCGAGGTACAGGGGCGCGACGGTCTCGTTGGTCACCACCAACGCGGTGTTCCCTGGCACGTGCTTGCGGAGAAGGTCTCCCCCGGCGAGCAAACCCGAACCGATGTAGATCGGATACGTCCGATCTCCCAGCTCGACCTCCACCGTGGCGGCGGGCGAGGCCGTGGAGACGCTCGACGACATGACGCGAACCGCGCGCGGGACCTTGACGGAGCGAAGGGCTTTGGGCGCGGAGGCCGATTTCAACCCGAGGGCGGGACGGGCGCTGGGGCGGAGCGACGTTTGCATCGCGAGGAGGGTCTCGACAGTCTACTCCGAGGTCGCGGGCGAATACAGCGCGAGCTGCGAATGGAGCCTCAGGCGCATCCGCGGACTTTCGTCTGGTCGCCACCGGATAGCCGGAGTTTCGGAGATTATGCCCTGGATAAGTGCACGACGCGAGTCGGACTCTGTGCTTGGACGCAGTCTCGAAAAACGGAAAATCGATTGTCGCGACGAAATTCTTCTTTTCCCCCCCGCCGCCAGCTCGTCACAACGAGGGGAACGGGCATCTCGCCTGCAATCGCACGCCTCGGCGCCTCGCGCTCGTTCACTCGTACCGCGGCATCCGCCCCTGACGCTCTTCCGCGCCTGGGCGCTCGGGGATTTCGCACCTTCCGTCACTGGACACGGAAACGGGAAAGCAATGTCGTACCTCGTCGCGTTCCCGTCCGCGTGCTCGAGCGCGCCCGTCCCGAAACGCGGCGAGCGCTCGAGCGCGAGGTTCGGCGGGGAAAACGCCCGCTCGGCTTCGCATGGACACGCCGCGAGAGGCGGGTTTCCCGCCGCCTCGCGCGCGCGGCTCACGAGCGTCTCGCTCGCGGCGCCTGACTCGAGCAATGTGTCGACCGACGTGTCGCTGGAGGACCAGCTCGCGGCGCCCGCGAGCGTTCCGCCCCCGAGCGTCGCCGAGAGCGCCTTCGAGCCGCCTTCTCCCCCGGTGAGCGCGCAGACCGAGCCCGCGAAGACCTCATTCCAGAAACGCGTCGAAGCCGCCGCCGCCGCCTTGAAAAGCGGTAGGGCGAGTCAGACTCGACGCCAGGCGCCGACGGCGGCGCCGGCGCCGAGCGGTGGCGTCGCCGCGGCGCCGGCGCGGCCGGCGCCCGCCGGGCGGGCCCCCGCTCGTCCGTCGAAGGGCGGCGCGTCTCCTCTCGCCGGCGCCGCGCCCTCTCTGATCGAGAAGTCCGAGAGCGAGAGCGAGATGGCGGCGAGTCAGAGACGCTTATTCGAGCAGATGGTGACGTTGCGCACGCGTCTCAACGAGCGGCTGGCGGCTTCGAATAAGTTTGCCAAGTTTCTGGAGTTTACGCTGCAACAGCGAGACGTGGACCTCAAGCACGCGAACGAGCGCTTGGTCGCGGCGATGCTGGAGATTGACTCCCTGAGGGCCATCGTGCAAGACGCCGCCGAGGCGGTGGAGAAGGAACAGGCGGGCGGGCTCGGGGAAACGAGCGTGACCGACACGAAGAGCGTCAACGCCGTCGCGAGGCTGGAGACGGTGACGCGACGGCTGGATCTCATGTCCAAGGCTCTGAAGAAGGATGTCGAGAAGATCGACGCGGCGTGCATCAAGACCGTCCCGATCCGCTGGGTGGGCATGGCGTCGGACATCAGGATCATGGGGTCGTTCGACCACTGGACGAAGGGCGTGGCGATGTCCCCGGAACACATAGAGGGTGGGTCCAACGTGTTCGTCGCGGACATGAACTTGGTCGCGGGGACGTACGAGATCAAATTCGTCGTCGACGGAATATGGCAAACCGCGCAGGAGTGGCCCACCACCGGGGACGGTCTCGACGCCAACAACCTTCTGATCGTGGAGTGAGCGAGGGGGTGCGTGGCGCGTCGGCGTGTCGGCTTGGTGGATTTATTTTTTGTGTACGCATCCGGAAAACGGTCATCGTCGCTCGGGCGGCGTTTCCGACGGCGCTCGGCTCGCCGCCCGCGCGCGGTTTTTTTTTGTCGTCAGTCTGTCAGTGAAGCTCACATCAGTAATTTGATGTTTCACCTCAACTACAATCGTTTCATCGTCGACCCCCACACAACGGCGCGGGACAGTCAGGTCTCTCGCGTCATCTCGAGCTCGCGCGGTGCCTGATATGGCGCACTCATTCGCTATCCCGGTGCTTCGCCATCCGATGGTCGCGCTCCGGAACACGGCTCCGACCTGTCGACGTCACGCGCACCGGAGAGTTCCGATCGCGGGCGAACCCGGCGACGACGTTGTGGCGAGACCGACTGACTCGGGACGAGGAGCGCGCGCGTTCAACAGACGCGATGCGATTGTGCTGACCACGGCGTGGCTATCCGCGGGGAGTGCCGTGTCGGCGCCCGCGGCTTTCGCGGTGGAGTCGTCCCAACCTGACTTCGCCGTGTTCGCGGACGCGAAGAACCTTTTCCGACTGGAGTACCCGGTTGGCTGGCAAGAGGTGAACAAAGCCGGCGCCACCCTGCTGCTCCGGGACCCGACGCGTAAGTACTCTCAGATCGGCGTCACCGTGAGCCCGGTGAAAATAGCCTCCTTGGCCGAGTTCGGGTCGGTGCGAGACATAGGAGAGAAGTTAACTCAAGCCGAGGCGGCGAAGGAGAGCACGGTTCCCGGAGGCGTGACGATGGTTTCCGAGGGCGAGCGCGTCGGCCCGGCGAGCGGGACGACGTTCTACGAGTACGAGTATCGCCTCGTGACAACGCGCGGGAACAAACGCGTGTTTAACGCCGTCGCGGTGGAAAAAAACGTGCTGTACATCATGAACGCGCAGGTTTTCGAAAAAGGGGACGACGCGACGGCTGAGGAGATCGCGGCGGTCGCGTCCGTCGCGAGCGCGTTGAGACGAGTGATGCGCGCCTTCGACGTCGGGCGCGAGAGCGTCGCGTTGTGATTTCTTTTCGTTTACGGATGCGCTTTCGTTCCCTAACATCTCGTCTCTCGACGTTCTCGAGCCTACACTCGAGCCTACACTCACGTCCACGCCACGAACTGTTGCGCGGAATCGTCGAACCACCACCACCTCCCCTCGCCGTCTGTGAACCCTCCAGTTTTGGGGCAATACGACAAACCGCTGGACTCGCACTTGTACAGTTTCGTCGCCTCGTCGAACGCGTACCCCTCGGGGACCTTCGCGGCGCGCTCAAACGTCTCCTTCCGCGAGTCGTACACGTCGTACTCCCCGTTGCTCATCAGCGCGCTGCTCAACTCCGTGACCTTCTCGAACGCGATCTTGCTTTGGGCATCCATGGAAGACTCGGTTTTCCTCGACGAGGTTGACGACTTGGTCGCGTCGCGTCGCGCGCCGCCGGATTTACCTCCGTTCCCGCGCCCGGCGCTCGCGCCTCCTAAACGCTTCAACGCATCCAACACGGTTTCTCCCGCCTCGAGGTACGTGCACAACTCTCGCTTGATGTTCGCGACGTCTACATCCGTCGTTTCTTCTGCTTCATTGACCGAATCTTTACGCACAGCAAGCTTGTCGCCAGCCGTGGAAAGCCGCGCGTCCGCGTGGACGTCGTCGAGCCACGCGTCTTTCTCGTCGTCAGCGTCGCTTTCGTTTCTGACGTAGTTGCCGTCATCATCGAAGTATCCTTCGCGTTTCTCTCGCTCGAGGTTGAAAGGTTCAAACGCGGTTTCCTCGTCGTTTTCGTCCGGGGCGTGTCCAGCCTCGATCTTCTCCACACCACGCACTGTTCAGTGTTTCGGGACAGAAGCGAGAAGGGGAGAGTTAAAAAGTTTAAAAGGAGCAGTTGAAGAGATGCGACGAAAGTTTCTCACGAGTGAACCCGGAACCTACTTCTAGCTGCGTTCTCCGAACGCAGGAGAGAACGATGTTTCACCGCCTTCGCGATCATTTCCTGCGATATAGATTGGTCAATCGGACCAACATTCAGCTTCGTGGGATAATCCTGTTCACCACCCCTCCCAGAGGGTTGGTCGAGCCCAATTTCTCGTTCAGGGTCGTGCACTTTTTTTTGAGACTTCATCAGTTTTGCCGCTCGTTCGTCAGCTAAAGCAGCTTCTACAACACCCATCGTAGTATCATCAACATCACGCCTGCGAACCCGTGATGTCATGACCCCTGTGAAGTTCCTTCGGAACGAACACTAGCCAACCGACAAGCAAGTGCGCTGTTGCCAGAAGCACCGCAGCAATGCGCCAGCCACAGTAGTGGTGGCCCTTTTTCATATGAAAGGATTTTTTTACTACGGCCAACTTGGCTTTCACGACGATAAACCGACTAAAATAACGGAGCAGATTTCTGTCAAATTTTGCCCGGTTTTGACAGTACGGGGTTTTTTTGGAGCCAAAATCGGGTCTAAAATCGGGTGGAAAATCGGGTCACCCACCCGATTTTCCACCCCTTTTCCCACCCGATTCGAAGTGAATACTGTCTTTGACTTTTTGCAGCAACAAGTTGAACGATGATACTTCAGCTGATAAAGCAGCGTCCCACTCGAGAGGTGTAATCTCTCCGGGACACCCTGCGACTGTCATGCACGTAGTGCTCACATCATATCGTTGCTGAGTGAAGATGTCGTATTCAGCTGTGTGAAGCTCTGCATATTTAGCAGCAGATATCTGATACAAAGCACCGAACTCAGTGTCATCAGAAACTCCGAAAAAATCAAACCACCGCTCGTTAATATCTGCTTTCTCCGTGCTCCCAAAAGTAAATGCAGCGGCACCAATATCGCCTCGCATACGACACTGCACAGCCGCATTGAATGCTACGCGCGCAGCAGGCGTATCGTACAGCGCAGCAAATGCGATCTCTGATGCATTCCTCTGTTCGTACTCTGTTAATAATATAGCGCGCACAGAGGCGAGGACAACAGCTGCAGCGTGCTCTTCACGAATATGTCTTTGCCTGCAAGTTTGGTCATCCTCGTATTCTGTGCTCGCATTTTCCGAACAAGAAGACTGCCCAGCTAGCAATCTCGACGGGAGGTGAATCGCGATAACTGGCACTGTCGCCTTGAGTGCGGCGGGGGACCAACGTTCTATTCCTTCCATAAGGTCCTGTATGAAAACAATCACAATCGGCGGCGAGTGGCGGACAACTTTGGGCTGCTCACAAGAGGCGCAATCATTTGCTTGCCCAAGCGTCAGAGACCAAGACTTCTCGTTCAGTCCTAATATCACCCTTCCGACACATGCATCTAGATTCGGAATCTTTACCTCAGGCTCCACACTACAGTGACCATTATCACAACAGTCGTCTCTTGATTCAAAGGTTGACACGATGTGCACACCAAGTTGTTTCCAAAGAGGAAGACTATGTTTTGGGAGATGCCACTCATCAACAGCCCAAGCGCACTCTAGAAAATGTTCGCACTCATTGGCCTCATCTTCTTCTGCAGTGACCGAGTTGAGCACTGAGTGGATGCAAGAGGCCGTGAGGGAGGAAATGCTCTTTTTGTTTCTCTCTAAACCAACAAAAGGCATTAAATCTTGCTCACTTGTACAAGAGATGTCTTGAACATCAATGTCATTCCATACTTTATCAAGCTCTGCTGACAGATGTGGTATTATGGTGTCCTCGAGATCACCTCCATCTGTCATCATTGTCAGGATGTTCATGTGATTACCTTGACAATGCACGACTTCAACATTATCGCACGCAAGTACCCATGCATATCCACCGATAGACTGAAGACAAATTGATGGAGCAGTACCAAATTGATCTGGTTCACATACGAGCGGGTCAACTTTCCTATAATCAGATTCTTTGTTCATCACCACGTCTATGGCGAACAGTGCATCGTTCTCCTCGCCAGCTTTGTAAGTGAAAACCTTGCTTCTCAACCGGCGAAACCCACTTGATCCTGGATGACCACAAACAAGTTGCCACGAGGACATGTCCATCTGTCCTGAGTTTCTGCTGTGAATGATTCCACTGTTCCATTGATTAGCGTATGGTCCTGCGCTGATCTCTTCGTCCATTCGCTTAGCATCTATGCGGCGCCCAATTGCTTGGAATGTGACCGCTTCAAATAAAGAATATTTTTCATCACGTGACATGGATGACCATCCAGCGACCCCTGTATCGTAGTGAAACGATGCTAGCGCAACTTCCATATAAGCGAGACCTGTGGAATCTTGCAGCTGTTGTGGTCTTCGTGTATCATTTTGTTGAATTTCTGGAGTTCTACTTGTTGCGGCAGCACTGTCAGGAGTATGGATATCGTTCCATTCTGATTTGAACTGCACCGGGTGTGGTGCGTCAAAAAGGATACACGTCACTTCTCGATCAAACTCGAACTCCAGCGTCATCGCTGACTCCACAGCAAGAACACCACCGAGTGAGTGTCCGCCGACGGCGATACAACCCTCAGGCTGTGAAGAATTCATCATACGCGCATGCGCCGTTGCCACCTCAGGCCAAGGGCGTGCGGCAACATCACGCTCAAGGGTATGCACAGGGTGGTGACCGAGCTGTAACTCGCTTACGAGTCTCATATATGCGATTTGTCCATCACCAAATGCTGGTGCACCAAGAAATAGTGAAGGTTGCGCATTACTTTCGGGCTTCAGGGATTTGATCAGCATGTCGTTCGGTGATAGATCAGGGAAGAATGGTGGATGACTTTGGATTTCGCTACAGGCAGCCGATTCTGTCACTGGTGACTCGATAAATTCAGCAGCCGCTGATTGTCCTTCTCCACCCATCTTTGAAAGTTCCATTGTGTTCATGATCCGCTCAAAGATTACCGTCGCTGTGGGTGCACTGGCTATTTCTGGTATATCGAGGGTAATTCCCAGTGATGACTGCAGTATAGTAGCGAGCTCGACAGCTGCAATACTATCTATGCCCACGTTTGTCAAATATTCATTAGAGTTTGCAGGCACGCCAGCAACTTCTTCAACAGCGTCAAGGATTCTCGCAAGTATATTATGTTGCCACGTGACACGCCGGTTTTTTCCCTGTGAGTCGATAGAGAGAATTGTTGTTGCTTCCGTGTCACTAAGGTCGCTAATGCTGTGAGTATTACATGTGGTATTGGCAATACCCCTGTGATACGGTAAAAGTGTCCCGTCTGCAAAACCACATGGCTCACATGCAACTGTTGCCGTGCACTGATATTTTTTAACTCCGAGTGATCGTAGATACACCTCCCCATGAATCTGCACATGATCAGTATTATTTTTCAGCCCAATTGATGTTGAGTCACGCTGAAACAGGGTGAATGTGTCCAGAATAAGGCATCCATTCAGTTCAACATTTCTTTGCTGAGCTGATATAATGTCACTCGCAGCATGGATTGCAGCTGCAGTCCATGTACCGCAGTCGTTGTATGGATTTTTGGGAATGGCAAGCTCAGCAACAAAGATATCTCTGGAAGAGAGTTCTCGTCTCGTGGTATGTATAATTTCGTGATATTTGCGCCGCGTCGCTACTAGACGTGCGCATGTCATAAAATGAGCGAAGTGTACGGAACTTCTCGCGAGAATATGTCCACTTTGTGTCCCCGCTTCCATCAACCCCGACATCATGTTCACGTTTATGTGAAAAGTATTTGTATTTTTCATGTCAATCATTCCTTCTGCGTGAACGACGGAACCAGCGAGAAACACATTATTATTATTATCGGGTGGGACTGCTAAGTGTGCGATTTGAGCACAGGCACCAAGCCAAGCGAGAGGAAATGATACAGGCTGTTCAATTGATCCATTGGAAGGGATCCATCCGGGTGGCGAAGAAAAGTGAGCTTCACAGGTATCATCATGTGTTTGAGGACGAGTAAAGTGTCTCATTCTAGCAACCGCAAGCACACCACCTCTTGGGCCCTTCAGGGACCAGTGATGTTCCTTCTCGAAAACCACTTTGTAACTCTTGCTAGCGCTGTACATTTGATACAACATCACCTCATTAGCAGACGTTGAAGATGTCGCTAGATGAACGTTTGATCCTGAGAACGCAAACCCACTTATTCCAACACGCGCGGAACCAGAAGCATGCTGACATCCACTGCCAGAGGTGTTGCGAGGAATGAAAATTTCACATTTTCGGCGCACTCGTAATTCAGTGACAAGGTATGGACTAAGGATTCGAAGGTAATTCAGCATTGCAGCACGTCGAGAAGCAAATGCTTCATCAACTCGAAGCAATGCTACAGCGCCGGCTGCTGCTTCAGAGTGACCGGCGTGAGATTTTGATGCCTCAAGAACAAGTGGCGAAACGCACATATCAAGATGGTTTTGTTGCCGACTCAATGAAGAAATTAAGGAATTCAACTCAATTGGGTCCCCAAGTGTCGTGCCGGTGCCATGCATCGACACACCGCCCAGAGAGACATCTGAATGCGCGATCCATGCTTTTTGTGCCTTGGTGTGTGCAATTGTGATCACTATTTGTTGAGCCAGACCGTTCGGTGCAGTTAGGGACGAACTCCGACCATCTTGATTCGCTGCTGACGCATCAACCTGAAAGAGTGCGCTGTAAATCTTGTCTGACCTTCGGGTGTCTAATCGTGCATGATGTTTAAGCATGAAAGTTGCGACAGCCTCAGCTCGCCCGTATCCGTCCGCAGACTTGTCCAGAACTTTACATCGACCATCTGATGACAGCATTCCTGCCGCTTTGATTGTAGCAAAGTGTGCATGTCCGATCGTCAGATTTACACCAGCACAAGTGCTCCACGCACCCGAGCTTATCTGATTGCTGGAATGAAGATGAAGAGCGCCCGAAACAGCAAGATGCACCGCCATAAGTGACGCAGAACATGCAGTATCTATTGAAAGTGCGGCTAATCCAAAATTGAATACATATGCAACCCTGCCAGCCGCGACACTCAAGGCAGACCCTGTCGCAACATAAGGGTCATCTTTTACGTTGTTAACAACACTCTGATTCTCGTTGCAGTCTAACAGCGCGTACTCGATATGTTGGATACCAACAGCTACGGCAACACTGGATTCTTTGAGCCTTGTACCGTTTCCTGCCTCTGCGAGCATTTTCGACATCAGTGTCGATTCAAGAAGTAATCTTTGCTGGGGATCAACCCGTCGTGCTTCACTGGAGCGCATTCCAAATACCTTGGCATCGAAACGATCGATATCATCCAAAAATGCGCCAAATCGTGTGGAAACTGTCGACAAATTTCCAGAGGCACCATCAATCCATTCGACATCCCAACGCGATATTGGTGGTACTGAGGGCTCATGAAACGATGAGATCAGTCTTGTGGTATGATTGGCATTGATATATGTTGGCTCAATGCCGGTGACTGTGCAACCATGGCTCGAAAGAATTCCAGTCACCATAGGTTGTTCTAAGTCGTCGCGATTATATTTTATTGACCAAGAAGACAACGGCTCTGCTGAATCACGTCGTCCTGTAGGTGATGCATCCCCGGAAGTGGTTTCATTGATTGTTATTGACGTATTCTCGTCCTGTTCGGTGGAAGCCAAGAAAATGCTAAGGGCGGCGACAGAAGGATGGTTAAAGAAAGTAGCAGTGGGAATCTCTTTCCCTGTATGTGTTGCGACGGCAGAGCAAAGTTCGGTAATGCCGAGAGAGTCCAGCCCAGCAGCCATCAAGGGTACATCGCGGACAGGCTCGTAACCTATCACTTCCGTTGCTGCTCTTAGGACATAGTGTTCAATGTTGTCGCATGCTGAGACTGTAATGACTTTGTTGCGCTCTTTTGTCTTGTTGTTGAAGCAGTAGTCCGTGTTTGCTGTCAAAGACGAAGTGTCTTCTTCACGAGCAGTCTCATCTCTGACCTCGGTGAGCATAGCCCTCAAATCAGGTCTTATTCTGTATACTTGAGCCCAAT
>Ga0222719_10005498_pt1 | contig 10898 bp, 3 predicted proteins | sample C33_34DmetaG_FD_165039 | JGI IMG/M metagenome (GOLD analysis project Ga0222719, IMG submission 165039) | Estuarine water microbial communities from San Francisco Bay, California, United States - C33_34D | ecosystem: Environmental > Aquatic > Marine > Unclassified | place: USA: California...
GTCCATAATCCATTGACCACATATCATCTTCACTGTCGCCCTTGCTCACGGCCTCTGGCACAATCTCTGCCATCTCCTGTGCGATAAAGCCAACCACCGCATCAGCGTCAGGGTCTGCCTTCCACTTGTGCGATACTGCGTTCATTGCCATCAGTTTTTCTGTGGCATCAGCGATAGGTGCGATGTCAGTCTTTAGGCGAATGTCAGATGTGGTGTTGTAGGTTGTGTCTGAACCAGTGACATCAATAGAACCGACTGTAGTATCGTTATACTTAAATTCAACAAGTTGACCAGTTGATGTTTTGCGGTTGAAGATTACTGGCCTTGAGCCATCTCTTGCAACATTCAAAATTCCATCGGGCCGCAAATCAATACCTACAACAGCAGAGCCGCCAGCGGCTGTAGTTTTCCCAACCAACAGATTGCCTGACGCATCCAGCACCAATCTAGTGCTTCCAGCAGTACTATCATATAACTCCCACGCATCGCTGTTACCGCCATTGATACGCATACGGTAAAGTCTTGCATCATTTTGCAAGTCAATATTAGCAATGCCGTTTGTATTTGTTGTTTCTAAACGCAATCCAGTGTTTGTTGTTTTCTTAATGTGGACTTGCTCAGTTGATGACGATAACCCAATAAGGAATTGAGCATTGGTAGTAGGAATGTTAACATCACCGCCCGATGTGATACGCATTGCTTCCGTATCTGCGCCAGTGTGAAACGCAAGTTGACCAGTTGCACCGCCACGACTTACCTTTAATCGCTGAACTGTATCCGTTGTATTATCAATTAGAAAACGTCCAGCGTTTGAGCCTGTCGCACCTTGTGTGATATTGCCGCCCTGCACATCCAATGTTTGCGCTGGTGTCGTCGTCCCCAGCCCTAATCGCTGTTGGTCTGCGTCCCAGAAGAAACCTTGTGTTGCGCCGTTGTTGGCGTAGAAGGAGATGTCGCCATTTGAGCCTACACCTAAAGTGCTTAAGGTATCTGTTCCATTATATCTTTTGAGCCTGATAGTACCGTGTGATGTGTTGTTCTGCGCTGTAATACCAGCAGAACCACCATTTGCATCTAAAAAAACCTTTTGATTAGTACCATCGCTATCAGAAAGTGTAAGCCTGCCCAAATTGTTAAAAATTGTAGCAGAGCCATCAACAGTCAGCCCATCAGCCGTCACTGTGCCTGTCAGATTTATATTGCCAGTGCCAGTGATGTCGTTGCCGTTGGTGTCTAGGTTGCCGCCAAGCTGGGGTGTGGTGTCGCCCACCAAATCAGGCGAAACTGTGTTCCAAGCCGAACCATCATAGATGCGAGTGGTATTGTCAGTCGTGTTGAAAAACAAATCCCCTTCGTCAAGTGACGTTGTGGGATCAGTTGCGCCAACACGATAACGCTCTGCAAAACTATTAACGCCAGTAATATTAGCGGCAGTAGTGTTAACATTAGCAATAGAACCAGCCACCGTATTGACGTTAGCAATATTAGTGGACACTGTGCCGATGTCGGTAGCATCAGCCGCAACAGCTTGGATGTCTGCACTATCACCAGCCACTGTCGTTACGTCTGCTGAAATACCAGCAACGGTATTAATGTTTGTAGCGTTACCAGCGACATTGTTAATGTTTGTGGCATTGCCAGCAACAGAATTAACATTGGCAATATTTGTTGCGACAGTGCCAATATCACTGCCATCAGCCGCCACCGTGGTAACGTCAGCAGATATGCCAGCCACAGTAGTTACATTGCCGCTAATCCCTGATATAGTATTGATGTTAGTAGTGTTACCAGCTACTGTATTAACATTAGCAATGTTACCAGCTACTGTATTAACATCAGAAATATTTGTTCCGACTGTATTAACACTAGAGATACTTGTAGCAACGGTATCAATCTCTGATACTGCTTCGTTCAAATCATCAGCAGCAGTCTCAATCTCAGAAATAGCTTCGTTTAAGTCGTTAGCTACTGTAATAACATCTGAAATGTTAGTTGCTACTGTGTTAACTGATGAAATATTACTAGATACTGTACCAATGTCAGTTGCGTCTGCTGCTACTGCATTAATATTAGATGTATTACCAGCAACAATATCTAGATTATCAGTATCAAGAGAGTTAAGCTGTGCTTTATCAGCAGTAGTTAACCAAGTGTTTTCAAGATAGTTCTTGGTTACTGCGTCTTGTGTTGCTATAGGATCAGCTACGTTTTTAATGCGTGTTGATTCAGCATCAAAGACACCAGTAGCATCTTTTGCAATCGAATCCAAAGCATAGTCCACAGCTTCCTGAGAGCCGTGGAAGACCTGAATGTTAGAGTTATCCAAGTCTTCTTCAGTCAACACTGAGCCAGACGCAAAGTCCACTGAACGTGCATTAAGGTTTGTTGTTCTGCGTACTCGTACAAGAGCATCAGAAGCAGGAGCAGATGTTAACTGCACCGTAGTTGTAGAAGGAAAAGTGAGGCCTGTTTGAGCCACACCATCCACAGTAACACTGATTTCCGCAGTGCTTTGGTATGTAAAGGTAATGGTGAACGTATCTGTTACACCATCCCCTGTATAGTCATAATATGAAAAGGCCATCGTTTATCCTTTAATTACCTAATTCGTTTGCTAGATAGTTAATACCCTGTCTAATACCATAAAGAGATTGTGCAGGAGCTAAACGTAGTATACGTCTATACTCTGCTTCAGTAATCTCACCGTTGTTATATGCTGTCAAAGCCTGTAAGCCTGACTGAGCTATTGAAACTGCTGGAGGAGTCATTGCATAAGTATTTCCATCCATTGCGCCTGTAGAAAGCTGATAGAGATACCCAAACATAGATGCTGCACCAATCTGACTTAAAGCTCCCTGAGCAAAGTTATTAAACTTCATACGTTCCTGTATGTACTCATCAGCATCGCTTCGTCCTGCTGCATTAAGTTGGACACGAGCCATGTACATTAGACTTCCCATGAACACTGCTGAAATCATAACTTTAGTAGCAGCAATATCACCCTTTATAGCCCTAACACCAAGACGCATTGCTTGTTGTTCTAGAGATGCTAAGGGAAAACTAAGGAACTGAAACAGGGTTTTACCTAACTCGCTTCTAAGAAAGCTGTTAGTAGAAGCAATGTTCATCTCCTGAACACTCTGTCTTGCTTCCTTAAAACCTGACGCTTGAAAAGCTTCTCGTGCATCTTCAGGCCACTTTTCTAGATTTAATCTATCTAGTGTTGTACCCTTAAATGTAGCGTTCTTATTGATAGCGTTCTTAATCTTATCAGCCATCTCATTTGTTATACCTAACTGCTTTAACTTAATATCAGAGAAAGGCATACCACCCTTCTTAGCAGAACGCACCCACTGAGTAGAGTAATTAAGCATAGACATTCTACGAAGGGTCTGTGTTACACCATTTAGTCCAGACCAGTAAGATACAAACTGTTGAGATTTTAAGGCTGCTTTACCAGCCCAGTGTTGTTCAGGGCCTATGTAGCCTTCAACATTACTACCCTCATAACGAGTAGCCTTGTTATACTTACCTAGTTGAACTTCACCACCAACTCCAAGACCTTCAATAAGTTCTTTCATTAAACCATCTTCAAGCTGTCCCTTAGAAGCTTTCTTGTATAGTTGGTTGTAGGCTGGCATTGTACGAAGAAGAGTTGTTAATGAGTATTCAAAGAGAGCGTTAGAGATTTCCATTAACGCTGACATACCTGACATACCCATGTTAACAGCAAAGCTAAATGCACGAATACCTATGTTAAACTCTCTGAACTTGTTTGATACTTCTGAACGATGAGCTAGTCTTCCTGTAATACCATCATACATAAACTCCAATGCTCTTATTTCTCTTTGAGCTTTATCAGGGTCAAGGTTTTTAGCCTTTACTTCTTTGTTGATAGAGTCTAAAAACTCTTCCCAACTAGAACCCTTTTGATTAGTATTGATGCCCTTTCGAGCTAAACCAATAGCACCAGACATTTGAAAGATGTAGGAGTTGTGTAGTTGTTCTGCGTCTTCTTCTAGTAACTCATAGAAGTGTAAGTCTTCTACTTCTCCATCTGCTCTTGTTACTCTAATAGAGGCACTTTCATCAAGCACAACACGAGGACGAGAACGCTTGTGTCCCTTTGTCTTTCCTGCTTTAGTCAACTGTCCTATTAAGTCTTCAATATCAGAGTCATCTAGTTGATCTCTAAACTCAACCTTCATAACATCTATGAGGTCTTCTAGGGTCATCTCATTTACCGAAGCAGGGCCACCATTCTTACCAAGTTTAGGGTCAGTAATACTTTTTGTGTACCCTCTAGCCATTCTTTTAAGTAAAGCTTCTGCTTCTTCTTCTATTGACTTAACAGAACGTGCGCCTTTTTGTTTAGTTTTGGCTGCTTTTCTTGCTATACTTTTTGCAAGGTCTTCGATAATATCTGGTTGACCTTTACGAATAGCTGCTTCTACTAATTCTGCAATCTGTTCGTCTGCTGTGTCGCCTAACTTAGCACGTATGTCTCTAATTCTTTGGTCATTATTGATACGCGCAAGATAGTTAGCATGACGGTCTAGCATAACAGGAGTGAAACCAGCCACATCATATTTAATAGCCATCTCAGCCAAGGCACGTTCTTGTTTCTTTAACAAGTCACCAACTACTTTAACCTCTGGGTCAACATCCGTAATAATACCACGAGCATATCTAGAAACTAGTGTATTAAAATCTTCTATACTACCACCAGTACGTTTTTTCCACTTACGTTGATTAGGATGTAACACATAAGAAAAGGGTACTCTATTCTGTCCCTGAAGACGTTCGGCTATTTCTGATGCTGAGTCCTCAGCTTCTAGTTTACCACCCTTGTAGCCTACACTATTCATTCCTAAGAGTCTTGAGCCAAGTCGAATACGAGCTACCTCTGACTTAGCAGAACGATAACCAGTACTAATAAGGTCACGCAATCCAAACAAAGTCCATCCTGCAATCTCAGGAATAGCCTCTGCTTCTGCTTGACTAACTTTAGCAGCAGGAGTAACTACCCTAACATCATCAGCTTCACCTAAAGCCTTTGCTGTATCTGTTGCATCAATAGATTCTATAAACTGCTCTGTGGCTAGTTCTCTTGCAATAAGTCTTTCAGCTACTGCTTCTACGTTATTAGCTTCGTAGAATAGCTTCTGAGCAGGAGTTAACTCTCCACCCTCTGCTACAATCTTAGCTAGTTTAGCTACATTAGCTCTTTTAACAAAAGCTGTAGTGGCAGTGTTAATACCACCACCCAGTCCAGCACCAAAGCCCATAGTTATAAGAACATCGTTTGCATCAATGTCATACTTTAAACCAGCCCTGATGCTTTCAAAGGCTGCAAGTTCAGCAGCAGATACACTAGCACCAGCAGCAAAGGCACGAGCCTTACTATAGGCTTTCTTGGCCTTGTAAGCTGCTCCTGCTGTTGCTGTCACAGGGCCTGTAACTACTGATGCTGGGCCACTTAGAGCTGATACAGCAGCCGTTGTAGCCCCAATAGCAGCCCACTCTACAGGGTCAAACATATTAGCAGCAAAGGTAGCAAAAGTACCACCCCATCCTGCTTCTTGTAGTTCTGTTCTTCTAGCTTCTGTTCTTAAATGAGTGTCCTTTAAAGTCAACGCACTTTCAATACCAACAGTGAGGGCTTCATCTAGCACCTCACCAATGGCATCATTACTAGTTAGACCACCTGTAAGTTGTTCAAGTAATTCAGGAGTAAACTTATCTACTGGCTGACCATCAAAAGAACGAAACCTATCCATGTTTTCAACAATAGAAGGAATAATCCAGTCTTCTGCTGCTGCAACAGGTAGGCTAGACAGGAAGCCACCCTGTTGTTTAGCTGCTGCTTCACGCTGGGCGTTGACAAGAGTACTTTCACTTACTGTTTCGGTTACAGGATAAGCACTCTCGCCTGTCTCAAATCCTAAACCTTTTAGTATATCTTGTGCTGAATCAGCCATAGTTTATTTCCTTATTCAAAAAAGAAGTTTCTTAACTTATCAGAGGACTTTCTATAAGCTTTTCCTGCTCGTAGTTGCCATAACCACGGAACATTTTGTGCTTCTGGAATGTCTTCTGCTTTAGTAACACGTCTAATTTTAACGTCAGCTTCGTCTAAATTGTAAGAAGATACTTCAACCTTATCACCAGTATTACCACCAATGAACCAGACTTGATTACCTTCTACTTTTACAACGATACCTACATGAGCTACACCAAGCTTAAACTTCTCACGTTCTTCTGGTGTGTGCATCTTAACCAGAATATCACCAGTTTGTGCTTGGGTAGGTTCAACACCTGTCCCAGCATTAACATAAGAAGAAGCCCTAATTTGATTAAATGGATCATCAGAACCAGTTAGTTCTTTAGTATCTACACCAGAATCTCTTAGTACTTGTGTTAAGAAAGCTGCACACCATGCTTTATTTTTAGCAAAGTCTTTTACAGATTCGTTATCTGGATTCCAGCTACCTACAACATTATCAAAGTAACGTCTAATAACCATAGCACCTATCTCACTATCCTCACTCATTCCTAAGTATCTCATAGCTACATCGGCAGGGTTTTTAGAAAGTATCATGTCTCCTACCATTTCAGCAGGAGCATCCTCACCTATTACTAGTTGTTGGTTTTTAGGCACAGCGTTTGTATTAGCTACTGGCGTAATCATTTTAACTACATTAGTAGTAACATCATCTGCTTGCATTGGTGTTCTAACAGGAACTTCAATAAACTCATCTTCTATTGCATCAAAGACGTCAGCATTAGCAGATTTAATAGGATTTAAAGAACTAAAAAAGTTAGCTACTTTAGTTCCTAATGAACTACCCTCATCAGAAGGAATAGCCATAGCTGTGTCATTGTTTGTTGTTGATAAAGTTTTTTGATACTCTTTAAAGCTTTTCTGGAAAGACCTAATACGAGTAACTCTATCCTTAGAGTCTCCAGCCCACCAGTTCTTAGCCCAGAAGTCCCATATCTGTTCTTCACCATTAACAACTTTAGATATATCAGCAGTAGGATGTTCTAATAAATCATAAACAGCCAAGGCCATCTGCTGATTACCTGACAAGTCAGTAGCTTCAGTAGTACCTTCTTGAATGTTCATAATCCATTCTGGTACTGGCTGTCCTATTCTTGCGAAATAGTTTTTAGCTCTGTTGACAGCAGTATTAAAACGCTCAGGTTCAAACTGCATTAGACCACGAGCAGGGCCACCACCATACTGTTCAATGTTAGCATCCATTGTTCCGGCAGACTCATGATAAGCAATAGGTTTAATTACATTATTTAAAATGTCGTCAGCACTAATACCTTTTTGAGTAGCTGCTAAATCTAAAGCCTCTGATAAGTCTGCCTCTGTTTCTAAGTCATATTGTTTTTCAGACGCATCTCTCACGGCAATAACACTCCTTGCAATAGCGGCTTGTTGATTAATTGTTATTCGTCTTCCAGATACATCAACACCATATAGTCCTCTTTCATCTAAACCAAGAGCTTCTATAATATCAGGAGAATCAGCTAGTATTCTTTTAGCTTCCCTGATAGCCTGTGTTTTAGTATAGTTATCTCTTGCTGCTTGATAAGACTCATTAAAGAATGTACCAACACCCTCTTCAGAATCACTAATAGTAGGTAAAGAACGCTGAATAGCATTAGTTACTTCTTGTGCATCAAGCTCAAATCCTAGATCACCAGTTATTACATTAAAGATTTGACTTAATCTAGAAGTTCCTGTAGTTTCTGTGGTAGAAGTATCTTCTAACAACATATCTTCAGGAGATAACATATCTGGTTCTACAGGTACTTGTTCTTCTACTTCTGGTTCTACAGGTACTTGTTCTTCTACTACAGACGTAACAGGGGCTATCTCACTAATAACATCAATAACATCTTCGCCAAGTCTTGCTGCCTGTAGTCTTGCTTCTGCTCTACGCTCTTGTTCAGTCATCTGTGCTACCTGTGCTTCGTAGTCAAGAATAGACTGGTCAATAGCAGGAGCTTGCGTAAGGTCTAGCCCCTCATCTCTTGCTCGTGTCTTAGTCTGAGCCATGAGATTAGTTACAAAGTTTTTATCAGTTAGTAACTGTGTCTTACTAACAGACATTATATAACCTACTACTTGTCCACTACCATTATAAACATTTAGTTTTAACGCATTACGATTAGATGGGTCATTAGTAAAACCAAAAGCTAAATCACCATCATCTGCTGCTGCATAATTATGCTTTAAGTAGTTCTGTAACTGAATGTCTTCAGTTAAAAGTTTACTAATAGTATCTACAGTTTCTACTAGAGGAACTTCTACACTAGGGTCTGTGTTTAACTGCTTTAGTGATATTTTTATTCCATTAGCTGGGGTATGAATAACATGATCAGCCTCAAAGATTTCTGCTGCTCTCTCTAAGGCATCATCTTCCTCATAACCTAACTGCATAAAGATACTAGCTGTAGTAGCAATCTCAAGTGCATTAGCTGGATTATTAATTGATTCACTGTGATCAGTAGATAAAGGACTAAACTGATTTAACTCACTTTGTGCTTTTTCTCTTAAACTAGAAGAAGGAGCTAATTCAAAGTTAACCTGTTGAGCTAATCCAATATCTTCTACAATATCTTTACCAACTCCTGCGTCACGATTAAGAACACGAATAACATCAAACAGCTTTTGCTGATCAGTAGAAAGTAACTTTTCAGGTATATCAATATTATAAGCTTTAAGTTCTTCTACCGCATAGAAGGCTGCTGCTGCATTTTTAGCTTGAGTTGGGTCTGATAAATCTCCAGATGCCCAAAAGTTTCTACCACTCATGATAGCATTACGATTAGCTGTAGGAATAAAACCAGTTGAACTAAACCAGTTCATCTGAGCTACTCTAGAAATACCATCACGAGATGCTATAGATTCATAGGCAGTTACAATGTCTTGTTCTCTAGGAGTAAACTTACCCCCTGCTATTCCAATCATTTCTTTATCAAGCTGTAGGTCAGCCCAGTTACCAGTATCCATATACTTTTCAACATTGGATAAAACCTGTTGTTGAAAGTACAGAGGCTCTTGTGCTTTTAGTACTGCCTTATCACGAATGGCTAATTCATTGTTTATTACTTTTACATCATTTGCATATTTAGATACACCTAGCTGGTTACTTCTATCTAACCATCTATAGATATTATTACGTCCTGTTTGAGAAACAGTGCTTTTTGCTATTCCTACAGCGTACTGATTAATAACATCCCAAGGAACACCTGTAGCAGACTGAAAGGTATTGAAGAGTTCGTCTGTTGCTTCATCACGAAGCTGCTGCATTTTTGCTGATAACTCACTAGGAGTAGCCTGAACTGCAAACTGATTTGTTGGCAACATCATTTGCCTACTATCAATAGCAAGAGCTTCCGTAAATACCTCATCTAACTTGTTATTTAGTTGATACTCACGTTGCTTAGGATTAAACTGCTGTGAAAAAAAGCTAAGATTACCTAGTTCAAGGTCTTGTTGAAATGCTTGTAAGAGTTTTTCATCTCCAGCCTGTTGTACTTTATCTATAAAGGGCTGCATGATTTCAAGTCGTTTATCTCTGACTTGTTCAGTAGTCATTTCTAGATAGTCTTGTATATTAGCAGGGTCAGCATAGTCTTCAAAAGCTGCTGATAAGGCTTGAGATGCTCCTAGTCTTGCATCAAATGCACGAGCAGAAGCAATCCCTTGTTCTGCTTCTCTTTGTAACTTTAGTTGTTCCTGTCTCTTAACATCAGCCAAGGTCTTCATAGCAGGAGTAATAGCATTAACAAAGTTAGCAAGCTCGTTATTAGTCTGTATCTCTGCTGGACGTACGTATGTCTCAACAGGACTAGCCACAGCTTGTAGTGATGTAGTCGTACGCATACGCTCTACAGGTACTCTACGTTGTGCCATTAGTATCTCCTTAATACGAAAGCGGTTCGCTATCTACAATAGTTGGCGTACCAAACACAGATTCATACTTAGCTGGTTGTTTTACATCATATGCTTTATATGTAGCAAAAGCATCAGCCGCAGTTCCCACAGCCGCAGCTAGGAAACTAGGTTGTACACCCTGAGGTAAAGAATTAATTCTAGCTTCAGCTTCCGCAGAAGCCCCCATCTTTTGTAATTCTATTTGTTTCTCAATGTTCTCAAGGTTTCTATTAATTGTGGTAACACCACGTAATCGTTGAGCAGTGTACTCGTTGAGCAAGTTATCAACAGAAGAACCACTAACACCAGCCTCACCAGCAGCTACTGCAGCACGTTCACGTAACTGTAGTGCTTCTATAGCTTGCTTTTGTTTAGCCTCACCAGCAGCCTCAGATTCCTGAATAGCCCTCTGATTAAGAGACTGTATCTTCAAGTCTCTAGTCTGTGCTGATGCTATTCTATTCTGGTCATATCTGGCCTGTGTTGCATCTGCTTCTTGTTGTGCTTGCATAAACTCAATACCGCCTTTGGCTACTGATAACACAGCCATTGTTGTTGGTTCACACATCTTTTATCCTTACAAATTCTAAAAAGGGTCTATCACCTACACCCCATTTATCATGCTTTTTTATAAATGTAAAGCCCACAAACCTAAGCCAGTTGATAGCCTTAGTATAGTCTGCATCACAAGCATTAACGAGAATAGGGTACTTACTATTCATATGCTCTACCCATACACGAGACCTTCTCAGGAAGGGTAGCCAAATCTTTTCTATTGGAGGTGCTGTAAGAAGCCACGGTATGCCCATCATTTCGTCATACCTAGCTATCCCATACATTCCAGCAATCTCTCCTGTATCGGAAACAATAATAGTACTACAGTCTTCTGACTCGTCAAAGCCTATCTGTAGTGCTTCTTTAATGTTGCCATGCGAGGAGA
>Ga0222719_10005501_pt1 | contig 10889 bp, 10 predicted proteins | sample C33_34DmetaG_FD_165039 | JGI IMG/M metagenome (GOLD analysis project Ga0222719, IMG submission 165039) | Estuarine water microbial communities from San Francisco Bay, California, United States - C33_34D | ecosystem: Environmental > Aquatic > Marine > Unclassified | place: USA: California...
CTGTCCATATCAAGCGTTTCTGAGAACGTAGAACTGCGAGCCTCTGGGATCACGGTACAGCTTAGTGGCATTAGTGACCCATTATTGGCAAAGGCCAAGACTGAGGACTACCAAGGCCGTGAGCTAGTGGTAAAGCTGGGTGGTTTTGATAGTAGTGACAATGTGATCTCAAGCCCTACGGTTATCTTCTCAGGCTTCATGGACACCATGACAATCACAGAGGGCGGCGAGACTGGCACCATTGCGGTTACGGTAGAGAACCGCCTGATTGAATTTGAGAAAACCAGAGTGCGCCGATATACGGATAACGATCAGCGCATTGAATACCCCAGTGATGACGGCCTTGAGTATGTCTCTCAGATACAGGAGAAGGCTATCGTGTGGGGTGATAAAGATGCCAACCCAATCAGCTACAGCAACGGGACTTACTCGCCAGGAACTCGATTCCCGAGAATCCGTCCGTAAGGAGCCAGCATGGATTTTGCCCATGAGTCTTATATAAACGTCAAAAATGAGATTAAGCCTTTAATCCAAGAGCATTGGAAAGAAATCGCGCTTCATCAAGACGACATCAAACTAGAGCCAAATTGGAACACATACTCACGGCTTGCAGATCAGGGCGCATTGCGCGTCTACACTGCGAGAAAGAGCGGTGAGCTTGTGGGCTACTTTGTCTGTATTGTGATGCCGAGCCTTCACTACATGAGGCACCTATTCGCTAACAATGACATCATTTTCCTCAAGAAATCAGAACGCAAGGGCACTGCGGGTATCCGGCTTATTAAGTTCGCCATTGAAGAACTCAAAAAGGATGGCGTAACTCTTATTAACGTCAACGTGAAGAAAAAGCAGGACTTCGGCAAAGTGCTGGAGCATCTGGAGTTTGAGCACGTTGAGGACTTGTGGCAACTAAAGGTTAAGTAAATGGCTGTATCTGCTATCGCAGGACTGGCGGCGACATTAGGTGCCGCAGGAGCGGCGGGTGCATTAGCATCATTCGGCGCTTTTGCCGCTTTTGTGACTTCAACAGCGGCGCTTACTGCATTTGCTATTGGCGCTGGCCTGTCGATTCTCAGCAGGGCGCTGATGCCAAAGCCCGACTTTGGCGCAATGATGGAAGGCGTCACGGGAACTGTCCGTGAGCCAACAGCATCAAGGAAGATTATTTACGGCAAGGTAAGAGTAGGCGGTGCCGTTGTATTTATTGCCAACTCAAATCAGAACAAAGACCTCTATTTAGTTATCTGTTTTGCCTGCCATGAGATAGAGGGATATGAGGCTGTCTATCTTAATGATGAGAAGGTTTGGGAAAACGGTAGCTATGTAAGTGACTGGGCGAGTTATGCCAACTTTGCCTTTTACGATGGCACTCAGACACAAGGCGACTCGGCGTTAAGCAATGCGTCTGTGTTTTGGGGCACCGACACCCATATCCTTAACGGCATTGCATATATGCGGGTCAAATTAACGTGGGACGAGGATCGCAAGAAGTTCCCGCAGGGCGTGCCAAATGTCTCTGCTGTTATTAAGGGCAAGAAGCTATATGACCCACGATTGGACAGCACGATAGGCGGTAGTGGCAGTCATAGAAGTGGCGACTCAACCACATGGGAATGGTCACAAAACCCCGCGCTCGCCCTGTATGACTACATGACGAACACATACTACGGGTTGGGCGAGTCGCATTTAAATATGGACTATGACGCCTTTGGCGATGCCGCTGATGTATGCGATGAGGCTGTGACATTGGAAGCTGGAGGCACGCATGACCGATACCATGCAAATGGTGTGCTTGATACCGCAAACGCCATCAAGGGCAATATAGAGGCTCTCACGGCGGCTATGGGTGGCCGCATTGGTTATGTAGACGGGAAGTATTTTGCTCAGGCCGCGAAATACTATACGCCCACCATTACGATTGATGAATCGATGATGGTTGGCGCTATGAGCGTTCAGACCAAGCAAAGCCGTCGGTCGATGTATAACGGCGTCAAAGGGGTGTTTCTGTCAGAGGAAGAAAACTACACCCTCGTCGATTACCCCGCAAAGATAAGCTCAGAGTATTCCGAAGATGACGGCGATCCAATTTATCTGGATATGCCGTTGCCGTTCGTTACCGACAATATAAGAGCGCAACGACTTGCCAAGATAGCACTGCTGAAATCACGCCAGCAGACGGTAGTTAATGTCCCGCTAAACCTGACTGCGCTGAAATTTAAGGCAGGGGACTTCATAGCAATAACCAGTGACCGCATGGACTGGTCTGCCAAGCCGTTTGAGGTCATTGGCTATGACCTACAGATTGGAAGTGATGGCGCGATCATTGTAAACGTGCAGGCGATTGAGACTGATTCGGATGTCTACGACTGGACGGCTAGCGCTGACGAAGATCCATTTAATGAGCCATCTGATCCTGGGGGCAACGACGGCACTACTGTTGCCGCGCCAACCGATTTAGACCTTACAGAAACAACTTCTCTTGCGGCTGATGGCACTGTTCTTCCCGCCTTAAAGATTAGCTGGACGGCTTCAGTTGATGGCTTTATTGAGTATTACGAAGTCGAGGTAGTGGAGCTGGTTGGCGGTGTTGAGCAAACAGATACAAATATCTTTAACACGACGACACAGACCAGCATCCTGATTACGGGATTAAAAACAGATAGCACGCTTTATAGGGTTAAGGTTAGGGCAGTAAACACTATTGGCGTGAAATCGGCTGATCTTACCAATGCCACTGCCTTTAATCTTGGCGGCGATACTACAGCGCCAGGAGTGCCAACCAATCTGACAGCAAACGGCGGTTACAAGCAGATTACCGTCTCATGGGTAAACCCTACTGACTCTGATCTAAAGCACGTTGAAATACAGGTGTGGAATGGATCAGCGTGGGAGGATTTGGCTGTAGTTAGTGGCGAGGTGTTTGTTCACTTTGTTAATTCGTTTGGCACCACGAAATACTATAGGGTCAGGGCGGTAGATTTCTCTGATAATGCATCTTCATACACAAGCTCTGTCAGCGCGGAAACCGACTTCGTTGACAACGATGCCTTTGAGCAGGGCATTGTGGATTTCTTTGAAAGCCAAGGTGCCTACGCTATACAGAACGGCTCAACGCTTCCCACTGGATACGGAGCATCTGATGCGGGTGTTCTGTTTTTCCTGACAACTGATAGCAAGTTATATCGCTGGACAGGATCGGCATGGACTGACGCGGTGGTAGACCTTGGAGATCAAGCAGGTCAAATCACGGAAACGCAGATTACAAATGACGCTATTACTGCGCCCAAATTGGCGGCGAACTCTGTAGTCACCGCTTCAATGGCGGCAGGTACCATTGATGCAGATAGGATTCTGGCAAACACAATCACAGGCGGCTTGCTGTTTTCGTCAGGAATCATTACCCAAGTTGCCCAGATAGGCGATGGACTGATTACTAACGCCAAGATTGATAACTTAGCAGTAGATACCGCAAAGATAGTTGACGCCGCAGTGGAAACAATAAAGATTGATGGCAATGCGGTTACTGTTCCGGTAGGGAAAAGGGCTTCATTGCCGTTTTCTAAAACTATATTTGCTTCTAGTACGAGCTGGGCTGAAGTAGATTCGGGCGTTTTTGTAACTTGGCAGACTAATGATGACGATATTCCACAGGCAATTATTGCCAATGCGTCATGCAGTATCTCTGGCACATCCGGTGATGGGTCTTTTCAATTAAGAATTAGAGCAAAATGGTCATCCACTGGGGCAATTCTTGGCTCTATTAATAAAAGAGTGCGTAATGATGAGGCAAACTCAGCGGCGGTTTCGGGCTTTTTGGAAATGCCGTCTGGTTGGACGGGAAGCGTGGATAATTCTATAGAAATCGTAATTGAGGCATTTTGCGGTAGTAGTAATAGAGTGATAAATGATTACGCCTTAAATGTAAGTGGCGCTAAACGATGATAGTTGCAACATACGAAGAAAACGGACAAATCATTGGCATTATGTCTGGGCCGCGCCAGAGTATTGATGCGGCTATAGAGTCTGGAGTCCAGTGTGTTGTTATCGCCCACGAAGATGAAGCAGATAACAAGTACGTTCTGGATGGTCAGCTTGCAGAAAAAGGCACGCCACCAAGCGAGGCTCATACGTTTGATTATGACCTTAAACAATGGGTCTATGATCTAGAAGACCAAAAATCAGCTAAGTGGCAAACAATTAAGTTGCAGAGAAGCGAGCAGGAGTTCGGCACCTTTGACTGGGGTGGCTATACCTTTCAGTGTGATGAGGTGTCTCAGAGACGCATTCAGGGCGCTGTACAGCTTGCGGCAATAGACTCAACGATGACCCTAGACTGGACGCTGGCAGATAACACCGTGCAAACATTCACGGCGGCAGAGTATGTTCAGATCGGTCAGGCGCTTGCTAATCATGTGAGCCAATGCCACGAGCGTGGTAGAATACTACGTCAGCAAATCCAATCAGCCACGACAGAAGCGGAACTGGAGGCCATTGTCTGGTGAGTACAATATACCTAGTACAAGGCGACACTGGGCCGCAGATCAACATCAAAGTAACCCGTGAGGACACTGGCACCGCAGTAGATGTCAGTGGCGGTTCAGCCGCGCTTAAAGTCCGAAAGAAAGGCTCTGAAACGGTGTCTTTTACGCTTACGGCGTCTGACATTGGTGAGAACCTAGAGAACGGGCAACTGTATTTCTCGCTCGATGGTGGGCAATTAGCCACGATTGCGGCGGGTAATTATGAGGGCGAGGTAGAGCTAACACTGTCTGACGCCACTGTTGAAACTGTATTTGAGAGGGTTGATATAGTTATCCGCGAGGACTTCTGATGGCCGATATAAAGCCAAAAGTCACAAGTCTGAGGGCAATAGCTGAAGCAGTAAAAACCCGCGCTCTAGCCACTGTCACATCTCTGCGCCCTGTTATTGACTCAATAGCAACGGGCTACTTCCTACTCATTAAGACGTTCTTTGATTCTGCTGGCGTCCAAGACGCTATTGCAAAGGATGTTGGCAAGCCCGTATCGGATTCTGCTGGGGTAACAGATGCGCCCGTTAAGTCAGTAGGCAAGCCAGAAGCAGACAGCGCGGCTATCACAGACGACCAGACTACTCAGTATGGCAAGAATCCCAGCGACTCAGCGGCCTTCACGGATGAGATAACTAGAGCTTTCAGCAAAGCGTTTTCGGATAATGTGCCTATTACGGACGCACATTCGGTAGCGTTTTCCCGAGGGTTCAGTGATGAGTTTGATGCAACTGATCTTCATGTCATCACCCTCAACAAGAATGTCAGCGACAGTGCCGCGTTTACCGATAGCAATGTAGTTGATTTTGCGAAGTTTAGAGACGAGCAGATCGCGCTGTCAGAGGCACAGCAGTTCTCTATTGAAAAGAGCCTCAGTGATACAATGTTCGTCACGGATGACTCTAATGGGGCCGCCGTTGGTGACGATCAAGTAGCCAGCTTTTTCAAGAATACAACCGATTCTGCTGGCGTTACCGATAGTCATGTAAATGAATTTGGCAAGGTGCCGTCAGACTCAGCGGCTTTTACTGATTCTGGTGTCATTTTTAAACAGGACTACTGCGACATAACCTACTTTTCAGAGGACTATGTTGGGGTGTCACAAAACTTCTGAGGTGAATTATGGAAGATCAACTGAAACTGCGTGGTGATGTATTCATCACGGTCAAAGACAAAGACGGCAACATTAAAGAGGAGCGCCACGAACAGAACCTAGTGGTATCTGCTGGGCTTAACTTTATTTGTGACCGCATGGAAGGCACAAGTGAGGCTGTCATGTCTCACATGGCGCTTGGCTCTGGCTCTACGGCGGCGGCGGCTGGTGATACCGATCTGGGCTCTCTGTTAGGGTCTAGGGAGGCGCTGGACAGCACTACGGTCTCCAGTAATACGATCACCTACGTTGCCTCGTTTGAGGCTGGTGATGCGACTGGTAGCGTCACAGAGGCAGGTATTTTTAATGCGTCTACTGGCGGGACGATGTTGTGCCGTGTGGTATTTGGCACGATTACTAAGGCCGCTGACGACACTATGTCCGTGACCTGGACGATCACTCTCACTGCATCTTAATTTAGTAGGGGCTTTCTCTTATGGCTATCACAACCCGTGAAACTACGGCGACTGGCGTAACCAATAAGGGTGCGCCCCTGACTAATGCAGAGGTAGATGCTAACTTTATTGAGCTTCAGCAGGATAAGATTGAGCTAACCGATCTATCGGTTACGACTAACTCCGCAGGGACGGCGGCACTAACGTATACCAACACAACAGGTGTGTTCACTTATACGCCGCCTGACCTGTCTAGTTATTTGACCTCTGAGACAAATGATCTTACGGCATCAGTAACGTGGGCCAATGTCCCCGATGCAAATATCACGGAATCGAGCGTTACTCAGCATGAGGCCGCGCTGACAGTTACCAGCACTCAAGTATCTGACTTTGGTGAGGCGGTAGACGATCAGGTAAACACGCTTTTGCAGGCAGGGCTTGGCATTGATCTGGACTATGATGATGTCTCTGGTGAGCTAACCATTGACTCCAACCATGTAGAGGTCAACTGCACCAACAACTCTGGCGCATCTATCGCTATTGGCACTCCGGTATATCAAACGGGTGTTAGTGGTAACAACATCACCATCGCCCCTGCTGATGCGGATGATGCCGCCAAGATGCCTGCCATCGGTCTTACTACGGCGACTATCGCCAATGGTGCAAGCGGAACGGTTGTCATCCTGGGCGTGGTCAATGGGCTGGATACCTCTAGCTTCACGGCTGGGGATACGGTTTATGTGTCTACTACCGCTGGGGCTTTAACAACCACTGCGCCGTCCGGTGAGTCTGGTCTGATCCAGAACTTTGGACGCGTTCTCAAGGTCAATGCTTCTGCTGGCTCGATCGCCGTGATGGGTGCGGGGCGTGCTAACGCTGTTCCTAACCTTAATGACGGCAACGTGTTTATTGGTAATGCGAGCAATCAGGCAGAGACTAGGGCGCTCGTAGAGGCTGACATTAGCGACTTTGGTACTTACCTCACGGCAGAGAGCGACACGCTTGATTCTGTGACAGGGCGAGGAAACACGACCTCTAACAGCATTACCGTAGGCGATGCTACCGTTACGGGAGATCTGACGGTACAAGGAACCACCACAACCCTCAACACGGCCACACTAGACGTTGAGGACAAAAACATTACGATCAATTACAGCACTGGCGATTCATCAGGAAGCGCAGATGGAGCGGGTATTACGATCCAAGATGCTGTCAACTCTACAACTGATGCCACGATCCTTTGGGATGCGACAGGCGATAAGTTTGAGTTTAGCCACGCTGTAGACGTGACCGGAAACATTACGGTTTCTGGAACGGTTGATGGACGCGACATTGCCACAGACGGCACTAAACTTGATGGTATTGAAGCCAGCGCAGATGTAACTGATGCCACGAATGTAGCGGCGGCAGGCGCAGTCATGGACGGCGACTTTACCGCCAACGGCTTTATGAAGCGCACTGGTGCAGGCACCTACACGGTAGACACCAGCACCTACCTCACAAGCTACACAGAAACAGACACTTTGGACTCTGTGACGGGCCGTGGAAATACGACTTTTAATGACGTAACAGTAGGTAATTTTACCTCCACAGGCATCGACGATAACGCTACATCAACAGCGATTACGATTGATTCTGGCAATCACGTTTCTACAGCGAAAAACATTACTGCTGGCGGCAATCTGGTTGTTGGTTCAGATGGTTCAGTTACTGGCTCTGAAGGCGGCCAGATTGACATTCGCGGTGATGACGGAACCACAACGCAGATGTATTTAGATGTTGCTGGCTCTGCGAGCCGGATTTTCACGGTTTCTGATAACGTCGACTTTTATATAGGGCAACTTGTTGGAACAGGCGGAGCTGTGCGTCTTTACACTAATGCCACCGAGCGAGCCCGGCTAGATGCCAACGGAAACCTTGGGATTGGCACGACTAATGTTGATTCTGGCGTGAAACTTCATGTGCAGGAAAGTGATGCTGGCCTTGTAAGTCAAACAGGCGCTAGTGTCGCGCTATTTGAGAGAGCAGGGAATTGCGGGATTAGCATTGGCTGTGATGGCGATGGAGATACGACAGTCTTTTTTGGTGACGCAACAAACTCTACGATTGGGCGAGTAAATTACGATCATTCCAATAACCAAATGAGTTTTTGGACTAATAATAATCCACGTGTATATATTGACAACACCGGCAACTTGCTGGTTGGTAAGACTCTCAATAGCGCAACAGACGACGGATTATCTTTGCTACCATCCGGCCGCGTCAATATTGTTAATAACAACGGAGGCTCTGCTGTTATCGTCCAATCGTTTTATAACGACAGCGCTTCGGCGGCGGGGTATATTTCCATTACAGGGACTGCAACATCCTACAACACCTCCTCAGACCAACGCCTCAAAGAAAATGTAGTTAGTTTAGATGGGGCCGTAGATCGGATTAAGCAACTTTCAGTTCATCGCTTTAACTTCATTGCAGACCCCAATATAACAGTAGATGGCTTTCTAGCACACGAAGTTGCTGAAGTAGTCCCTGAGGCTATCACAGGCACCAAAGACGAAGTAGATGACGAAGGCAATCCCGTTTATCAAGGTATAGATCAGAGCAAGCTAGTGCCTCTTTTAACTGCGGCGCTACAAGAAGCCCTTACGAAAATTGATGATCTAGAGACCCGACTCTCTGCGTTGGAGGCTAACTAATGGCTATCACTAAACTCAACAGCCTAGCGATTCCACCAGACACCATTGTTGAGTCTGATCTGTCGTATCCGCTGACTAACTTTAGCTCGACGGGTATTGACGATAACGCAACCTCTACAGCTATCACGATTGATTCAAGTGAGAACGTGGGGATTGGCGGTAGCCCGTCATGCCCTTTGCACGTTAAAAAGGACAATTATTTAAAAGTAATTGTTCAAGATGCCTCTGGAACCCATACTCCGTTCTCAATTGGTTCTGGCAATAATGGCGTAACAATTTCCAACAATGCAAGTGCAGATACTGCTGACGAGGCGATAACTCTTAATCAGATTAGTCAATCCGCTATATTCTTCACGGCTGGCGCAGAGCGCATGAGGCTAGACTCTAGCGGCAACTTGCTGGTTGGCACTACTGGCTCAAGCGATAGCGCTCGTATTGAGGTAGTAAAAACAGGCGCAAATGTGATGACTATCCGCCGCACGGAAACGGGCGCAAACGGGCTGGTAGTTTTTAGAACCGGAGGCGGCGTTGCTGGCACGATAGCCGCAACCTCTAGCACAACGCTAAACTATAACACCTCATCAGATAAACGCCTCAAAGAAAACATCGTAGACGCACCAGCAGGTAATATTGACGCTATCCGTGTACGTTCGTTTGATTGGAAGGCTGACGGGTCACACCAGACCTACGGCATGGTTGCACAAGAGTTAGTTGAGGTTGCACCCGAAGCTGTATCTCAAGGTGATACCGAAGATGATATGTGGGGCGTTGACTACAGCAAGTTAGTCCCAATGATGATTAAAGAGATTCAAGACTTAAAAGCCGAAGTAGCGGCACTGAAGGGAGGAAACTAATGTCGTACCAATGGAAAGTAGCGGCACTGGACTACGCCGTATCACAAGATGGTCTAGCTAACGTGGTGACGACTGTTCACTGGACTTGCTCCAAAGAGGACGAGAACGGTAACACTGGTTACTCATACGGCACTCACGGCTTGTCTGCGCCTGATCCCGACAACTTTGTAGCATGGGACAGCCTCGACGAGTTCACTGTCCTGTCGTGGATGACAGCCAACATGGTTGCACAGACTGCCGAAGGCGAGCAAAGCGAAGTAGATCGTGTGCAAGCCTCTGTAGATGCACAGATTGCAGAGAAGGCTAACCCGACTCACGGGACGGGGGTGCCGTGGTGATTACACTAAACCTCACAACGGAGGAAGTGAACGCAATCCTTCAGGTGTTGGGGGATATGCCCACTAAATCGGGCGCTTGGCCTTTGGTAATGAAGATCAAACAGCAAGCAGAGTCGCAGGAGACAGAGCCATGCGAAGATTCGGATTAGTTTTAGGCATTGCATTACTGGCGGGATGCTCTACCGCCGCAACTGATTACTATCAAGCCGTCGAGAAGGCCGCTCAGGCCAATGCCGCCGCCGCACAGGCGAAGTTCGATGCGCTTAGCAAGATCGCCGCCGCAGGCGATGGGCAGGCCGCTAGTGCCGCAGTCATGGCCCTGGCACTCACCCAAACCCCCACGATCAACCCGATCCCACAGCAGTCAACCGCCTTACAGTGGGCTTCTGTACTCGCCGCCCCAGTGAGTAATCTGGGCATGATGTATCTTCAAAATGATGCCACCAAAACAATGGCGCGATATAACGCCAGGGTCGATATGGCTCGCATTTCAGCAGATGCCAAAACCCAGCAGGCGCTTTATGGGTCTTTTGTTGCGTCTAACGCAACCACGGGAGAGGTGGCGCTTGGCGGGTATAACGCGCTTGGGAACATTGACTACACGCCATTCATTGACGGCATGGTTAATCTAGGTACTACTGGCATGGATAACCTTCTCGATATGGGTACTGCTGGCTTTGATGCAAACACAGCGATTGCAACGGCAGGCATTGATGGCGCAGTCACGCTTGGCACTATCGGCATGGACAATCTAACCGCATTCGGCACAGAAGCTATTGACGGCATGATTACGCTGGACTCAGGTAATAACGCGCTCTATAGCAGTGTGTGGTCATCGTACACGCAGAGCCTTGAAAATATGCTGGATACGATTCCTGATCCTGTAACCTGTAATGTGACTACTGCGGCTGATGGGTCTGCCAC
>Ga0222719_10005504_pt1 | contig 10886 bp, 3 predicted proteins | sample C33_34DmetaG_FD_165039 | JGI IMG/M metagenome (GOLD analysis project Ga0222719, IMG submission 165039) | Estuarine water microbial communities from San Francisco Bay, California, United States - C33_34D | ecosystem: Environmental > Aquatic > Marine > Unclassified | place: USA: California...
TCTTATAGATTACAGCAAGTATAGGATCAAAGATGAGTCAAATGAAGTCAAAGGTGATGTAGTTTTCGCAGACAGCAATACTGATTCCAAATGGTCTATATATGAAAAGGTAGACCCTTACACTATTCTTAGCACAGCAAGTCCGGTGTCCACTGCCAACCAAGAATTTGGTCATAGGATAGTGGCAAGAAGCGACGGCAGAACTTTGATCGTTTCGTCACCAGAGCAAGGACAAGGTAACATACATGTATTTTTCAGAAGGCTGTCAGATCCAGGCACGAACTTCTCTATACAGAATAGTTTTACAATGACCGACGGCAATGACGACACAGGAAGATTGGGAGAAAGTCTTGCTATAAGCACAGATGATAATTTCTTAGTGGCCGGCGCGCCTTACAATAATACTCTAGGATCGGACGGAAGCACAAGATTTTCTGACAGCGGGTTGGTTAAAACTTTACAATGGAACACTACTACAAAATCTTATGCGATCAGCCAAACCATTACGCCACCGACAGATGCCGCAAATCAAAATTTTGGATGGGCAGTGTCATGCAGTGAGCCCGGCACAAGTACCGTAGAAACATCACAAAAATATTTGTTTGTTGGAGCGCCCGGCATCGACAACGACGAAGGTGCTGTGTACATGTACACATGGAACATAGGAATCGATGGATCCACATTTGATACCTGGACTCAGGACGTTACTATAGTTTCGAATGATCCAGGATCTTCTAAAAGATTTGGTCACAGGGTTGTGGCAAACGACAACGGAGACATCTTAGCAGTTAGTTCTGTGGCTCCCGGAGAAGGTGGTAAGGTAGAAATTTTCACGAGATCGGGAAATTCAAGTGACGGAAGCACACAGAATAGTTGGGTACACAGACAGACGCTGACAGGTGTGTCATCGGACGGAAGCAGTAACAATCTTGCTTTTGGAGAAGACATCGCGATGGATAACAGTGGAGATGTTTTGATCATATCTGCTCCTGGATTCGACAACGCACAGCAAAACGATGCGGGAGTAGTGTATTACTACAAATGGAACGCCGACGGATCAACGAACACTTATACTCTTCAACAAACTATTAACTCACCTGAGACCCAGACCAACATGCGTTTTGGGTCAACTGTAGAAATTACAAACAGCGGCAATAGATTGGTTATTGGAGCAGAAAAATTTTCTAATAATCGTCAAATGAAATTTGACAATGGTGCGACGACATTTGACCTACAAGCCACAAATGTTGTTGACAAAAATGTAGGCAGTGGCGGAGCGTTCGTAGCCACTATGTACAACACAACTTTTGTTATTGACGACAAGTTGACAAGCACCACGATATCACCAAACGACGATTTTGGTAGAGGTGTATTCATTACTCCACAACAGGTTTATGTTGGTGCTCCTGCAGATACGTCAGAAAGCGGACGTGACACAGATGGTACTTGTTCCGTGTTTGATCTCACAGTATCTGGATCTTATGGATGGAAACTGTTGATAACAGAGGACAACCTCGTGGATGAACGGAAAATCAACAACGCGTTCATATTTGACAGAGCAGAAAACAAAATTATGCAGTACCTTAATTATTTTGATCCGGTTAAGGGCAAGATAATTGGATACGTAGACAACGAAATAGATTACAAGACAGAATGGGATCCGGCAGTATACTCCGTAGGCAACCAAGATAGTAATCCAGGCACTGCTTGGGAAGAAGATCATGTGGGAGAAGTATGGTGGGACCTTTCAAAAGCCAGATGGCTTTGGTATGAGCAAGGCGGCCAAGAATACAGGACAAAAAATTGGGGTAATCTGTTTCCAGGATCAACTATAGATATTTACGAGTGGGTAGAGTCTACGATTCCGCCTGTCACGTGGAATGAAAGAGCAGACACACCTGGTGGATTAGCACAAAAAGTTTCAGGACAACCTCGTTATGTTGACGGCTCCGGTTATACTATAAAACAGAAATACAATTCAAGATTAGATAGATTCGTAAACTTCTTTTACTTTTGGGTCAAGAACAGTGTTTTTGTACCAAAAGATAATAAAAGCGTGGTGGAGAGACAAAATTCAACGGCGGTTCTATCAAACGCGTTGACAAATCCATTATCGGTAGGCATCAAATATTTTGCTGTTACTAATTCTAACGCTATTTTGACCTTCAACGTCAAAGAGGACCTCTTTAATGATAATGTTGTTCTAAACCTACAATATTGTAATAACATCACAGAGGCAGTTTCTCACAGGGTTTGGAAGATTGCGCAGGAAGGAAACCCAGACGATAGGCCAACAACCAAGATAGAAAAGCAATGGTGGAATAGTTTAATTGGAACCAACGAAGCAGGCGATAATGTTCCTGATTTAAATCTTCCTGTAAACCAAAGATATGGAACAAACATCAGGCCAAGACAATCGTGGTACATAGATAGGTTTGACGCATTGAAAGAAATTATAGAGTACACCAATTCGATAATGCTTAAAAATCAATTGGCTAACACAATTTCTTATGACAACCTAAACGCGTTTGATCCAGAGCCTACCAAGGTCAGTGGAGAGTGGGACCAAAAAGTTGATACATATCAAGATCTGCTGTTTGTCACCACGGAAGATCTCAGCGGCAATGTCAACTTCCTCGTTTCAGCGGATGAACAAAACAGCAACGGTTTCTGGGCGATCTATCAATGGAATGGTGAAGAGTTCAACAGGACAAAAGTTCAAACATTCAAAACCGACGCTTACTACAGATTAGTTGATTGGTATCAGACGGAAGGCTCTATGTCGCATGATGCTAACACCAAGATAGACAAACAAGTGACATTCGAGTACGAATTGGACAGTCTAGATCTAGATATAGGAAAACATGTCAAGATCACCCAGGCAGACACAGGCGGATGGAAACTGTTTATGAAGACAGCCGATGGTTGGGTAAACGTTGGAACACAGAACGGAACCATACAGATCAACAATAGTATTTTTGACTACAGCATAAACAACACGGGTTTTGCCGGAGATGACAATTTCGATGGTAACTTTTTTGATAGTGAACCAACAATTGAGACCAGGAACATATTGAAAGCCTTACGAGACGACATATTTGTAGGAAATCTTAAGGGTGAATACAACAAAATCTTTTTCATAGGTCTGCGTAAAGTTTTGGAAGAACAAATTTATGTGGACTGGTTGTTCAAGACCAGTTTCCTAAATGTCAAAAACTCTTTCAGGGCACTGGATCAAAGAAAGACATACAGCACAGGCACTGACGATTATGTTGAAAATTACATACAAGAAGTTAAGCCTTATCATAGTAAAATACGTGAATATAAACTTGGGTATACCAAACAGGAAGCACATGATGGTATCAATACTGATTTTGACCTGCCTGCCTTTTACGATTCTTCTGAAAACAGGATAAGGATTCCAAATCCAGACAGCATTAATGATTCCACACTTATGACGACTTTTCCTTACAGTTTCTGGAATGACAATTACAAAAGGCACATAGGAAGTTTGACTGTTTTCAACAATGGAAGTGGTTATACAAAGACACCTACGGTTACTATCACAGGCGGTGGTGGTTCTGGCGCCACTGCGACAGCAAACATCAGCAATGGACAAGTGCAGAGTTTGACATTGACCAATGCCGGTTCTGGTTATACAAGCACTCCTGTTGTTACTATCACAGGCGGCGAAGAAGGTGGCTCAACCCCGACCGATCAAGCAAAAGTCTACGCCGACCTTGTCAACGGCAAAGTCAGAGACATAGATGTCACAGTGAAATTTGACAGGGTATCAAAAACTGCCACGGTATTGGATTGGGCGGCCAATACAACTTACGAATACAACACATTGATCAGATACAACAACGAACTGTACCGGACAACAAACAGATACACGTCAACCACAGATTTTGATGCGGGATTGCCTAATCTTTACCAAATCAAAGGTGATGAAACTTACATTACCGCGGCCGAAAGGACGTTGGGCCTATACAGTCCAAGCCAAGGTATGCCGGGATTGAGCCTCGAACAAGTCATGGAAGGTGTTGATTATGGGGGAGTAATGGTTACCGGGCTACCTTTCACGAACGATCAAGGTTGGGATAAATCGCCTTGGTATGAGAATCCATGGGACAACTACGGCACTACCAGGACAAAAACTTTCTACGGTGACGGATCGACATCTACCTACACTTTCGACACCGCACCAGTGTCCACTGATTTATACACGGTATATTTCGATGGAACAAGGCAAACATCGGATGTAATCAGAGGAGATGGATCAACAACGACTTTCACATTTACGTCTGCTCCGGGAGACGGAGTTAAAGTACAACTAATACCTTTTGATGACGACACCGTGCTGACACCAACAGACGACAGAACATTAGACACGATAGTGTCTGGCGGAAGATTTACATCAGTGTTGGGTGTGTCGCCGAGCGATATCATTGTCGAAGGCGATGCTTTTGTGACTCCGGAGACAAGTTTCGCTCCAGAAGAGAATGTGCCTGGTTCTATTTTTGACACGTTAGACATAAAAGTATACACAACCCCAGAGTCTGGTGTTCCGTTTGTGATAAACAAAAATTACCTTGGTGATGGAAGCACAAACACTTTTGACATTGGACAGAAACCAGCAACACAATCCGGTGTCTTCGTTAGCCGTAACGGCGTTACCTTGATCCTAGGAACACATTACACCGTGGACGTCCAGGCAGAAACGGTCACTATGTTGATCACGCCGGGATCAGCCGATGTGTTAAACATAAAAAGTTTTGCGATTTCTGGATCAAATTATGTTGTTTTGAATCAATTCACAGGAGATGGTTCGACAACAGCATTTACAACTAGCGCCAGAGATACATACCAACTGGACAGTTCACTTCCAACTTTGTATGTTACGGTAAACGGCGCACCTACCACTGCGTTCACCACATCTGAAAGTGAAAGGAAAATTACAGTTAATTTTAATACCGCCCCGGCCAGTAATTCTGCCATACAAATAGCAGGGTTCAATCAGTCTCCGGGCACAAGAGCCTATGCGGAAATAAGGTCGGAAGCACTCACGTTCGATGGTTCAACCACAACTTATTCTTTGACCTATCCACCTGGAGCGATAGGACCGTTCACAGGACTGACCATGTTGCAGGTCAATGGTGTGCTGTTGCGAGGACCTGACAATACCTATTACAGCGGGGACGGAACAACAACTGCGTTCAAATACGGAGTAGTATCTGGTTTGAGTGACGGAAGCACAGTGGATCCATCCAAGGCAATAGCCAGTGCCAGTGAAATAGAACTCTATAAAAATGGAGTCAAACAGAATTTATACACCGACTACACAGTTGATATTGCTTCGGAAACAGTGCAGTTTGTCACAGCACCTTCCGATGGAGATGTAATCGCAATATCTACCAAGGTGGACAAACACTACACAATGGTTTCGAATGACATCCAATTGGATATATCAAAAATAAGTGCCGACGGAATCACTTTGAATACCGGAGACACAATCACCGCTACTACCTTTAACAATGCTTTTGGTATGAAGTTGAGGAGAGAAGTTCTCGAGGGCGGTAGGGTCAGTGACGAGTATTATCTTGCCAATACCCCAATCAATGAAAATTATGTTTTTGTGAATATAAACGGATCAGATGCACTGGCTCAGGGAGTAAATTTCACAGTCGATGGCAACAAGATCAAAATTGTAGGCAAGACCCTGAACAGTGCCGACAGGATCGACGTTTTATATTTTGCCGGATCCAGTGCTGTAAACGCCACCGGATTCAGGATATTCAAAGACATGTTGAACAGGACATTCTACAAGAGAATAAGCCAAACACACACCACGGAACTTTCACAGGACTTCTTTGTAGACAGCAAAACTATGACTGTGCTGGATGGTTCTGTGCTTGGAGAACCAAACATAACAACAAACACTCCGGGTGTAGTGTTTATTGACAAAGAAAGAATAGAATTTTTCCAGAAGACAGGCAACGTGCTGGGTCAATTGAGACGTGGCACTCTGGGAACAGGAATTAAGGCACATAGTAGTGGAGCAACAGTTGTTGATGCTTCGGGAACTCAAACTGTGCCTTATGCGGATACTGTATCTACCAAAACCTACACAGGCGATGGAAGCACTGTATCTTTCGCAACAACCAATGCTCCGTCCTCTGCCAGTGAGTTAGACATTTTCATCGGTGGCCGAAGATTGTTGCTTACAAGCGAGGATGGAAGCACTGTGAACTACATAGTCGATGGATCAACGGCCAATGTTACATTGACCGCGGCTCCTACCTCGGGCACAGAGGTAAAAATAATACAAAAACAAGGGCAAGTTTGGTATGACGCAGGAAATGGCTCTGCTTCTAATGGTAAAGGGCTACAAAAATCAACTACCAGCCAGGCCAAATTCATAGCGGGAGAACCAACAAATGCACCTGAATAAATATAATACAATGCAAAAAGAATCAGAAGAATTACAAGAAAAATCTAAAGTGAAAAAGCCTGAAGATAAGACAGGTGTAATGATGGAAGGTCACATCAAAATTTTTGATCCAGAGACCGGTGAAATTATTGTTGACAAAAGAAATGCTATTCATTACGAAAACATGTCGACCGCACTAGCAAACAGCCTGGCAAACAAGACCACCGGATTTGTGCATGAAATGGCGTTTGGTAATGGCGGTACAACTGTGGATCCAACTGGAGTGATAACTTACCTCACACCGAACAGCACAGGGACTAACGCATCACTTTACAATCAAACATATTATAAAGTAGTAGATGACAATTCGTCTACTAACAAAGACACCACTAGAAATAAAATGGAAGTGAGGCACACAGCAGGCAACAAGTACACTGACATTGTTGTGACTTGCACACTGGATTATGGAGAACCAACAGGACAAGCGGCGTTTGACAACACAACAAATTTCAATGGAGACTATGTGTTCGACGAACTGGGTTTGAAAAGTTGGGAAGGTTCAGAAAACGGATCTTCAAACAAATTGCTGACACACGTAATTTTTCATCCTGTACAGAAATCTTTAAACAGATTAATACAGATTGATTACACTCTGAGAATACAAAGTTTAACAACATTTACGGAATAAAATAAATGGCTTACACAGTAAACAAAACAGACTCTACAGCGGTTCCTAACAGTTACACAGTTCAGGATAGCGTAGTCAACAGCCAAACCGATCTAAGTTTGATCGGAAAAGGATACGCTGGATATGGTGAAGCCATAGCGGAAAACTTTTTACATCTTCTAGAAAATTTTTCAAACGACTCTGCCCCGACCAAGCCAATCACAGGTCAATTATGGTATGACAGCGATGAAAGTAGGTTGAAGGTCTACACAGGCTCAGGTTTTAAACCTGCCGGAGGTGCGAGATTCCAATCGACTGCTCCTTCCGGACAAGTAGAAGGTGACCTATGGATCGATTCGGACACCGGACAACTTTACTTTTATAATGGCACATCAAATATTTTAGTCGGACCGGCCAGCACCACGGGAACTAAAAATGGTTTGTTTTTTGAAACCATAGCAGACTCATCGGACACCGATCAAAACGTAACCGAGTTATTCAATGACGATGTAAGGCTAGCAATAATCTCTGATGTTGCATTTACACCAAAAAGCAGTATTTCCGGTTTTGCTACAATTTCAAAAGGCATCAACCTGTCTACAGCAGTATCTGACAACAAACTCACCGGAACTGCTACAAATTCAGATGCTCTTGGCGGCGTCGCGGCGGCAAACTATTTGAGATCCAATGCCAATGACACTACAACAGGAACATTAGGTATTGTAAACGATTCTGGACTGACTGTAGGTGCTGACAACGATTTAAAACTTTTAGTAGAAACTGACGGCGCAGTTATACAAAACGTGGTTTCAAACGGTGACATAATTTTCAAGGTCAATGACGGTGGCACTACAACTACGGTGATGACCATCGACGGAGCGACTTCTAGAATAGGTGTAGGCACTACTGCCCCATCAACTAAATTGGACGTCAATGGTACAGCCAAAGCAACCACTTTTTTGGGCGACCTTACCGGAAATGTGACTGCCACAACAGGCACCAGCACTTTTAATGCGGTCACTGTAAACAGTGACTTGTCATCACAAGTTATCAAACCAAAAGCGGATGCTACTTACGACATAGGAACTGTCTCGCTTAGTTACAACACGATCTATGCCAAAGCAACATCGGCACAGTACGCTGACTTGGCTGAGATCTACACATCAGATCATCAATACGAACCAGGTACAGTGGTTGTGTTTGGTGGAACAAAGGAAATTACAGTATCAAATTTTGCCAATGACACAAGGGTGGCGGGAGTTGTTTCAACCGATCCTGCTTATCTAATGAATTCCAAAAGTGAAGGCGTTGCCGTGGCTTTGGTCGGGAAGGTTCCATGCAAGGTGGAAGGATTTATAGAAAAAGGAGATTTATTAACAACAAGTGGAAACAGTTCGGGGCATGCCAAAAAAGCGATTGAGCCAAAGTTGGGCTCTATAATTGGCAAAGCATTGGAAGACCACAAATCTGCGGATCAAGGAGTGATCTACGTATCTGTAGGAAAACACTAAATATAGGTATATGGCGTACGTAATTAACAACACAAGAGGTGCAATTGTAACAACAATAACTGATGGAACAGTAGATAACACCACATCATTACAATTATTTGGAAAAAGTTATTCGGGTTTTGGAGAAGGACTCAATGAGAACCTAGTCAAGTTGCTAGAAAACGGTGCTTCTGCATCTTCACCTAGTTCACCGATCGAAGGTGAATTATGGTTTGACACAACAACAAAACAACTTAAAGTTTATGATGGCACAAATTTCAAACCCACAGGGGGTTCTAAAGCACAGGCATCTGCGCCATCAAATCCTTCTTCGGGAGATCTTTGGTTAGACACAGACGACGATCAAATCTATGCCTACACAGGATCTGCCTGGCAACTAGTAGGCCCTGTTTACACAAAGGACCAAACATTATCAGGATGGAAGATAGAAACTTTATCAAGTTCGAGTGGCGATAAAGTTGTTAGTTCGATGTATGCAGGCAACACGAGAGTGGCGATTTTATCAAAAGAAACTTTTATTCCATCAGTTGCCCAAACAGGATTTTCCACTATCTACGCAGGTTTAAGTTTAAATTCTACACTAGGTGCTGAATACACAGGCGGTTCTCCGTCTGCTAGCCTCGATGTATCAGGCACAGCAAATACATCTTCTACAATCATCGCTGGAGGAAATTTCCTAAGGGCAGATCAGGCAGACACCACCGCAGGAGCATTAACGATAGACAGCGACAACGGTATACTAATCGGCGACGAACAAGAGTTAACAATTACTGCCAGTTCGGGCGACATTACAATAGCGCAGACCAGACAGGACAAAAATTTGTCTTTCACTGTAAACGATGGAGGAGTAACAAAAACTCCTATCGCCATAGCAGGATCCACAGGAAACATTACGTTGACCGGAACAACTGGTATCACAGGTGACCTAACAGTCACAGGAAATTTGACAATCACAGGAGAGTTCGAGAACAGTTCAAGCGAGATCAACATCGTAAATGACGCTTTCTTAAAACTAAACACAGGAAATTCAGAAGTCGATTCAGGTATTATTGTTGAAACATCAGACACAGATGACGCTAGACTATTTTACGATGTTTCAGAAAACCACTGGACTGCAGGACAAGGCGCAACATACTCTCAAATCATAAGATTAAGCGATGCCACAACAGATGGTGACTCGAACAAAGAAAAAGTTCTTAAAACAGATGTCGCTGGTAACGTGACAGTAACAAACCTCACACTTGCATCGGTAGGATCTATAAACACAGGACAGACTGCTGTGGCAACTGTGCCAAGCACCGGTGCTGTTGTAACATTGATTAATAGCCAACAAAGTTTATGGGGCTCATCTGCAAAAACAGTTTCAACATCCGCACCAACGAGCGGTGACGGTAGCGACGGGGACTTCTGGTTCGTAAGGGAGGCGTAATCCCATGGTAGCAGTCGTCAAGACATTCAACTACACAGGTACTCTACAACAGGCAACAATTCCAGCAGGCACGACGTCAATAGATGTCTACCTTTGGGGTGGAGCAGGCGGAGGTGGTGGTGGTGACCGGGCGGGACCGGGAGGCACGGGAGCCGCGGGACACTTCTTAGAACACACAGGATTCGCCATATCATCAGCACAGATCGGCACGACACTGGAAGTAGCAGTGGGCGGTGGCGGTGCAGGTGGTGGATCAGGAGGTAATGCACCAGGTGGCACAAACGGAAAAAGTAAAACAGCATATTCAGGTGGTATTGGTGGTAATTCAGGACCATCGGGATCATCAGGAGCCGGTGGTGGAGGCGGTGGAGCCACGATAGTATCAATAGACGGCACAGCACAACACATAGCCGGTGGCGGTGGTGGCGGTGCGGGAGCCGGCATATCCTCGAACGGTACCGCGGGGGTAAACACGACATCAGCCACATCGAACTCACCTGGAACACTGGGCGAGGACGGCAAGGACCACACCGGAGACGGTGGAGGTGGCGGAGCCGGTGGAGGCGGATTCAGTGGCGGAAGGTCAGGAAGCGCAGGCTCAGGTGACAATGGTGGTACCGGTGGATATTCAGGATTGAACCTGGCACAGACAGGATTCACAACATCATCTGTGGGATCAGGAGTCACACCAGGTGGCACGGGATCAGCACATTATTCAACGGGGGTCGCAGTGGGCGGAAATGCAAGTTCGCCGGGTGCGGACGGCAAGGCAGTGGTCATCTTCAACATAGGTGTACAGGCCAATTACAAAGTGGGAGGAGCATGGAAGAGCATCAATGCCATGTA
>Ga0222719_10005505_pt1 | contig 10885 bp, 9 predicted proteins | sample C33_34DmetaG_FD_165039 | JGI IMG/M metagenome (GOLD analysis project Ga0222719, IMG submission 165039) | Estuarine water microbial communities from San Francisco Bay, California, United States - C33_34D | ecosystem: Environmental > Aquatic > Marine > Unclassified | place: USA: California...
GGTCACGAATAGCGTCAATGTCATAAGGATCGTCCCCGTACGACGAAAAACAAGCTCGACATATCACAAAGCCACGACCTCGACACGAGGTGCATTCAATGGTCCGTCCTCCCATTGCGACGTAGGATCCTACCCCGTCACAGTTGGGGCACGGAACCCGCCTCGTATCCCCACATACTCTACAGCCAATAGGCTTTTGTGAAGAGGTGTCGTTTTTGCCAGAAAATAAGTTTCGGAAACCTCTGACAAAGTTGGCTACGTTAGGCGGACCTTGCCACCTAGGAGCGATCTCCTTCTCTCCCCCTCCATCCTCCTCACCGTCTTTCTGGGATTCTGTTGAATTTAAGATCCAAAATTGCGCCCTTGAGTGACAGGAATTGTTTATGCTCGAAAGTACCTCCCGTTGTCTCGTGCCACATCCACATCCCACCACAAAACATTCCACCTCGAGTAGAAGAAACGATCCAACACAAGCGAGGACCGGCTTACGTTTCCACATGTTCTTGGGAGGTTCCAAAAGATGGGTTTGTTAATCAAGCGGCCACCGATGTTACGGTGACATGCAAGACCCCTTAAATTGAGGGGGGGGTGTGCGATGTGCTACCCCCATTTGTATGACGTCACCCTCATTCAGTCGACTGCCGACAAATTCTCGGTATGCAATGGGATTGCGACGAGCTTCATGACAAGACCCTCGACCCGCCCTGAGTGTCCATAGAGTCGACAGAAACTCCCCGATAGACCCTATACTTGAGGAATAATATTGATTGATGCCTTCTGCTCAGCACTTGATGCGTTTTTGGCGTTCGGTGCCGTTGCCAAATCTTTCACAAGGTTCGACTCTCTCGATACGGTCCAGGATCACGCCATCGTTCCCTTTACAAGTCCATCTTCAACCAGCATGGCGAGACGATGGCCACATAGAATTAAATCAGGTGTTTCACGAAAGTAATGAAGGAGATTCTCGACAAGAAAAAGAAGAGCAGGTGCAAATGCTCGTAGATGAAAAAGGATCCAAGAAGACTTCGATGGGAAGGACGTCGGCACACATATCAATCGTTTTAGAGTCACCGCAGTCGTCCTCGAAAGGCGTCGTCAGTGAGCAACATTCTTTTACGCAGGATCACGACAGAATCATTCATCATTCGAAATCAAAATCCGTCGATAAAGTCATGTTTGACGACGGCACAATCGTTCCGGATTCGGAGGAATTGGCAGCTTCACAGGGGGGTCAAGAAGGACTTCGACGAGTTGAATATACCGATGGTATTGCTCATTTGACGAAAACAGGGACATCGGCAGCGAAGGAAGAGGATCAAGCAGGCGGTTTGAGCTCGGGTACTTTTCTCAATGTTGCAGTGCCAGAGAAGGTGAATTTGGATGTTGAACTTGAGACTGGAGGTTCCATCGTTGTGTCCGGAAAAGTCGAGGGCGACGTCAAGCTAACTACGACAGAAGGAGACATAAGTGTGACCAAATTAAGAGGACACAACCTTGTTCTTATCGCGGGGCATTCTTCTACCGGCAAGGAAGACAACTCTCGCATTACTACGAGCGGCACAGACCAGTCCTCAAACATTATCTATGCCAAAGATCTTCTCGAGGCTGATAAGCTTGTCATTTCGACTTTAGGTCGTGTACGAGCAAAGCAGATACACGGTCGAAGTGTTCGAATAGCCGTCAATCGCCAGTATGTTCCCGAAGGAACTATCATCCCGCAAGACGAAGACGATGAAGGTTCTTATGTGGATTTGGGGGCTCTGTTTGTTTCCGGTAAGGACGGAGCCGCTAGTGTGGAAGTTAATGTGGACCCCAAACAGGCGATGAGTCGACGTGCTGTCCGTGTCAAGTCTCATCACGGCCAGCTTCAGGTCGTTGCTAAAGGATTGAGTCGACCAACAGATGTGAACCCATTGGTCCACGAGACCTACCCGGCCGTGGAGCTTGGAGGCGTGAATGGAGGCTGCGAAGTGATACTGGAGTCTTCTGATCAACTGGACACGTCGAAAGGAGTCGAAGACCCTTGGAAATCGTGCTGTGTACACTTCGACAGCCTTTCTCCTGAATCGGTCAGCTTGGTCAGCGTCGATCGGGGAGACACATCGATTACATTGGACCGAAAGCTGGAAAGTGATCTACGCCTCCTGTCAGTGTCAGATTCCGAATGTCTCACGGAGGCGGGGGCTCTAATTGCCGAAGAAGAGGATCGGGAGATGATAGTAAATGTCCTTCGGCACTTGCCTTCCAACAGAACCAGGTCAAGTAACCAATTCGTCAACATTGACACCTCAGCGTTCGCACCAGCACAAGCATCCCTGGAAACGGATTCACTGATGTACGTGGAAGGTTGGGTGGAGAATAAGAGTAACGAACTGGACAGTCGTTTCGAGATCAAAAGTCGTGGCAGTGCTTCTTCGGTCGGAAAGATTCGGCTCGACGGTGCCGCGGATCAGGCACTAAAAGCCTTTTCACCATCCGACCATAACGACGATACATATGCAGATATCCGACCCCTCATAGCCGTAGCCACCTCAGGCAAGATCAGTGTCGAAACCGTCAGTTGGCTAGGAGCCATCGCACGTCGATATGGTCTGGAAGACAGCGAAGCTAAAAGAAAGGCCGGAGGCCGCACGGCGTCCCGAAAGGGGCGCCCGATCGTCCCCATCGACTAGTTTCGCGAGGCTTGTTTCTACATCACTTTGGTTTGGAGCATAACATTCCCTAAGTAAAGATAAGTGCCGACTACATAACGATCTACATCAAATTTAGAATTCGTCTCCGAACTCTTCCATATCGTCAAAGTCCATGTCCAAATCGGGCATGTCATCGTCCATCTAGAGTTACAACAGATATACAAACAAATGTAAAAGTGAGAGAATAGAACGAAAAGAGAACTCCGACGAATCAACCCGGCAACGATCACCGACAAAAACTACTCACCTCAGCCTTTTCCTTTGCCCGCATTTCTTCCTTGTACTTGTCGTTCATCTCCTTTTCCTTATCCTTCTTCTTAAAGAATGTTTCCTCAGCGAACTTGAAAGCTTCGTCTAAACTGTCCGTTACAATGATGTCATCAAATAGCGTACCAGAAAGCACTTGCCAGATCTCGAATCCAATGTGTGTACAGGGTTCCGGGGCGCAGACGGCATGCAATTTATCGTCCTCGATGTAGTCTGGGTTGTCGATTTCTGGGTGAACCCATTCGCCCTTGTAGTCGGGGTTGTCAATCATCTTAGGCGACCACGGCCCCTTGTACTCTGGGTTGTCGATCATTGGGGGTTCCCATGTCTATGATTAAGAAATGGATATGGATATTTTAATTGTGATCGACGAATTGACGAACAAAGAGAATGGAAAAGGACCGGTGAGCAGTCGAAAAAGGATATTCAGCGTTGCTAAACGCTATGATAAAAATTGATGTAGACTTACACCATCGTCTTCGTCGTCCCAGTCGTCAGGCTTCTTGGCGTCAGGATCGGGGATTTCCTTTGGAATATCATCGTATCCTTCGGGCTTCTTGTCTTCGGGGTCGGGTATCTTAGCCTCATCGACCCAGTCGGCCGGCTTTGACGCCTTTGGATCCTTGATCTTTTTTGGCAAAAGGAAATCAAACTCGTCTTCCAACTTTCCTTTTCGGACGGACTTTTTGTCGATGAAAACTTCAAAGGTATTGTCCGCCTTCAGATGCAGCGTGTAAAGATGCGTGAGTTGATCGGTTTCGCAGTTGATCTCATTGTTGATGAGCAAATTTTCGTTCTTCTTGTCGTAGTGAAAGATGACGTGTGTCTTCTTGTTGGACGGACCGCAAATGTCGGGTCCAAACATGATGGCGTACTTGGTGTCATCTCCAAATTTGTGCTTATCAAAGTTCTTTCCTCCTTGCAGTAGCTTGAGATACGCACCACCGCAATCCAACTTCGGTTCTTGTTCGTGCTTGACAGAGAATTGAAAGACGAGATCGGTCTTCCCGTCACTGGTAAAGGGAGTGTCCAAGTCTGCACTCAAACCGTAGAATCGCGAGTCTTGCGACGTCTGAATTCCTTTATCGTTTTCGTCGCCGTACCATTTTCCGGCGGTGTGTTCAAGCTTTCCTAATTCCGAAGAGGACTTCCACTTGGTTGGTTCAGTCCATCGTTTTTTCCAGCCCTAGTGATGATGGGATGAGATGGGGTGGGATGAGTTGTTAGTCATAGACGAAGAGAAAAGGAGGAAAGAGTGAGACACTACGACGGTGGCAACAGACGACAACTCGACGCACGACTGACTCATCGTGACCAACGATCTTTGACCTCCGATCCAGCCTCCAACGTCCTCCATCGACTCGACTTACTTCATCGTTGAACTGTTCCTTGAAATAAATCTTTGCATGGGCAGTCGTCAAAGACGTCGCAGCGAGCAAAGCAGAAATCAAAGCACTCGATCGAACCAACATGATACGGAATAGGCTACGTCTGTTGTAGAAGAGACTGATTAGAACAGGGCACTCGTACGGTACACTACGGCTTGGCAAGATAAAACAAACCGACAAACGAATAAACGCCAACGGTCAAAACAAAAATGACGGGCTCGATTCGAAGCACGACAACAATGCGCGAACAACAAGTCATCGTGGCGGAGATCTTGCAAGATCTTTCACGTTCGGTGACCATTGCTTCACAAGCGAATACAAGTGCCAAATGCCAGGTTCCACCTACCACAACAATGAACAACTATAAATTACACGTGGAATGTCTAGTCGTTCATTCAAAACGCTAACCTTATGGTATTAAAACTTACCGCGTTACTAAAACGAAACCATACCAACGACAACAGCGAAAATAACTACTACTAGTACCCGACTCGAGAAGCACGCAATTGTTGTCTCACCCACCGCAACAGACTCAGTACCATAGTTATTGCTCTTGTTAGTGGTAAGTAATCCATTGAAAAGGACTCGGAGAACGAGACAGTTGTTGATCGTTTCATCGTTAAAAGGAGTGGTACCTGACGCTCTAGTAGAGCTAGCTTACAGTTTGCGACTCTACGAGAAGTACCCAGCTTTTCTGACCCTGTCATATCCTTGTCGATACTTCCTGGACTTACTCAACGTATATTTCCCTTCCTCGACCACCGCAGAACAACTTATTACACAGTCTCAATCATGAGTGAAAAAGTCAAGCGTGGACGCGCTGCCGCTTCGGGCATCAAACACCGCATGTCGGCCGGTCTGCCAACCGCTGCTGTCATCAACTGCGCCGACAACTCGGGAGCAAAAAACTTGCACATTATCAGTGTTTGCAACATCAACAGTAGATTGAATCGATACCCAAAGGCTAGTTCCGGTGACATGGTCATGTGCTCCATCAAAAAGGGAAAGCCAGAACTGCGAAAGAAGGTACTTCCTGGAATTGTCGTGCGACAACGCAAGGCCTATCGCAGGAAGGAAGGAATTTTCATTCATTTTGAAGACAACGCCGGTGTCATTGTCAATAACAAGGGTGAAATGAAAGGATCAGCCGTGTCTGGCCCCGTCGCCAAGGAATGTGCCGAGCTCTGGCCTCGTATTGCTTCCAGTGCGGGATCCATCTTGTAAACCGAAGACTGCGTCAGAGAGATTCGCGTACACCATATCTACCATCAAAGCAGAACAAATACATCCAATCTATTTGCTTACACATATCTCTTAGTATGAGGCTCGTTTCTTAATGTCGCTATGGTTTTATTGCTCTGTCGAAAGCGGTTTCTTATCCGTTCGATCCTCCTCTTCTTCAGCGATCTCTGGTAGGCGAGAGGATTTTAAGGTTGTATATGTAGGTTCAAGCAAATCGTACTCTCGTTGTCTTAGACTTTCCCGTATCACAGAAACCGATCGGATCACGTAATTAGTTGCCTCTTAACCTCACGCGGATTTGAAACGATGTATTAAAGGACTACTTATCACTAAGGAGAAAAAACGCCTCCGTACCACCAACTATGGAAAATAGACGATGACCACAGTAACGACCGCTTAGAGATCGTCGTCATCGATATCGTCATCGTCATCATCACCTCCTTCGTCGTAGAAAAAGTAGTTGCCATTCTTCTTCTGTTCTGCATCCTTCTGAGAACCTTTCTTGTTGATACTGTTTATCAAAGATAGACAAAAAGTAAACGACTAGTGTGAGAAACACCATGTGCGCTCACGATGTTGACACTATCAGCGGACCACTGGTCGGAAATTAAAACTTAAGACTTTTCGCTCTCATCACCAAACACCAAGACGGTGCTCGCACCAAAAAGTGCGACCAGTGGTATAGAGGACTGTTTCTCGTCTTCCCAGAAACTATAAAAGACGTCGAATGCAAGGAACTACATCAATAAGTCGCCATAAACATTCACAGCATCACTTACCGAGGACGAAAATTGGTCGGATCACGACGAAACGTGACTTCCAAGCTCTTGAGGAACATATTCATACCAGACAGCAGAGACTGCGGAGACGTTGCTGTCGCTTCAACACCCGGCTGACCTGTGTAGACAACTACACGGTCGGCAAGGTAGGTCGCCATGATGAAATCGTGCTCTACAACAAACGCAGTCTTCTTACTGTGCATGATGAATCGCTTGATAACCTTGGCACAGTTCAGACGTTGCTCCGAATCCAGATAGGCACTTGGTTCATCAATCAAGTACACATCGGCGGGTGTGCCAAGAGCCAGAGTAATGGCCAGGCGCTGCAACTCTCCACCGGAAAGAGTCTGCACGCCATTGTCAATAATGTTTTCGATAACCAATGGTTTCATGACATCCGAGACAAACTGTGGATGGACGTACGAATCTCGCACACGCTTGTGAAGTAGCTGCCGAACAGTACCCTGAAACTTGGGAGAAATCTTCTGCGGCTTGTAACTGACATTCAAGTCCGGCGCACCAGCTAGAGACGCTTCGTATTCATAGCCGTCTTTTTCTAGTTTGGCCTGCTCGTCACTCTTCAATAGACCGGCAAGCATTCTGACAAAAGTAGTCTTACCAGTTCCATTCTCGCCCAAAAGAACAATGATTTCCGAGTCCGTGAATTCTCCTTTTTCGATATTCAATTTGAAGCTTGACCCTTCTCGAGACTGTGTCTTTGTCATAGCCGGATAACTGTATTGCTTCATCACGTCGGTCTTTTCCGAGATACCCTCGGCACGTTCGGATACCTATGAAACGGAGAAGAAAGCAGCGACGGAATATGTTAGTACACTCAAACACTCTTCACCAGTACGTGGCACAACCAGAGCCAAAGTTCGTACCTTGAATGTGAGGTTATAATCGCGGAAGCGCAGGTTCTCGGAGGGGAGAAAGCCGGAAAGAAAGGCATTGATACCGGTGCGCACACTCATGGGCATTGTAACGACGCCATATCCACCGGCCTGTCCGTATAAAACACAAACAAAGTCACTGAGGTAGTCCAGGACGGCGAGATCGTGCTCTACCACAATAACATAGCGACGATCTCCGTCGCCAGAATTAAGAATCTCCCGAATCATGGCCGCAGCCGTCAACCGCTGTTTGACGTCCAAGTAAGACGACGGCTCGTCGAACATGTACACGTCACTAATCTGTACGGCCACCACGGCAATCGCAAAGCGCTGTAATTCTCCACCCGAAAGGACACGAACATCACGATCCAAAAGGTGGTTTAATTCTGCCTCAGTCGTCGCCCAATTCATAACATCCCAATCCTCTTTCTCGGAGCGCTGTCAAATACCAACGCCATTGAAAACGAAACGAGTGAGAATGATGTCCTATCAGCGTCTATGACACGGAGATCCACCACGACTTCCAATTGATTTATCCCAACTTACGTCATCTTTGGATTTCAATATTTCTCCAACCTTTCCCTTGACAGCTCGAGGAATGTGATCGACGTATTGCGGTTTGATGGTTGCTTTCATGGTATCTTCTAATATCTTGGTAAAGTAATTTTGCAAGTCGGAACCACGGAAGTGGACGAGAATTTCTTCCCAATCGGGTGGCGAATCGTATCGTCCTAAATTTGGCTTTACTTTTCCGGCGAGAATCTTGATAGCCGTTGACTTTCCAATACCATTTGTCCCAACCAATCCCAAAACTTGTCCAGGTCTTGGCTGTGGCAAGCGATGCAATTTAAAGGCATTTGGACCATATCGATGTGTTGTATTCTTTTCTAAATCTTTGGGCAAGTTGATAATCGAGATAGCTTCAAAGGGACACTTCTTGACACAGATACCACAACCTGCGTGTTGGGGAAGAGAGAAGAAAGAGGTTACGTATGAGAAGTATGCAGCGGCCGAAGGGTATCACAATCCAAGATCCAATCCTGAAGTAGAAAGTAATTCTGCCCGAGAAAAAGCAACCCCAAATGAACGTACCGATACAGAGAGGCTCAGAAATAAAAGCAATTTTATTCTTGGGAGTGACTTCAATACAGAGCTTGCCAAGTTTGACAACAGGACATGATTTCTTGCATTCTTGACGACATTTCTTAGGTCGGCACTTTTCGTTATTGACGATTGCAATACGAGTCAAGTGATCACCCTCAGCATCGGATCCTTTCTTCGGGCCCACTTTCTTCTTGGGCGGCATGATGCTTTTATTCTCGCTCGACGATTATTTGGCAAGTTCAAGAATGATAAAGCAAAGTACGGTAGAAGAACCTCCAAACGTTAAGGTATCTAGGGTATTCTATAGCTAGCCTATGCAAGCGTCTCTACTCTCGACCTTTAGAGCGATTGAGGTCTCTACTATGGTACGGACAATGCTCGGACGTTACTGACAGCAAAGGAGAAGTCTCTCCTTGAGGCACCACGAAGGATTGTAGATAGTAGGCACGTCGTCGCCCTCGGTTGCTTGAATGTAGGGGACAAACGAGCGGAGGAGAACGGAACATCGCGACCGTCTTTCCATCTGTACGATACACTAGTCTCTACTAGGAACAGGGTTCATTTATCGTTATGGTTATGATTTATGATTGACTTTCGCCCTTTCCTCCTTGTCGCGATGGATAGCATTTGAATCCGAATACCCAACTAAAATTAGTGCTCTACAAGTAAGAACACTTCGAAATCGATTCGTATCTTTAGGCTCCTATTTGTGCCGCATACGCAGTGGTTGTTTGCTCGGTCTGGCTAAACTCATCGTAAAGCTGCTATCCAACCAAACCTAACCTACTTGGTAACACGAAGAGAAGTGGGAACAGCCGCCGTTTAAAAAGAAATAGTCAGGCTGCACACTTATAAAAAGAAGTACATGAAGATGGATACGTAGGATCCTCGATTGCAATCCTTTACAGCACTATCCGGTTCTGGAACAACTTAAGAACCCTGCAAAGTGTGTGTGGGTCATTTTACTTCCGGGAAAACCTCGACTCTCTAGCGAAGTCTTCTTTTCCATATGATTTTCGACCAACAGCCCATTCCGATTTCGGATCAAGAAAATTACGTAAAGACACCGCCTGTTTCCTCCGGCTCTGTGTCTCTACGCCGGGACTTCGATCGTCGGTGAGATGATCGTTCACGCGACGAGCGACCGTCCTTCGATTTGCTCTTAGAGCGGCTAGATCGACTCTTGCTCTTGCGGCTAGATTGTCGATACTTACGTTGCATCAACGCACGTCTTCGTCGGCGGTTGGTGAACAGAATACCTGTGAACATCACAAACGAAGCCAACAGCAATAGTCCGGCAGCAACGTACTTGAGCTTGGTCAACCAAGTCTTACCGGCAATACCGACTTTGACGGGAATTCGGTTCTTGCTCGTGTGGCTTCGGCGAGATTTCATGGCACTATTGTCTGTACACAAGCCACTGTCGAGGGACGAGCAGCTATCAGACATAGAGACGAGCATTGACGGCAACGAGTTACCGCCACCGTTCCCGCCGTTCTTGTAAATGGTTGAACAGCTACGATAGGATCTGAGTGACCGGTTCAGGTTTCGGAGCTTGTCGTACTGAGTGCCAGTAGGCAACAAGCAATACTGATCAGAAAAGTATTGGAGATTGAAAGTACCATCATCGGCGCATCCGATTCCAATGTAACTGCCATTGTCCGATTGCTCACACATGGGAAGGTTGTCATATCCTCCTCCTCCACCGTTTCCATCGTCACCAGCGCCGTCGTCGTCTGCAGCGTAAGCATAATTGGCGTCGTAGCTTTGCAAGTAGTAAGCAAACTCCTGAACGCCCGTGGTTGTCACAAACTGTAGACAAAAACAAAGTGATACCCAAGGGTGAGTTTTTTACCTTGAACACAACGCCAATATAAATCGATGACTTCTCCGAGAATATGGACGACGGACACGTCCTGGGCATCGCCGGCACAGACGACTAGGAATTTCAATCTTTGTACTCACCGACTCGACGAATCCCGATCCGCAACCTGATCCAGTGTAGAGACTGTAAACGGCCTGCGCACGACGACAATTAGCCATCTGATACCAATAGGTAGTTCCATCTTCACTTGAGTCTTCCAAACATCCACTCTCTTCGTTATCTTCGACATATCCCCACATACATCCTTCTAATTTCAAGGAGATGGTCGATCCATCGTAAAGCCAATCACGATTCAAAGCATTGCCATACACACTCGCATCGACTTCATTGCTGCTTGATCCCCAAGCTGCGGCGACTGGAATTCTTCCGACGAGGAAGAGAACTGCAGAGACACAACAGAGAGCTTTCATCAGCTGGGTATTGTTGTATTGCAGTTGACGTTTAGCTGTCCTCCTTTCGTTTCGATTCGACATTGTTTTACGGGTAGCTGTATTGTTGTTGATTACCTCCTGATACTATGACTTGCAGAAAAGCTTGATTAGCTAATCAGTTCTGTTTCAGATCGAGCGTAGGGTAGTAAGGGTACTGACAGCGAGATGCTAATAGAGAGAGAGAGAGAGAGAGAGAGAGAGAT
>Ga0222719_10005506_pt1 | contig 10884 bp, 19 predicted proteins | sample C33_34DmetaG_FD_165039 | JGI IMG/M metagenome (GOLD analysis project Ga0222719, IMG submission 165039) | Estuarine water microbial communities from San Francisco Bay, California, United States - C33_34D | ecosystem: Environmental > Aquatic > Marine > Unclassified | place: USA: California...
TACTCTAATTGCGCCAACATACTCATCATAAAAGTGTACATTGTTTGTGCCTTCATCAAATGCAGCTCTTTGCCACATTTCAAAGAAAGTTCTTTGTCTTAAAAATTTGTCTGTGTAAAAAGTAAGTGTGACTTCACCTGAAAAACTTTGAGAATATACAATCTCTCTCTTAGGACCATAAGTTCTAAATGATGTTGTATCTAAGTTTCTACCTGGCATCTCTACTGATTCACAAAATGCTCTAAGACCTCTTTGTATTTGAGTGTTCTTTTGCATCTCGCCAGCTCTTGTACTATTTTTTACTTCTTCTTCAAATATAATTTCATCACCTTCGCCTAAAGGACTTGATGTTGAAAATACACCTGAGGGTAAAACAAAGTCAACTAAAAATCTATTTGGTTTTGCAAAGCCTTCACCTTCAGCAATTGTAGCTAAAACACGGCCAATAGTATTGTCTTTACCACTAGCCAGCATTTGTCTGCCTAGTCTGTTATCGCCTTCGACATTATCTAATGACCTATCTCTTGGTAAACCAAGTCGTATGTCAAAAGGTCCTATTCTTCTTCCGCCTCTAAGTATTGCCATTATGCGCCACCTGTTTGTTGTTGTAGTCTATGTCTATTTGTTAAATGAGCTTCTTCTACTAAAGCCTTATTCTGTCCATAATATTCTACTGCATGAAAATTAGCACACATCAACCTATTTACTGACTTACCATCTATATATACATCACCTAATATTCTTCCAAACTTACCTGTTTCATCACCTTTATAAGTCTTAACTGAAATCTTTTTTGCTTTCTTTAAATGTTCTTTTAAAAATTCTTTTGATAGAAGACCATATTTCTTTTCTTCTAAATCTCTTGTTCTGCTTTCTGGCGTATCTATGCCAAATAGTCTTACTCTTTTTTTGTATAGAATATCAAAACCCATATCTAAAATAACATCTATTGTATCACCGTCTACCACTTTTAATACTTTGTTTACTCTATAACTGAAATCTGTAGGGTCGCCTAGTTTTGCCATTAAATTTTCCTTCTACTGTCAGCAAATACTGAGCCAATACTTTTTTTCTTAAAGTTAGCTACAGGTAAATAAACTGCGATTGCCATTTCGTCTGCGTCAATTCTTCTAAAGTTTGACCTTACATGGCTATACAAATATTTCTTAATTGCCGGTCTTATTAGATTAATGTTTTTAACATCATCATAAGTTGCTAATAATTTTGTTGTACTATCAAACTTCCCATTCGTAGCAAACTTTTGCATACGAGCTAATAATTGATAACGCAACGGATATGGTAAATAATGAAAATTTAAACCAATAAAACCACCTTTGATAGGTTCTAATGGTAACACCAAGGGAAACACATCATAGAAAGGTAAAGTCTGCTTATATTTAGGGTCATAAACAAACATATTCATACGGCCAGCACTAGGTCTAGCGTTCACCTTGCCTTGGGACATCAACTTTTGTTGACTAATTCTATCGGTAATAAGGGAAACTGCGTTCCTATACCAGGTGGCACTTCGTAAAGCGCTACCTTGCAAGTCTTTTAGTGGTTCAAATATATTCTTTGCCATTCCACTATTTATATGTTTTCCAATAAAAAACCCACCGATATTGCTACCGGTGGGTTAAAGTTTTGAAGCGGAGAGATTACTCTTCCTCAGCCAATTTACTAAAGTAATTTAGTGTGTCATCATCATCTGAATCATCCATCACTTCACTTGACTTTGGTTGAGCTACTTCAGCACTTTTCATCTGAGGTTGTGGTTGGCTAGGCGGGAGGTCTGCCGATTCCACAGTTTCAGAGCTTCGTGCTCCTGCAATTACCCTATTCAGTTTCTCTTTGAGTTCATCATAGGTCTTAAAATTGTCAGCAGCAACAAAGGGCTTTAGAGCGTGTTGTGTTGACCAGATTTGTTTAATCTTGTCATCACTTTCAGCAATTGCTGATACACCCTCAAATTCTGACTTATCATAATTCCAATAGCCATCAACTTTTCTTAGTTTCAACTTAAAGTTGGCACCTTTCCAAAAATCAAATGGGTTAATTGGAGTTTCATCTTCAAACGCCGGTTGCATCGCTTCGGTAATCTTATCAAAGATTTTCTTACCAAACTTAAACAAAAATACTTTGCCTTCGTTTTCTGGATGTTTTGGGTCACTTACAACATAGATGTTGCTGTAATAAGAGAGTTTTCTTTTTCTCTTACGAGCAATCTCTTTATCACTATCAACACCTGTATTCCATAGTCTAGTGTTTTCTTCACTAACTGGATCCTTTTGACCTAGTGTTGTTAGAGAGTTCTCAATATACCAACCACCTTTATCTTGGAAGGCGTGAGACCAAACTCTTTGCCAAGGCATATCTTCACCAGATACAGCAGGCAAGAAACGAATAACAGCATAGCCGTTACCTGTTTTGTCCATCTCAGGTTTCCAAAATCTATCGTCCTGATATTTGTTTTTGTTTGATTGGTCCTCTGGATTTAGATTTTGTTCCAGAGCTTTAGTGAGTTTGTCAAAATTACTTGACGAGCTTTTTAATGTTTCGAAATCCATATTTTTCTCCTTGTATTAATCGTATTTCGTATTTGTGTTACCTGTATAATCGGTATCAATATTATTTATAAGACTTCTCATAACATAACACACTTTTTTTTCAAGTGTCCGCCGTGGGATTCATGGATTTACCCACAAGCTTCCGGGAAGAGTCCCATTTCTGAATGAAGATAGGTCCCTACTTACAACTACCCTTGGTGTCTTCAGCCATTCGGCCATAACCCTCCAAGAATATGCCTTACAACCTCTTAATCGTTGTTCAGCCAGACGGACAAATAAAGTTGCAATCTCTATTTGCTTTACACTTATTATCATAATATCACAAACCTAGTCTTTTGTCAAGCCTAGGATAATCAATGTATGATAAATTCTTACCTACAAATTTCTGCCATTCTGGTATCTGTTCAGATACACGGCCGTCTGTAGGATTAACTTTATAAAACTGTATATTAGGGTTCCAATCAAATAGAGTATACCATTGATTAACCCAATTAATATGTGGTGTAGGTCCATTTTCTTTAGAAACATAATGTTTGGTACCTGCATATAAATTGTTTACTGTATTATTATCACTCACCAAATCGTGTCCTATCAAATATACCTCTTTTGGACTTTGTTGTTTGATGCCAATATAACCTGACATTGCACCACAAGCCCAACCTAAATCTTTTTCTTCACATATGTCCAATATATTATTAGACTTATCATTTGGTTTAATCCAACTGACATATGCAAAACTCTTATCAATCTTTTCTTTATATGTTGTTTTATCTCTACGCATAATATTAACGATACCTTGCATATTAGTACCATGATATACAAATTCAGTTGCATCGCCTCTCTCATTTTCATAGAGGCCGTCCCATTCTCTTTTTACATTGTCAACTTCATTCTTATTTAAACCTGCATATAACATCATCTCATAATGAGCCGCTGGTACTTTTGTCCAACTTCTAAACCATGCTTCATTATTATCACAATAACCAGAATGATATATTTCGTGGCATATACCTTGGTCTACAGCACATAAAACATCTGGTGTAAAATCTCTATATAAAGCATTGCAACCATAAATCTTACCATGTGGTCTTAATGATTCTAAATTAAAATCATCTCTACTACGGCCATTGCCTATACAGAATAATTTACTCATGTAAAAAAGTACCTTATCAAACTCATTCCTAAAAATGCAACAATTGTACCATTCAATAATAACAATGCTCTGTCGTGCCATAGATAACCTACCCAAGCCCAACCTATAGTACCAATAATTGAAAATACTACATCAAATATTCTTGGTACTTCTTCTACACTTCTACACATAACGGCAGTTAGAATAAAGAAACTAGCAATCCATTTTACATACCAAGATAGGTCACCTTTTGGTGTAATCTTTTTATATACACGACTAGAGTTAAGAGCTTTAATCTTATCATCTAGTTTTTGTTTTATAGGTTCAATCTCGTTTATCATCTTTCTTCTTTTTACCAAATATCTTTTCCCAATTTTCATCAAACTTTTTTCTGTCTGGTATTGGTCTTGGTTTACTTCCTTTACCACCATCCATTTGCCACTCCGAATCCAAATACATTTACAATAGAAAAGTAACCTACTAGCATCATAGGCCACGCTAATGCTCTACGATAGTGTGCATATACAGCTGTTACACTACCAATAAAGAAACCTGGATATACTAATCGCATATCGGGGTCATAGGCAGTTAGAGCTAGTGTCATACTTGCACCAACTGTAAAAATAAAACTAACTAATTCGAAATGGAAAGCAACCTTATCTGATTGATATGATGATTTCCAAAAATCTATAATTCTTTGCTTCATACAAAAATATCCTTCATAATCATTTTACATTCTGTACTATTATAGTTCAGAAACCCTTTTAACTTGGCCATCTTAAATGCGATTTTAGGCCATATAACTTTCTCTTTAATACCCACAGACCAGTTCTTACTATACGACAAAATGTCGTCAATGGCAATGGCGGTCTGGTAAGATGTCTTCTTTTGAATAAGTAATTGTAACAATCGTGGATGTTGTCCATTATGAGATAAGAAACCATCATTAAAAGAAATCCCACGCCGGCTAAAGTCAGAAACAATAAGTGAACAATCTGATTTAAAATGGTACGCAAATGCCCCATTATATTTTCTGTACGCCAAAAATTGTTCTTTTCCATCATTCTCTAATAAGTTTTTAATCCACTTTTTATCATCATATAAAAAATTTGCAACAAAGAAGTCTAAGATTTCATCTTGTTTGTACTTCTTTGAAAGTTTATGAAAGAAATATCGGTCATTACGACTCGTAAAAGTATCCAACTTCGCATTAACTTTTCCTTCATATTTATTGTAGTCATATGAAGCCTGAGTAAAATGTAGCTTGACGGCCAGGTAAGTTTTATATACTTCAAATCCACCATACATAATTAAATTTCATATTCAAAATTCTGTGTTTCTTCATTTATATGCACCTGTTTGGCACCGTTTCTAATATGAAAGTGTGTTGCCATTGGTGTCAAAGGCGATAGCGTCACTAATCTACTAATTGAGTTATGTTTTGTACACCATTCGCCTAACTTATTAATAATCTCTTTACCTGCACCTCTTTTCCTAGACCATACAGTATAGGCCACAGCAATATTACCCTCATTTGTTCTACTCATATAATCCATTTCTCTTACTGTATATGGTACTTCAGGACAAAAGGCAACACATACAATAGCTTCTATTTCATCTTTGTATTTAAGACCAAATATCTTTCTACCGTGTGTAATTCTAAATCCTAATGTAAGTTCAGGTCTAACAGGATCCTCAGATACATCTATGTTATCTAATTCAACAAGTTCAGTACCTCTAACCCACTTAAAAAAGTCATTAACATTATCTCTAAATATTTTCATCAAGCAAATACCTCGTACTAACAGGAAAGTGGTCTTTCATATGGTGCGCCAGCTGTTGTGTTATCATTCTTGTTTCTTCTTGTGAATCTGGTTTATTTCGTAAGTTACAGACTCGAGCAAACGCATATAAAGTTCCTGACCAATACCATTCTGTCATCATATTCTGAGGTAACACCATTCTTGCCATCTCTGGTGCTATGCCTTCTTCAATCATATTTTTGTAAACAGTTTTAGAAGCTTCTACAATTTCAGAAATATCATATTCATATTCTTTTGTACCACTTCCTTGTTTTTTATCTTCTGGTTTACTTCGCCATATGAAAGGCATATAAAATTCTGGTTCATCATCTACATATCTACGACTAACTTCATTCCAAACTAAACCAACTTGGTGTTTCACTAATTGTCGTGCAACAAATATAGGTGCTTTAATTAAGAATTGTAAACTTGCGTGACCAAATGGTGACCAATGATTATGTTCTGCAAGATACTTAATAAGTCTTTCGTCTTTTTCATCAAACTTTTCTTTTCTTTTAGAAAACGATACACGAGCTGCATTTACAACTGACAAATCACTTCCCATTTTATCAATCAATGTTATGTTCATATTGGTAACTTTCCTTGTGGCATACTAGCAGAGCCCTTTAATAATTTAAGGTCAATTGCTTCTGCTTTGATTTTTTCTTTTAGGGATTTTGAGATGAGGCCACTAACTTGGCCGGGGTCAATGTCTTTTTCTTTACAAAATTCTAAAACTGCCTCCATATATGAGATTCTTTTCTCTCTACGGACTTGTTCTATTTTTAAACTAAATTCTTTTGATTTCATAATATTAATATATCACAGTTTGTTGTTAAAGTAAAGCGTGGAGTGTTTCTGTTACGAGGTACACTCCACAAAACCCTAAGCAGACTAGGCTGCTAATGCAAAGTTATTATCGTTTGCGTTTAATTAGCATGAAAGGTTGCCACCTATTACTCTCTTACAGTTCTTTAGCACCTGTCGAATCCTACCACACCCCCCAAAAGCACACAAAGATTGTCTGTGTTAATCTCTTTATGTGCTTTTGGTGGAGGTGGAGGGAGTTGCACCCTCGTCCAGTTTACCTATCACCTGTCGTCAACAAGCAATTCTTATATATTGTTTCCAAAATTAGGGGTTAGCTGTGTATTATAACTAACAAAATAGATACAACTTTCCATACCTGATAAGGTAGTTATTGTTATCATTTGAGCATCACCCTCTTTTTGAACCCAATGTGTTACTATAAAAACTATTTCTCCGTCTGGTTGACTACCCGCTCTACCATTCGATATACTAAATGGTACAAAGTTGTGGTCATCAGCGTACTTTAATACCTCAGATGACATACCACACATTGCTGGTAAGCCATTCATATATAATTCATATTTCTTACCATTATCTTCTAACTGCGGAGCGTGATTGTCAGCGTTAGCAGCTAATGACAAAAATGATATAATTATTGCAATGAAAATGTTTCTCATGGCCGTCTCCTTACGATAAAATTCGGCCACCACTTTAATATTATTTTTGCTCTACTTTATCTTTGTTTTGTTCTTCAAAATATTTATAAAAGTAAGCTATTTCTTCTTTTAGTGGTTCAATATAATCTTTCTTATCTTTAACAAAAGCCTGAGTTGAACCATCTTCGCTAGCGATTAGAACGACAATCTGGTCAATCGGTGTACCAAAAAGTTCTTCATACATAATTGCATAAGCAGTTGTTTGTTTGAAGTAACCCTCACACCAACTTTCCAGTCTTTCTTTATTGGCTGTTTTAAAGTCAATAACAGATAATTTACCATTAAATTCACCAATACAATCTACTTGGCCAGCAAGTGTTAATTGTTTAGAATACATAATTGTTTCTAAGCAATGTATATTTTCAATTTGGTCAACATATGGTCGGATTAATTTAAATAATCCAAGAGGCAATACACTTCTTTCTGAAGGTGTTTCGCCTTTTAAATATTGTTCGATTAAAGTATGTGTAGATTTACCTCTACGAGCGGCACGACCCATTTCCCATTTGGCTGCATCTTCGCCAATAGAATCTCGCCACTTTTGAAGTTCTGCGGATTTCTTAACACCTAGTACAGTTGTTACGGAAGGATAGGCATGACCATCAATATCATAAAACCTAAAACCATTTACTTTTTTACCTTTTGTTTTAGGTAATTTACTCTCATCTAATTGTATAAAATTCTTTGCCATTTCAGTTCCTTTTTAATTAATATAGTTCATTATATAGTGTCATGCCTGATTTGTCAAGCCTTATGTGCCTTTTTGACTATATAAATCGTTTATATAATCTCTTTGCTCTCTACAGGCTTCTTCTTTCTTTCAGTCGGTCATTGACAAAGCTAACTCAGTAGTTTCGTTAACTCGTCTAGTCCAACCTTTACCAAAAGTATCAAAGGTACTTAATTGTTCATAGTAACTTTGTCTAGCACTTTGATAATCTTTGATTGTGTCTTCGATACCTTTTTCTTCAACATAACCTTTTAATGTTCTTAGTGTATTAGGACCAATACCACCGTCAACAACAGTACCAATCATTTTTTGTAGATACTTAGCTGCTCGGCCTGGACCTGCATTAACACCAAAGTCAAATACGCATAAATCTAATCCACCAGGAAGTTCATCGCCTTTTACTTTATCCCAATAACCTGTTTTGTAAATCGGCGCCACATCTTCAACTGTTAAGTCTTTCATATCTTTTGTGCCACCAAATTCTTCATATACTCTTTTAGTAACACCTAAATTAGTTTCGCCACCAGGATCCTTAGGATGATTTACATAACCACCTTCATGGTGTAAAATAGTTTCTAAACATTTATCGTAGTTTGATTGCATTTAGTTTTTCCTTTGCCTTTAATTTGAGTTTTTTCATCTCTTTTATTTTAGACCATAATGTAGAAGACCTATCTTCAGCTCGTTGCTTTTCAAGTTCGTTAACTTCTTTTTTCAACTGCTTATGTTTCGTCTTTGCATCCATGTTACCCCCTTGTGAGTTTTAGGATTTTCTCAATCTGTGCCTTAATAATTGGACCTCTATTTGGCCAATGTATGTAAGGTTCGTCTGATTTAGATAAGTTATATAAAAATGGTAATATAACTTTTTCTAATTCTTTAAATCTATTTTCATATGCTTCGTTGTTTACATCTTCAGTAATCGTATCCTTTTCAGCAACAATCTGCATAATTTCATTCATCATAGACTTAATTGATGAAACATCATCTTTAACTTTTGATAACTCTAAGTTTGAGTTTTCGATTACGGTAGGGTCAATAGCAGGTGCCGTTTCAGCTGGTTTTGAAACAGGCGTAATTCCCCAATCTTCATCTAAATCAAAACCTCGCATATAATCTGGTATATCTGCCATATTACTTTCCTTTTTTTTGTTGTGCTTGTCGTTTTTGGTGTTTCTGTAAAACTTGTCTTGTTTTAATATCTTTGATAGATTTATTACCGTATAAGTCATGCACTTTAGAACCTGGATGTGCGTCACCAATACGACTTAGCATATCTTTCCAGCCACCATCTGTTTTCATTCTACCCATACCCATAACTCCGCCTACAATGTTTACTTTGCTGATAAGTTGTTTCATATGAGGATTATTTTTCTTAAACTCATCAAGTTCAGCAATAGACATCATTTCGGTAGTTACTTCACCTGTTTTGGTATTTTCAAAATCATATGTTGGCATATTTTTTCCTATTTAAAGTATTTATTAAGGACTTCAAGTTGGTCATGGTATTCTGCAATGACCTTTAGTTCCTTTTCAATTGCTTCTAAAATATCTGGATGTTCACCAACACCAGCTGCGTTTTTTAAATACACTTCTACATTCATAGTGTGCTTAGCAATATGACCTTTTGCGTGTTGTTCGATTGCATCAATCATATTTTCTCTATTATATTCTTTACCTAATGCCATTATATCACTCCTTTACTTTGATATTGTTTGACGCCTTCTAAGTACCAAGTAGGTGCCTTAGCAGGTTTTTTCCATGTTGCAAATCTTACTTTTTCCATTATGTAATATTTACGATAACTTGCAACACTATCACCAGGTATTTTACAATAATCTGGCATTGCTGGTGTTGCATCTGTGCCTTTCTTTTTCCAATTTGCATTGGTAGGCGGATGAGATAATATACTGCCTAAAAGTCTAACCGATTTATGGTTTTGGACATGGCCATATCTCTTTTTAAATTCTTCATTTAGTTCTAACATATGATTATATAACCATACATAATTCCAGGCTGAGTCCATTACCCATATTGTACTAGGGTGTCTTACATGACTAGCCTTATATAAAACTGGTTCTAAATTAGGATTAGGGTGACGCCATCTTTTAATTTTACGACCATTTGCTGTCTTATCATAATATTCTGTACCATCTTGTACACGGTGTGCCGTTGATAACATCTGACAACTTTCTACAATCATTTTTGAAGTGTGTTTGTCACAAGCCATTCTAGCGGCCGTTTGTGGGTCTTGGTGCAAATAAAAAATGTTCATAATATATCTCCCTAGTGTAAGTGTTTATTGTATAAGTCCATTCTATCATACTTTTTACACAATTTAACAAATACATCAAACCAATAATTCTTAGCCCAATCACTCGTAGCTTGTTTACATACATTTATAACGGCCAGAATTTTCTGTTCTGTTGTTTGTGTATCTCCCATGATTCTTTTTAAGTCAATTGTGTGCATCATATCTACTAATATTACACTATTTTTAGTCATTTGTCAAGCCTATGGTTGTTTAGATTTCTCATTCCAGTCCATAACCTGGTCTAATTTAATTCTAATTTCATCTGGATCCAAATCTGATAGTTCTTTGGCACCTAGTTTTCTTACAAAACCCTTATAATCTCGTTCTTTTGCTCTGAGCTTGGCACTTTTGGCACGCTCTTTTTCTAATTCCTGTTTTAGGTTTACCGTTTTGGTTTTTTCAACCTCATTCAACCCTTCCTTCCGGGTTCTCAAGGAAATGTTGGCAGCTATCAATAATAATACCGCCAATGGGTCAAATACAAATATTAATATAATGATTACCCACCTAACAGCTTCATCAAAGTGGTCTTTTGCCTCATCACCATAAATGAGTTCTGCAATATATTTAATTGGTCCTACTTCGGCCTCAATCTTATCTTGTTCTAATTGTAATACTGATTTCTGTTCCGTAAGTTCACCAATCTTATCACTAGCACTATTAATTGCTGTTTGTAAAGTTTCTCTTTCTTCTTTTTGTTTTTCTCTTTCTTTTAAACCTCTAGTCACATATTCCATATCAATGTATGTGTCTAAAGCTTTATCTAAACTGTCTAATGTTTTAGTTGACCTATCAATAATGATTTGTTGTTGA
>Ga0222719_10005508_pt1 | contig 10882 bp, 13 predicted proteins | sample C33_34DmetaG_FD_165039 | JGI IMG/M metagenome (GOLD analysis project Ga0222719, IMG submission 165039) | Estuarine water microbial communities from San Francisco Bay, California, United States - C33_34D | ecosystem: Environmental > Aquatic > Marine > Unclassified | place: USA: California...
TTGGATATTATATTTCTTCATCATATCCCAAGCCTGTTTATCTTTGTTCATGCACCGTATCCACAGCTCATGACCAATATGTTTTACCTTTTCACCAAGACCTAATGCCTGTGCGACATAATCCAGTTTATTACTAGGGAACTTAAACTTGGATCGTGATGTCCTAAGTAGGTCAATCTCTTTGTAAGGTGATGGAGGATTAAGCCCTAATAAGAGGAACTCTTTGTTAAGAGTTGGTATATCAAACTTCGTACCGTTATAATGTATCACCGCATCAGCTTCTTCCAAAAGAGAATAAATCTTCTTTATCATCTTGCGATGAGATGTTTCCATCATGCTACTAAAATATACTTCTTTTTCACCTAACCATTTAGCAGCCCAGCACATAACATAACTAGACTCCATGAGCTGATTGAGACTTACATTCTGATTGTATAAACCCCAAACATGGGCTGTATTAGGTGATGTTTCTATATCAAGTAATAGTATCTTCAAAGGGTCGTACCCCCTCTTTGTCAATAATTAATGCCTGATTGCGTGGATCTAACTGTTTAAATGATAAATGAACCCATCTATCATATTCTAATATAACTTGGTCGTACTTAATCTTAGCTTTTACTATAGCACTAACAATACTGCGAGGGTTACCATAACTAGGACTAATGAAGTCAACCGCCAAACCTTTCGTGTGGCTAGAAGTTCGCTTGCTTCCCAGAAAATCATTAAGATCATGACAACGGAAACCACTATTAATAAGCATAGGATGAGATAATAAAGTTCGTACATTTTCTAATTCTTTCGCTAAAAAAGTTAAATTGTCGATTATTTCAACAGTAGGAGTATTGTCTATACCTAGACGAGTTGCTGTATTAGAATGCGTTAGTTCTTCCAGACTAAAATGTGGGCTTAGTTTCATTTCTTCTTTGCTGATTCAAATAAACCGCCACCAAAATAGAAACCAACTATTGCTAACATTATTTCACCTAACCACATCTCATTAGCAAATGCTTTGGCTTCATTGACATTGTTCATATCTATTATGCCATACAATGCACCTAATACACCGTTTAGCATAATAAAAACAAATACTCCAGAAAACATGATGGCTAGGTATCTTTGTGCTAATTTGAATGGTGCATAAGCTGCCAGTAAAGCAATCTTAGCATCGTTCTTTGCTTTGATTTCTTCTTCTGTAGATGTGTGCATATCGTCTATTAGTTCCAGACCTTTTTTAATAACATCACCGCTACCCAATATCTTTGCTAATATTCCTATCATTTATATCCTTTTATATGACTCATACAAATACATAACAACCCAGCACCTATACCTGTCACAACAGCTTCAGTTGTAACACCGCCAAAGTGTGTAGGATGAGTTATTAAATCTGCAACAGCAGTAAATATACCAATGATGCCTGCCATTACATATTGATTATCAGTTAAATCTTCTTTGTGTAATTTAATTAATAATAATGTTGCAATAGATGCAATCAATCCTACCTGTAATGCTTTTCCCCAGTGACCTAATGTAATTGATATTACATTACCTTGAGTCATCATAACTAAACATGAAGATGTTGACTCCAATAATCGTTTTGCAAATATATCTTTCACTTATCCATCCAATGACCAGCTAAAAAACCTGTGACAGCAACTACGACACCTATAAGCCACATCATAGCTCTTTTGCCGCCTTTGAATTCTGCTAGTGTTTCTTTAATCTCATCAACAGATTTATCCATCTTATCTACTTTAGTCATAATATGATCTATATCTTTTTTCATATGGTCAATCTCTGCCGAGTGAACTGCTACTGTTTCTTGAACCTTCTCCATAAGAATCCTTTCTTTGTGGTGCGTTGTATAAGTTAATAGGTGGTAGTTTTAGTGTGTGCCATATCATCGAGGGTATTGTCCACCTACAATATCGATAGTAGGTATTTCTTCTTCTGACATTAAAGGCACTGTGTAAGGTGCTAACAAACTTCTTGTTTTAGTTACTGGTAATTCTGATGCTAACCCTAATGATTTACTAATATCTTGTGCTTGTCTTGCTTGGTTAGATAAAACAATATTTTGTGCTGGCTCACCAACTAAAGCCCTGCCTAATGGTATTTTACTTAATAATGCTGACTGCCCTGCTCTTTCTAATATATTATACAAACCAGAAGCAGTGTTTGATAAATTTACAGCAGCACCTCTTGGTATAAATTGTTCATATCTAGCAACATTTGCAATAGCTTTTAATTGTGCAATTTCTTCTTTGTCAAATAATAATTTTAATTTATCTGTTCCTAATGACTTTAATGCTTTATCTAAATTTGCACCACTTACTAATGCAACTTCATCTGGTGCGTTATTGGTTGCTTTAGATTTTAAGTGACCTAGTACATTATTTTTTATTACTTGTTTTGTTGCATCATCAGCTTGCTCTAGTGTTCTTTTTAATTGTGCTGTATCAACATTTAAAATATTTTTGTTAAAAAATGTATCAATAGACTTTTTATCTGCTATATATTTTAATGCAGGCACTGAATCTTCAAGTTGTTTGTATTGGTATGTGTACTTTCGTGCTGCTTTTTCTGCTTCTAGTGCTTCTTTACCTAACCCTTGATTTGGCAATAAAGTTGCATCATCTAAATTTTGCCTAATAATACTTACTGCTTTTTTTGTATTTCCGTCTGCATCACTTCTTAATATTTTAGCTGCTTGGCTTTTTAATTGAGCAGATGTTGACACATTTAGATCAAACACTCCATCTTCAATTTGTTTTATTCTTTGTGTAAAATAAGCTGGAACATTTAATTCTTCTGCTTCGTCAACTAAATCTTTCCTAGTTTTGTTTACAAAAGCCTGACTATTAAACTTGGCAAATCTTCCTTGATTGTCTCTTACTTGATTATATAAATCACTAATAATTTTCTTATTGTTGTCTGCTATATCTTGAAATTTACTATATAGTACAGCACTAACCTGTTGTGGCTCAACAGCATTTTTTGCACCTAACTCATTTATATTTCTAACTAAAATAGCATTATTTTCAGCCTCTATTTGAGATAGTCTTTGAGCATTTGGATCTTGACTATTTGCTCCTAATTTAGCAAGATTTTTTTCTTGTGTTATTTTAGCTGGGTCTAAAGTAATAGTACCTTGTTTTGGTGTTGCACCAGTAATTCTATAATCAACTAATCTTTTAAGTGCATCATTAGATACTTTAGGGTTTACCTTAATAGCATTTTTAATATCTTCACGAACCGTTGATATAACATCATCAGTTAAATCACTAAACTTAATATTATTGTTTTGCAATGTATTTTCTAAAACATTATCAACAGATTGATTTACTTCAACAGGGTTATTAGATTTATTAATAACATTAGATATTGTTTTATTAATAGAACTGGTAGGTTTTTGTAATTTTCTTGTTATACTAGGTGCAGACAAACCCCCTGCCAAACCTGCAAGTAATTGACCTCCAGTACCTGCACCAGCCTCTTCTGCTAACTGAGATGCAGCACCTGCTCCAGAACCAGCAACTAATTGCGTTGGCATACTTTCAGTAAATGCTTTTTTTATAGCACCCCCTGTTACAGATTGTGGTCTAGTTATTGCTCCTAATCCTCCAGTAGTGCCAACAGAAGCCAAACCCCTTGATGCTTCACCAACAACTCTTTCTAAGCCAGTTTGTGGTTGTGGTAACCCAGCAACATCGGCAGCATATTTACCAATAGACATTTCAGGAATTTGCATATTTTCTGGTAATACAACATTAAGACCTGATCTAACAGGAGTTGCTAATAGATCAAATATACTGCCTGCACCTTCTGCTAAATACCTGCCTGTTAATCCTAATTGCCTACCGCCTTCTCTTAACATAGATGTTTGAGGTTGTAATGTTGCACCTTCTGGTAATGCAATGCCAGTTGGATTTATAGGTTCAAGTGTTGCACCTTCTGGAAGTTTTAATGTCATCAATATTCCTTTATTAATTTACTGCTTCACCTGTATCTGCAAATATCCATTTATTGTCTTTTACAATAATTTTTCTATTGCCAATATAAGCTGTTTGTGGTTGTGTAGTTTGTTGTTCCACCTCTTCTGGTGTTGTTGGTGAGTCAGATGTTTTTGTAGTAATTTGCGATTGCAATTCTATTAATTTATCCATCGCATCAGGATCTTGTCCAGCAGCAGCTTGCATAGTAGCAATAGCAATTTTTCTATTATCGGCTTTTTGTTTTAATACTGGAGGTGTATCACCCACCTCAGGGAAATACTGTCTCTGAGCGTTTGTAAATTCATGAGCCGCAATAGCTGCACCAGATTCTTTCCTCAACACTGAGTTAATAAAGTTTCTTTGTGATTGAGCTGCTAATTTATCTTCATCACTTAAATTAAGCTTGTTAAGAGCAGCCGCACCAGCATCTCCTACTACCCAGAATTTTTCAACAACTCCTTTAAAGTTTACACGAGCAGGGCTATAACTTAATGACCCATCTTCGTTGACAAGATTTTCGAAGGAATTATTAGCAATGTTCATTTTAGAAGCAAAACCTAAAGAATCAGATTGGTCACCAGTCATTGCTTTGGGTTTAACTTTAATTTCTTTAGTATAAGGTTCATTAGATGTTGTTAGCGGATATTTACCTTGAGCCATTCCTTCTGGAGTTGGTAAATAAACTTGACTGCCATCAGCTAATTCTGTTGTGCTGGTTTGATATAAATTTTTTATTTGATCTTTAAATTTAAGTTTTGAAATGTCACCTGTTGTTCTAGCATAAGTAATATCTTCAGGAGTTGTTTGTGATCTATCAATATCTTTTAAATCAACTTTAGAAAATGGATCAATTTTACTACCTAAGGCAGCCTGTAATGTTTTGTTTCGTAATACAGAACTTAGTCCCATATTGTACATATTTTGACCAGCACCAAAACCTTGTAATCCAGCTTGTGCAGCATAAGGAACAAAACTACCAACATTTCTGTTCTTAGGTTGTGCTAGATAACTTAATGCTGTAGTTAATCCTGCTGTTTTTAATGCTTGATTTTTAAGCTGTGATGCTTGGTCTGGTGTAAGTAAAGAATTAGCAATACCGCCACCAAAGAGGTTAAAATCATCATCTAATAATCCGTATAACATTTTTATTCCTTATCTATAAAACATTCCACGACCACCAAAACCTTTTAGTCGTTCTGGAAATACTGAATATACATCACCTGTAACATCAATTTGATCAGTAGCAGCATCAACACCGTAGTCTGCTGGACTTAATACATTTAATGGTTTATCTGGTGTGGGATCGATTGATCCTGCACGAATAGAACCAAGATTAGGTTGTTGTATTCCTGCTCCTGTCGGATTCATAATGTTCTGTGCTGCAGACATACCTAACATTGATGACCCTATTGGATCTTTTTTAACCATATTTGATATAAAATTACCACCATTTGGGTCATATCCACCACTTGGTGTAATAGCATCTATAGCTTTATCTACACCAGTAAATGGTATTTGACCCCCAGCAGATGATCCAATTAATGCAGGATTTACTGTATTACCTGTTACTTCTAATGCGTTATTGCCGAAAGCATATGGACTAGCAGTAGCACCTGAAACAGCACCTGCACCACCACTTGCTAATGCACCGCCTACAGCACCAGTTGTAGCACCTTCTAATGCTAGACCACCTAATGTTGGAGTAGATGTTGCAACAGTTCCTGCCCCTGTTAAGCCAGAACCTAAACTAAATAAACCACCTTCTGTAAAACCAGATCCTAATGCACCTGATCCGCCAAATGTGCCACCACCTATACCTCCAAGCAAAGCCCCTTGTAATGGATTGCCACCTGTAGCTAATGATGTGGCAGCACCTATACCTGCACCTATTAATACTGGAGCACCCATTACTTACCTCCTGACGATTTACTTGTGGTCACTTGACCCATAGGAGCACCGTATGCAGCAGATAAGTAAGATTGTAGTTTAGTGTAAGGTTTGTTTTCCTCAAACTCAAATCTAGCAATATCTGACTCTAGTGCTTGTTTTTGATAATCTTCTGCTGTTTGACCTACATTGAGTAACTGTTGAATGTCTTGGTAATCTGCTTGTGCTAATGCAGGTGCTTGTTGAATAGCTCTTTCTTGTGCTGCTCTTTCAGCCGCATAGTTTTGATAAGCTAGTTCACCAGCTCTAGATGTTAACTCTTTAGCTAGGTTGGTAGATGCTCTGTCCTGTAAATTAGCCATAGCACCAGAACCATAACGACCTGCTTGTGATGCTTGAGATGCAATATCTTTTAAAGCATCTTGGAACTGTGTAGTAGCAACCCCTGCTGCACCTTGTAGTGCGTTAGCAAAGTATGGGTTAAGACCTAAATTCTGACCTTGTATGGTAGCCAACTGTTGTTGTTGAGCTGCTGGCACTAATGGACTACCTGCTATTGCTCTTGACTGTGCTGCTTGTAGAGCCTGCTGTGTTTGCTGGCTTGGGTCTACATAAGTTTGATATGGATAGTAATTAGGAGTATCTGTTTGGTATAACTGCTTTGCTTCTTGTAAACCATATTCTACGAATGGACGAACTGTAGGGTCTAGCTGTTGTTGGGTTTCAGTTTTACTTCCACCTCCACCGCCGCCACCATAAAAGGTAAACGCATCTGGATTCAATCCAAATAAGGTTTTAAAGATATTTAAAAAGGTCATAATTTTAACTCCATTAGTGTGTATTTAGGTTTCATTCCCCATTTCATTCGCCATAGTCTGACGATTGATTCTTTACCAGTAGAACCTTGTATTTTAGTTCCACCATTGTTCTTAACCCATATTACAAATTGTTCCCATGCAGAATTATTAGTTCTACCACCGAGATATGTAATATAAGCAACTCTGTCGTTAGGATAAGTAATCCACTGCACAGTAAATGCACAATGACATTTCTTATCTTTATCCATGATTAATAATAAGTCCGACTGTCCTTGTGAAACGAACTGTCGTAATTGGTCTATAGTAAACTCACCATGACTTTCATCTATTGCTTTTTGTAAGTGTGGTTCTGCTAAACTCCAGAATTGGTGAATATGGTTGGTAGGTACAACGAATAGGTTTTTTTCCATGATAGAAATCCTAGATATACACTACCCTATTATAACATATCCCCATGTATTATCAGACACGCTGTTAGGCAAATGTGTAATTGTTGCCTGCCCTTTTTGTCTGTCACTAATATATGGTTGTAATCCTGTTCCAGATGTTTGGCTAGGATATGCCATACACATTGTGACTGTCAGTGATGGTACAGCAGGTCTAACATAAGGTGATGAAATAACATCTTCTTTTGTCATAATAACATTTGCATCATCTACTGCTGCAACCACTTCTACATAATCATCTGCTTCTAAATCTAATGGGTGTTTTACCATTACATGAGCAGCACCATTAACAGAGCCTTGTTTATCAGGAATAGTCACAGACTGACATGAATGTGCTACATCTGTGCCATTTACTCTAAACCAGACATACGCATTATGTATTTGTGACTGGTCGTTTTCAAATCGTGCCATTACATCTATATCATAACAACCTGCATAGTCGACTGTAATTTGATTGCTAGATAGTGACATACCATATGCTTTTTCTTCATCTGCGATTGCTAATACAGTCGTAGTGTCAGCAGTAAATGACTGGTTTGTATTATCTTCAAACAAACCATGTGGTAGTTGATACCCCGTTGATGCACTAGCAATACTTAACGGCACTAATATGATTTTTGAATCAGCACTGATTCTTTCGTTATAAATAGTAGTTGTAGTTGCACCGCCTGTTGATAAATCTACAGTCCCTGTATTATTAGTCTTACCATTAAGGATAAGATTAGTAACTTCAGCAATTTCACGAGTATCTGCATACTGCGGTTGTAGTCTACGAAACTGCATTATCGGTTACCTTGTGGTTTTACATCTACATCTATAGATACAGCATTTGTCCAGTTACCAGTAGGACTAATAGATAGTCTATGATAACGACCAGCACTTCTTAAACTAGCACGACCTTCAGAGGATGTAGATACAGATGAACCAAATTGTATGTTATCGTCTAGTTCTCTTCTTGATGCTACTTTAATATCCGCACTACCATTATCTACTTGTGGTCTAGCAAGTGTTACTACAGAGTTATATCCTAACTCTAGGTCAGGTGTAATAATTTCTGAATTATATGTAGAACCTGTAAAAGTAACAATCTTTGTGTCTTTAAATCCTGCAAATAAGAATTTACCGCCTACCCATAATCTATCATCTAATGATGCAGGTAAAGCATCTATACTTGTATATCCTAATACAGTTTCTAATGCTTCTAATGTGTATCCAGTAGTAGCCAAGCTACCAACACCAGTAGCTAAAGTTGTTGCTCTTGACCATTTGTTAAGTTGCCAGTTGTAAATTAAAATACTACGACCACCATCAACATTTTTATAATTCCAGACTACAAGTTTTTTAATAGGATCAGCCGCAGATGACATAGAGCTTAAATCTGTTAAGTCTGCATCGTCAAAAAAGTATCGATCTACTTTTTCTGTTCCAATGCCTGTTACTGTTTGACCATCACATTTGTAAAATCCGTCAGCAGATAAAAAGAATGATGTTGCACCATACTGTGCAATACTGTTACCTTCTAAACAACCTAGTCCTCTAGAAATAGTATCGAACTGGAAGAATAATGGTGAGCCTGCATAAGACATACGGACAATAGACTTTTCTAAAAAGATAAGACCTATTTCACCACCTGTAATACCTGTAATATCACCACCATCAGGAATAATCTGATAATCGGATTGTGATGTTGTGCCAGATGTCCATGTGGTTTCATCGTTAATATCTGACCATTGCACTTTGTTTGTATTTGCTCCAGCATCTAAATTAGCAGTCACTACAAAATCACGAACAACTGTAACATATTTAGCTATAGGTGCATTAGCATCTAAATCTGCAAATAATGATGATGTTCCAATTTCCCAAGATTGTAATTTAGCTTGATTATTAGCAGCAATAACTATTTTACCAAATTGTGTAAAATTCCATGTGCCTCCACTATATCCACCAGATTTAGATTTATCATCTACAGACAAATCTGTTGCATCTAGCTTAAACAGCTTGCTTGCACCACCTGCAAATATAGCAACCTCATCACCATACTTTGCACCAAATACACTATTTAAGTTTTCAGATGCAGCTTGTGAAAATTCTTCTTGATTATTAAAAGGAGCATAACCAACAGATGTAGGATATACATTTTTAGCATCTCGTAAAGATGTGATAGATGGTTGGTCAGGCAACCACTCTTCAAACTGTATTCTAGTTGCCATAGTGTTTTACTCGTATATGATGTTTACAGAACCATTATCAAATGTTGTTCCACTTATTGTGGTTACTTTTAATCTATCTAAAGTTCCAGATAGTGTTACTCTAGAGTTACCAAGAATTGTATCTGTTGTTCCTTCTAATCCATTAAATGAAGAAATCCATGTATCACCTGACACATTGCTTATAATCATATTACCAATAATGTGTTCTCCATTATTAGATTGGCAAGTTGCAAGACCTGTTGTAATAGATAGTCTGCTTGGGTCTGGGTCAATGTTTGCACCAACGCCTACATATCCACTTGTTTTATATCCGCTTGAATCACCAAGCTGAACAATAGGAGCATCTGTTCCAGCACCCATGTCATTAAATACAACTGTAATTCTAGTAATGGTAGATGGTAAGGAAGTCCATTCAACACTTGTACCTGATGTTGTAGCTTGTTCTGTTTCTCTTGTTAATCCAGTTGTTGGAGCAGCACTTACCCAATTAGTACCGTCAGAAGTTAAAACATTTCCTGATGTGCTAGGTGATACTGAAGAAATAGCATCTGTTCCTTCGCCAATTAAAACAGCATTTGCAGTATGTGTTGCTGCTCCTGTGCCTCCATCTGCAACAGGGATTGGTGTAGTTTGTGCAGTAAAAGCACCAGTGCCATTACCTTTCAAATAACCTGTAAGTGTAGTTGCACCTGTTCCGCCTTGTGCTACAGTTAATGCAGTTGTTAAACCTGTTAATGATGTAATGTCAGAATTAGCACCTGATTTAGCTGCACTTAAATTAGTTCTTGCATCTTCAGCAGTTCCAGCATTAGTACCACCAGAAGCAATAGGTAATTTATCTCCACTTGCTCCTGATTGCCAATCTTTTAAATGAGCCATTAACTCACGGATAGCATTATTAATCCCAGACGGTGGGCATGATTCAGCTATGTTAATGCCATCTATATCGGCATTATTAGCTGCGGTTGAATCGTATTCTGATATTTTGGTTTTTGCCATGTTTTATCCTTGTGTTAACCATGTTTCATTGCCAACAGGTGAATCTGTCCATTCTTCACCTAGTATGTAACCTTGTGCTGTTGTTAATGATTCTGCTGTTACAGCACCGCCAGCAGACCATACTGCATTTGCAAATGATGATACTGTTGCATTAGCATCTAGTTCTGCACTTACGCTATATACAACACTTCCAGATGCGGTTGAAGATGCTGTTGCATCAGCTTGACCAGAAAAATGAACAATTTTGTATCCATTTGCTGTTACAGTAACCTCTGTTAATATAGATCCACTTGCTCTTGCTAATGAGTATCCATCACCATCTACTAAAGCATAAGCTGATATATCTGCACTTGCTAGAACATAATTAAATAGTTCTACTGCTTCTGAAAAAGCACCTGCTGAAAAAGTATTTGAACTAAACATTAATATTCAACCCATCCTGTAATTATGTATTTAACACCACCGATTGGTGGGTTACCTCTATGTGTATGTGTAAATGCTGCTGGAAATATAATAATATCTCCTTT
>Ga0222719_10005510_pt1 | contig 10880 bp, 8 predicted proteins | sample C33_34DmetaG_FD_165039 | JGI IMG/M metagenome (GOLD analysis project Ga0222719, IMG submission 165039) | Estuarine water microbial communities from San Francisco Bay, California, United States - C33_34D | ecosystem: Environmental > Aquatic > Marine > Unclassified | place: USA: California...
TGACTTGCGACTTGCTACGACAGTACGTACGACTACTCTCACGAGTAGAGAGTACTAAAAGAACACCTACTAGTAGGGTACTCCTAATATGATACTTTATCATTGGATGCCATCCGAATTTGAAAGACCGTTTTAAATGTTACAAAGACAATAGAATCGATGTACCAATTATCAATTATCTCCAATTGGCATTGTCCTATTGCCACGTTTTGTTTAATAGCCAATGAAAACTACTCGCAATGGATTTTCTTACATGCAACTGGGATGACCGAGAAAATGGTTTTGGTTTCCGGGGAATGGCGAGCAGCCAACTTCTTCCAACTCAGTTCCAAATCTCATGGACACAACGTGAACATTGTTCCTCTGTTCTGTTAATATCTTGTCCTAGCTAGTAACAGCCGAGTTTGAATCCTCGAGACGATTTTATTATTGTGAAACTAACAATGACAGGGGGACCAGTGGACGAGATAGACGAGGATTTCACCTATGCGGAAGATCCTACCGAATTCACCTACGGGGAAGACTTGAGCGAATTCGACGATGGCTTCAGTGAGCATGGGGAACTGGATCAACATTTCTTCCAAGGGAAGGCGCCCTCGGTGAATAACTTCATGAAGAGCATGTCTGATTTATTCACACTGGTGGAAGACCAGTCCGTCACACAATCGATGGTCGGTGACGATAGTGCAGGTGGTGGTGATAATGCGGCTTCAAGTAGCGACGAGGAAGGCAAATTCATGAAAAAGCACGACAACTTTATGATGTCCATGCGCGATCTCCTCAATGGCGACGATTTCTTCGAGGACGAGAAATTCGACGGCTTCTTCTCCGAGATTGAAAAATCTCTTGCATCGGAAGAATGGGGCACAGCTGATAACATTGTCTTCCAGACAAGTATCAGCAACATCGTTACATCGTTCAGCGAGCACTTGAAATTCAAGGACGGATACCAACCAAAGCAACAAGTGGATCGTCTGTCCCAGCTGAAAAGACGTAACCCATCTGCCACAGATCGTCCTAAGATTGGACGAAAAAGAAAGGAAGAGCTGGCTAGTATGTTTTCGAAAGCTCTGGATGACTGGGCCGACAAGATTCCCGAAACCCGGGCAAGACGCACCAGACGCGGAGGGCGACGACGGGACTTCAAGAAACGAGTTAGAAGCCGTAAGCATGCAGACGAGAAAGCTTCGCCCAAGAAGGAAACGCATGAGATGGTAACTTCCGACGAAAAGCGCGACCAATCTGAGGTTGGTTCTACATCTTCCGGATCATCGGGGGGCAGCAGCGAAAAACCTGCTGTTGGTGACGAAGACAAAATCAGCAGACGGGACGATAGACGAAGATCCAAGGAGCGGTCTCTGTCTGAAAAGGATCTTCGTAAGAAAGGTCGCTCTTCCTCATCTCGCAATCTCAAGGAGCGATCGTCGTCGTCTAAGAATCTCAAAGAGCGATCATCATCTTCCAAGAATCTCAAGGAGCGATCGTCGTCTTCCAAGAATCTAAAAGAACGATCATCATCTTCCAAGAATCTAAAAGAACGTTCTTCGTCGTCTCGGAAACTACAGGAGCGATCTTCTTCGTCCAAACACCTGAAAGAAAGGTCTTCCTCGGTGAAGGACTTGAAGAAGAAATTGTCTTCCAGGCACTTAAAAGAAAGATCCATGTCGGCGAAAGACTTGGGCGAAAATTCCTCCCCCAGAAAAGTGAGTGAGAGATCGTTGTCCGCAGAGGATGTGATGACAAGTCCTAGAAGACGAAGTACAAGACGCATGGCAGACAGGGACTCTGAGTACGAGATGGACTCTAACGCTTCTCCAGAGAGACGGAAAGGTAGATCGGCGTCGGTCGGCCCATCTAGACGTTCAAAATCCAGAAAAGGGCAACGCGGATCTTCCGTGGAGACGAAAGAGCGCCTGTCTAGCCGCGCGACTGAGGGTGACAACTTCGATATTCCATTGCCCGCGGGTCTACTTGGCCGTGAAAGCAGGATAAAGGGCAGTCCTAAGGGAGGCTCTGTTGATCTAGACTCGTCGTCTCACAGTGAAAGCTCTCACTGCGAATATGTTTCTGCGGCGGCCCGTGCAGCCGCCAGTCGTCGGTCGGCAGGCAACACAGAGTCGGCAGCAGCACGGAGGCGAGAGCGCCACCAAAAGTCTCAGCTAGCCGAAGCAACACCAGCTGCGGTAATAAAAACCTAATTGCCGGTTCGCCTACTAAGGTCGAACAATGGGGACGAGGGGGTCATTGAACCTATGCTCTAATTCAACAGCTGAGTTCCCAATAAACATTGATGACTTAACTTGGACAAGAAATGGTAGCCTGTTTGTTAGTCGATTTCTTCGGGGGAGCTCTGTTTGCGCCTGATGTGGGCCCTCTGGAAGGTCCTCGTTGATCCTTGCCTCTTTGTCGATTTGCATTGATTGGGAACAATAAAGATCTTTTCGAATCTTCTTTGTAGGATGAGCTTAGGCAAGCCTTGGGACCATCGGTAGCTCGATTTATCTTGTTTTGATAAATCTAGTCCCGGATGGTTAATTCTGCTTGGCCACATATCTTTCCTTTTTATTTAACAAGCGGCATTAGATAATTATAGGGCAATAGTGTTGACAATTTATTTGTTCGTGGTTTCTGTTGGCAGAGAAATCGAAGTACGCCCAAGGGGAGGATGATAGATGATGATGATGAGCACGCTCCGAGATACCTCGTACTTATTTCGCCTCGTTTCGACAGCCAGCCAAAAGCAACTCGGCTGGTCGAGTGGTAGCAAGAAGAGCTCATGGCTATTAGAGAACTGCAACATGCCTGATCATTCTGATGACAAGCGAGATGTGTCAGAAGATCGAGGGATTACCACGTTGGAGGGCAATCCTGAGATCTCTGACGAGTTCTTTGGGAAGGAACAAATGATGAAGTCCTTTTCTGAACTTATTTCTTTGGATGACGACGAGGAGGGCCAAGAAGCCCTTAGACAGGAGAATAACAGGGACGTCTTCATGTCTTCATTGCGAGACCTCCTTAACGGCGAGGAATTCATGGAGGGTTCCGACTTCACGGAGATTCTCTCAGAAATGAAGGAAGCGCTACACTCGAGTTTCCAAGTCGTCGATGACGCGGAGAAGATCGACTTCGAAAGTAGCTTTAGCAACCTCATGGAGTCTTTCAGCGATATTGTACAGTCCAAACGAGCTTTCTCTTCGTGGGAGGTGCGAAAGATAAAGAAAGAGGTAGACCAGTTGGCAAAGTTGCGAAAGAAAATGAAGGCGACGGAGAAGTACGGAACAAATTTTTCGAGCCATGTTAAAGTACCACGTAGCTCCAAGAAGACGAAGTCTGGAGATACGAAAAAGAAGAAAAACGAAGATATCGCGAATGATTCCAGTCTGGAGGGCCGATTGGGAGGACTTGATTGCATCAAGCAAAAGAAAGGTATGGATAGTGTATCCAAGAGCGGAAGACAGCGAGGCCGCGACGAGGCAGATCGACAAGAACCAAGATCACATTCAGCTCCTCGTCGACCAATTCGAAGCAAATCTCGGGACCGAAGCCAGCATTCTAAGGCTATTGACTCGGAGTCCATCAGTACAACAGTCAAGAATCGGAGGTCGAAGAGCATTGGCGATGCGGACGACGCGGCAAGAAGGAAAAGTCGGTCGCGCTCTCGACCTCGGTCGGCTGGACCTCAATCTCCTCGTACCCCAAGAACTCCAAAAACTCCAAAGAGTGCACGTTCATCCAAAAAGAAGGTCAGCGGCGTTCTTGCCCAGGACGCGGTCCCCTTCTGTAATTTGGATTCTGAACACCATGTGTCGCCTCGTTCGACAAAGCAACGACGCCGAGGGGCGTCTCTCGGAGCAACCGTCGAGCGCCAACGAAGGTCCGCGAGTGGAGAAGCTGCAAACATCGCCGGTGCTCCCGAAGAAGTGACAGAGGAGAAGAAGAAGAAGAAAGTGAAGAAGAAGTTGAAGGTCAAGCGACGCGGGGCTTCTGTCGGACCATCAAGAAGCTCTGGTACGGATGACCCACCAGGTCCAGACGTATCAGGCGATAAAAAGGTTACTCGAAAAAAGGTATCAAAGGACAAGCTAATGATGAAACGCGTTCGTGGCCGATCTTTGGGTCCATCGAATCGATCGAGTGGCGAGGAGATGAAAGATAAATCAACATCCAACAGAATTCGCATCAAGCTCTCAGATATATTCGGTGAAGACGGGAAACGATTTGCACTCGGTGAAGTCGCAACACTACCTGGTAAATTCAACAGTGACGCCAGTAGCGTCGGATCCGATATGACTCCTAAAAGGCCTTCACGGCGAAGGTCGAATTTTGGAGATACGAGTACGAACTCGGACGCCAGTCCGATACCGCCAAGGAGACGCAGATCTTCTTTTGGTAGTACTTCATCAGATACAACCCCCAAGCACCCGTCGAGAAAGTCATCGATTATTGGCGAATCTGGTGGGGACGTACGGTCTCGTGTGCGTTCTTTGGTAGAAAAGAGCGTTCGTAATTCGCCGCAGAAACGAGCCGAGGCCGCGGGCGACACAGCACCTCGCGACGAAACCGCTGGAGGACTGGTATCACCCAGGCGTAAGAAAAAGCCCCCAGCAGGTATAGACAACGAAAGCGAGAGAAGTTTGGCCCGCAGTATCATGGCCTTGGTTTCCCCATCGCCTAGGCGACGAAAGAAGCAACCCGATGAAAGTGAAAAAGCGCTTCTTGCTGAAAAACTGGCTGCCCCCATGATGTAATAGAACACGGTATCCATGTAATGTAGATTTAAAACTATAGTTTTGATCACTTGTCAGTTTCTGTACTTGTTATAGAGCTGGGAGTCAGCCTTTGTCTGCAATGGCAGTGTAGGTACGTCAAGGTCGAGCACTGTGACAGAGTAATTATTAGATAGGGTACTCGTACGCTTTTAACGAGCTAATCAATTATTGTAAGGATAGAAATAAAAAGGCCCAATCTGGTCGTGAAAAAAATGTCCAGGTAATACAACCGTTACTAAAATTCAATCAATTTTGGATTATTCCGAAGGAAGAGAAAGAAGTCGGTTTTGATATGCCCTTGACTGGAACTTATGGACTCGCTTCAACGACTTTTTAGCCTCTCTCTATTGCCGAACGACTGGGCCAAACGCAACCAGTGAAAAAACCGTTCTTCGGTGTTATCGTGGATTGTTATTCACAAAACCAAAAGAAAGCACACTCACTGAACATCCCATGTTTGACCATGACATCAATGGAACTAGTAAACTCCCTTCTATCAAGAGAATCGATGTCTAGCTGTTGCTTCGAGCAAGACAACGATGTTGACCTTAGTCTGCACGAAGGTCTTACAGAGGCCACTTCTGGCGACGAACAGCAGTGGGGACCGGTAGAGGTAGATGCTGATCCTGTCGATGATGACAGTTTCACCCGAAAGCCAGTGGAGAGAACGTGTTCAGGTGACTCGTTCTGTGATCTTATCCGAGCTCAGAGAACGTTCGCAGCCGACCACAATTTGAGATCTATGCGAGATGCTATGAAAAGGGACCGTGGCTTTACGAAGGATTACGTGAAAGAGTCCCTGAGGGAAATTTTCCAGCCGCAGCAAGACAACAAGAGTTTTCTAGGCTCTTCTCTTCATGACTCGTTCGACGATCTGTACGAAGATCTCATATCTTCGGACATTGCTTCCTTCTCACTGGGTGCTGTGCCCAAGACAAAAGTGACAACGGAAAAGGAAGACTGTGATTGCAACGACGGCACCGGATTTCGGTCTTTTAGGGATATCGAGTTCAATCCTTTTGATTCGATTGACAACGAAAAAAGTAAAGAGATAGACTCTGGTGGGACGGATTTTGCTGACTCATCTATCACCTCCAACTCTTCTGACAAGCAACGTAAAGACGGTCAAGTTCCGCCTCGGTCGCCCGCCACAACAAAGAGAAGGAAAAGAGTGGTTTCGATGAGAAGAAAGAGGGATGAAAAGTCTGGAGATCCATCAACGGGCGGGAATGTAGCTCTGTCAAAGCTAGCCCTGGAATCTCACGTCAAGCGGAAGGTGCTAGAACGACACATTAAGGAGAAAATGGAGCTCCGTGAACACCAAGATGAAGTAGTCGACATTCTACAGAAAGTCCTGGCGGAGCTTCTAGACGAGAATAACCAGGCTGACGCGCACAAAACAGCGAAGGATGAAACACGAGACAACGGGATTACAGACTCGGGTCATTCGTCGTCTAGCAGAACTCGCCGGCGTTCCCGGGCGGTCAGTGGGCGTAAGCTAAACAGCCGCGCGTCTAAGGTCATCGAAGAACACTTTCGCAAGCAAAGACGGGAAAAGAAAGTCGGAGGGGTGGAAGTAAATCCACAGGCCACAGGTTCATCTCGATGTTCTTCTTCGTCGAAACGTGCCACAACGAGGCATAGGGAATCATCATCTCGTTCTTCCAATGATCGAGACAACGGGAAAGTTGAGACTTCCTCACGCACAAAGGCAAGGATCGATGGAGAAAAGAAACGCTCGTCTTCGCCGAGTAAGAAGACTCGTTCCACATCTCCGACGAAGAAGAAAGAAAGCAGATCGCGTCGTGAGAAGGACATAGACCCAACGGAACGTCCCGTTCAGCGCGTTTAGATGAGCTGCCAACAGGACTAAGAAATCTACCCCGCTTAAGTATGGCTAACAGACTCGACTTCCCAACATACAAAGAAGTAATATGTTTTAACAGAGTCCCTACCCCGTACATGTAGATTTTACTTGCTATCCTATTCGTTTTCCGAATCATCCAGCCCCTCGATCTTCTTGACCATACGATTCACGATTTCGAATCCCTTTCTTTCCCATTCACTTCGGTTCTTCGTTGCGTAGTTAAGATATTCATCACTGGACACTCCAAAAATACCACAATCCTTTAGTTTCTTTGCAAGGGGGATGATATAGTTGTCGAAGAATCCTATCTCACCCTGAAACCAAAACGTTGATGGATCTTTGTCCGTGCGGCCAGATCGAAAAGCTGTATACATCTCTTCAAATAATCGCGAGTTCCATTTTTGGTAGATATGCCAGTGCTGCATGGTGTGAGCTACATCCGAAGCCTGAATAATATGCTCAATAACAATGGTGGCCTTGCGGTTTACTGATTCGAGCTTCTCTTCTTCTGACATGGCCTCTTCATTTTCGTCAGCAAAAGCTTTATCCCATCGCTTCTTCCGCAACGATCCGAGCTCCCTGTCAAATATATCCGTCGCCATGACTACATTGACCAAAAGTTGACGGAATCGTTTCAGCTCCGTGGTGTTCGAATAAATCAACGGGCGGACATGGTCGAAGCTTGAATCCATCAAAGTGTTCCATGCCAGATCAACTGAATTCTGCTCTGCGACACTCTTATTATGGTAGGCTGCAGCCAATGTAGGATCCTCTTGGTTCAAAACAAAGTTTGGCACACCTGAAACATAGAGTAAATGTTAGATAACGGCAATAATCAAGGGCTTTCTCTGATAGACGAGTGAAACATACCTCTATGGTCCACATCATGAATGAGGGCGGATAGAACTACAGCAAACTGGGTGAGTGGATCCGATGTGATGCCGTAAGTGTGATCATGTAGAGCGTAAGCCAAGTCGTCCTCTCCCGATAAATGTTCCTGATTAACAATTGCCTCTGGGGCCACAATGCGCGATAGTAGTTTGGTCACCGACATCTGAGGACAGGTGCACATCTGTAAGAATGCTGCTTTCCACTCATCAAACCATTAAAGCATAAAGGTACTTACTGTCACATGACTAGCGTGCTCGAATGAATGGAAAGGATTCTCTCTGTACATTGATGCTATCAATGATACGTACTCACGCAGCTCATTCTGCGCTTCTTCTCCAATATCGATAGTTTGCCAATCAGCTTCCCCACGTGCGGCACCAGCATCAAACTTGGGCATGCTGATGATTTCAACGATTTCCTCAAGCACAATCTTACCGTCGTGCCCAATTTTGGCCTCCATTTCTTGAACTTTGGAGCTTGTCATGGCGCTGGCGGCACCACTCATTGAAGATCGCCGATGTCCCATTCGCCGAGCGATAATCTTCTTCAAGTTCTGAGCCAAGAGATCACAATTCCAATCAATCAGCCTCTGAACTTTCATTGCATTAGCGTTTATGTTCACGGACGGCTCTGGAATCTGTAACATTTTAATCTTTGCTTCTGCGTCGTCGCCAGCGGAAGACGACGTCACCGTGTTCGGCGTATGCGATTTCTCATCCTTAGTCAACAACCAATAAGTCACCATGGCTCCTTTACCTTTTGCCACCACAACGTCCTCTCGTGCCCGAATCCAATTCTTCTTGCCCGCCTCAATGAGCAAATCGGCCGTCTCCTGTGAGATGTGGATTCGGTTGCGCTCACTAGAAGTTTCTATTCTGGCGGTTGTATTCATCGTGTCACCAAACAGTTGGAATCTAGCCTTCTCACCTCGAAGAACTCCCGCAATTACCGGGCCGGAATGAAGACCGAATCTCATTGCTAGATCACCGGTATCTGGCCCGAGAGTAACTTCTAGCTCAGGCAAAAGCTCCTGGACGCAAGCAAGACAATATCTAGCGTACTTTGCCATGATCAAGGCGTGATCTTCACGTGGGTCTGGTAGACCAGCGACACTGATCAGTCCAAATGGCAAACGGCAAATAGATATGCAATGTGTTAGAACGATGAAACCAAAGGTCTCCAGTCAAAAGCTTCAAACTTACGCTACGTAACAGTCGCCAACTGATTACATCGAGAGAAGGATGATTAAAGGTGAGATGCATTGATTTTATCTGGGTCATTTGCGCTGAACCATCTATCCACGTACCTGTTTCGACCTTAAAGACCCCACGCTGTTTAGCAATATCGTCGAAAGCAGTAAATATAGCTTCCAAAAGCGTGAAAACTTGGGTCGGCTCACGCACAGAACTCCAAGCAGTGAAGCCAACGATATCACAGAACATGACGGTACTGCAAAAGCAAAAAAAAAGTGTGAGAAAAGGAGTTCGCAAATACCATGTGTTCATGGCATAATGATATCCCCGTCCTTCTTACCAAAAAGGGAACAGATCAGCTATCGGTTTGCTGTCAAAATCCATTTCGTCAGCCCCGTCCACTCCATCTTCCAGATATGACTTCAAACCTGTTTTCCCTCCAAGCTTGATGCGCTTCTTCTCCACTTCGTTCTGGATATCACCATCACCGCCCATGATACGCTCGTGTACATTCTTGGGGAAAAGAGACGCGACCAGCGCATGCGTTCTCTCCGCCTTCTCCATCAAATGTTTCTCTTGACGACGAACGCGACAGTCATAAATAAGAAAGATAAGAGTTGTAACAATGATAATCACGAAGACGACTCCAAGATAAACCGAAGGTTTGTTCGTCAAATAGACACTTTGCAAGGCAGAGGTGGGGTAGATGGAAAGTGTGTATCCACACAAGTGTGGGTTCACATCTGCAGGAGTTTGAGCAGCAGGAATTTCTACCGCTGAAGCGTTCCCATAACAAGCGAACGGTGACGACATGACAAGATTGTCAAAGGCAGGATCATGCTGATCACCCACAATAATGTTTGTAACGGTCGGGCCAATGATAGAAAAGGTGTAGCTCTGACCAACCGGGTCCGTTAGAACAGCTTCAATGGAATTTCGTCCATTACCACCATTCATAGTGCCGTCTGTTCCTGTACTCAACACATTTTCAAAATAGTTTTGCCATGCGACAATGGCCATGAAATGCCCGGTTATGGGCGCAGAATCAGCAAACGTACTCATCACGGGCTGCAACAAGAGTGACTGTGGTGAAGTCATATTTTCCGACAATGAGCGAAAAAACACATCCACCGGATTTGTCGGAGCGATACTTGCATTAGTTTGCATGATGGAAGAAATCACACCCTGCCGATAGATGCCCGCCTTGAAGATGAGTAATTTGAAGGCCTGGCTGCTCACCAAATTGTAATTCACAATCACCGTGCTCTTTCCATTGGGTGCAGGAGATGTCTGCCACAGCGGCGAGAATGGTCCTGGTGCCGACGCCGGTAATGGACCATCTTGGTCATGTATATTGTAGGGAATAGGATCTGGTTTAATATCATTGGCGGCGACTCCTTGAAACTGTAAACCCGCGGCGATCCATCCTTGATTGGCTGTGGCGTAGGCTTCCCATCCCGGACGATTCTGTGTATCATTAATCATTGGCGAAAATGCCAGAAAGGGCGTCTGTGCCAAAAAGCGACTCGTGTTGGCCATAAGAGCCCATTCGGGGGTACTGACGTTGGGCCAGATGGTAGTGTTTGTCGTGGACGACGCGTACAAAGTGTTGGATGTTGTGGTATCACTCAAATCTTGCATTGCCGAAAAGGCGGCGTCGACGTTGGAATTGGCAATGTCGATAAACTGATTGGCCAAATCATAATATGTCGACTCGAAGGTTGAGTTCTGACGATCGCGCTCGACAAAGTACGCTGCCAATCCCAACCCAAGGGCGGTTAATAAGACAATTACGTACGGCAAAAGCCGAATAATACGCTTTTTCCAGGATACTTTCTTCTCCTCGCTGTCTTTGTCGTTTTGCTGATGTTTTTCAGAACCAGAAAAGGTTGTTGATTCGTTATTGTTCTCGACTTGACTGCTGGTGTTGCTCTCGTCTTCTGCTTGGGGATCGTCAGCTGCAAAGGAGGAAACGGATGAACCCGAAGCCGCAGAAGGAGTGGCTGAACCACCGTTCTCCGTCGTGCCCATTATTCTTTGATTATGAATCACGGGGCGAATAGAACTGCTGCTATCTCTCAAAGACCGATGGATAAGATACTAGGAACGTCAGAGTGAGGTACTTTCAACAAGAACAAAGAGAAGCATACGATCTATCAA
>Ga0222719_10005511_pt1 | contig 10880 bp, 3 predicted proteins | sample C33_34DmetaG_FD_165039 | JGI IMG/M metagenome (GOLD analysis project Ga0222719, IMG submission 165039) | Estuarine water microbial communities from San Francisco Bay, California, United States - C33_34D | ecosystem: Environmental > Aquatic > Marine > Unclassified | place: USA: California...
AAGGAATGGCTACCTATACGTTGGGGTTGGTGATGGTTATAGTGCTACGTCTAATTACAGAGGCCAAGTCTGGGCTAACGATTCTCTAAGATGGATTGATACTGGTTTAAGTTCTACCGATAACAACTGGTCAACTAATTTTATTAGAAAACTCATAGATGTAAACGGCGAACTGTATGCTGCTGGAAGCCGCTACGAACTCCTTAGGTATGATACTAGTGGCTGGCACCCTGTTATTAGTGGTAGGTATGGTATTCCTAGTGACCCCTACTATGACCTTCTATACTTATTCAATCAAGGTTATGGTAATCTCACTTACGAGAATACTGAACACTTCATAGACATGGCAACAGATGGTGTTGATATCTTTGCTGCTGTTGCTGAGACTGACTCTAGACAACAACAAACACTGTTCGGCACCTTTACACCTTCCTCCCTTATAAAGTGGGATAGTGCTGCAAATACTATTTCTAGATTCTGCCCTCCCATAGCTTTCTCCACAGGAGGCAATAGAATCATAAAGAAACTACACTACGATGATGGTTACCTTTATGCAGCAACACATAATTCAATTAGCGGAACAGAAGTTTGGAAGTCTCCAGTAAGTTCTCAATCTTGGACTCAAATAAACGACAACGGATTTGGTAAGCCTGAAAATTATGTAGTCAACGATATGCAAACCATAGACAATTGCATCGTTGCTACGACTATGAATCCTAGTGGTGCCGAAGTTTGGGCATACGATAAATCTTTAGAAACATGGACGAAGCAAAGTATTGACAGTGACACAAAATACAATGCATACTATATTCAGACTCTAAACTCTGTAAACTATTTAGTAGGTGATTCCGTTCAATACATAACTCAGGAGGGTAGAGAAGCTTTAACATACTCTGCACCTGAAACGTATGCCAGTGGTATTCCTCACGTTTTAGATAACGGAGCTTACTCTATACCTATCGACAACGCCGGAAACTACAGGTTTATAACTAACAATGGTCCTTATCCTCTTGTCACTGAGGGTACGCTCGATGATCCTCTGAATACCATTGTTTCTCCTTACGTTAATAGGCAAGCGGATTTAGATAGAGGTGCTGCTGGTTGGTGTGTCCCTTTCGACATATACGATACTGGAGCATCGTCTACCCTTGTCAGCAGTTTTAGATATACGGATACTTTAAATAAAAAGCCCGACTTCTTTATTGGTGAGTTATCGGCTTTAAATGTAGATGGCTTTAAATATAAAGTAGTTGATAGTGGAGGCAATATACTTTCTAGTGTTCTATTTTCCTCCTTAGATAGTTACGGAGGCCACCCTGGTTATGAAAACTCAGGTATACGATTAACGCACCCACAGACAGTCTGGTATGATGAGGATGAGGAGTTGCTTCTTATATCTTTATACTGCGAAGAAGGTTTATGGGGAACTGCCGCGCCAGCATCAGCAAGTAGTAGACCCTCTGAATGTGGAGGTCCTGCTAATGTTAGACAGAATGGTCGTTGGAGGAGATCTTCTAGACTACTCATATCTAACGACAAAGGGTTGAGTTTCTCTGATTGTGGCTATCTTGTTAGATTACCTTTCGAAAATATCCCTAACGATACTAGCTCAACTTCAGGGGCTACCTTTGGTCCCGCCAACACATCAATCATTAAGATGGCTGACCCCGACACGGGGGTTGATTATTTATACATTTACTTTGATAGGTTTAGCAATAATATAGACTCCACAGTAAATACACTATCAGTAGCAAGAGCACCTTATTCTTCTGTTATTAGTGCGGCTAAGAATTTTGAAGTAGCTGACTTTAGTGCTTATTATAATGGTTCTTGGTCTCAATCATTTTCAACTGGAGCTAGTGCTCAAGAGTTATTCCCTAGTGTTATTAGAGGCTTTGGGGGTTACTATATGAACCAACCTCAAATACTAAAATGCACTAACTCGAACGTTTATACCGTTCTTGGTGGCTCCCCCGCTGTGAGTTACGATCCTTATGTTTTAGCCGCAGACACATTGGGTCATTTACAATCCATATACACTAAGGATGGTCTTAAATTTAGTTATCCTCAAAGAGTTCTTAACAGAGCACAACAGCTTGAAGAAGACGGAGTTAGTGTAGTAGCTCCGAAATATTTCTCTTTCTATGGTTCAAAGTCTCATGTTGGTGAAACGGGTGACGAGTTTAGGACTATTGATAATAGGTATACTAATACTAGTGCTTACGGTCCACTAACTGATAGCTTCTGGCAAACTCAAGAAGTTAAAATCGCTAGTTTAAGTTCCTCTTTGGTTCAGGAGCCTGAAGGAGGAAGATCCTTCACTATTGAAAGGTATCTCCCTAGATATGATTCTAACTACGCTGTAGATAGGTGTCAAGTGCCTCCAATTTACACTACAATGCATAAGCTTGGTGAGCAGAGGAAAGTTACCTTAGCGTATGCTCAACAGCAAGAAGCTTTAGACAACATAGATCTTTCTGGTTTAGAAGAATATCTAGAGAATCTTTACTATATTCTACCCTTGCACGCGACTAGTCCTAACGAGGTAGTGATTATTGAAGATGAGATTAAGAGGGTTGAGGCCCTAATACGAGGCACGTATCTTTCTGTTGCTGCTTCTGCGTCTAACGATAGGGCAGATGTCAGATTCCAATTCCCAAGATCTATGGATGACTACTACAACTTCCAGTTTGGAAGAGATATCCACAGACTATACAATATTTACAAGGATAATTTCAATCGTCACGGACTGACTCCTGCGATGATGGAAAGGGATGGAGCTAATATATTCTCTCACACCTTTGGGCCTTTACTTTACAACCACGACTTCTCTAAGATCTTGGATGATAGTTTAGTTACAAAAAGACTTGTAGATCCTACACTTATATTACCAACAGCTAGCAGCTTTACAATAAGTGCAACAGATCCAAGCACAATGTATGTTGGACAACCAGAGGTCGTGTGCTCAAGTATTCTTGATGGTGTAGAGCTTGTTCATACTTCAGGTTCAAGTGACGATAGTTCTTTCTCTATTGTCAACATTCCAATATCTGAAAAGTCTACTTTTGAAGATGATTTCCTTTACAATAAAACTTTCATTATTCAAAAGTCCGGTGATAGTGCAATCCCTAGAATAAGGTTTGACCTGTCTAAGTATGATGCGGTATCCCCTTACCCCATAGCTAATAACTTCTTGATCCCTAAGCATGAGTATCAAGTTACCTTAAACTCTTTAGTTTCTAACGATGAAAGGACTTTGTTCGGGGGACGGTCTGTTCATATTTGGATACACACAAAACCAGAGTCGGGTAAGATGTGGTCTTACGGTAATGATGGTAAGTGGGTTCAACACGATCAGAACCCAAGCCGTGCTGATGTCCTTCAGAAGTATTCACACTACAATACGAATAGTGAAACGAGGGACAGGTCTGCGACTGTGGGATGTATAGATCAAGTATTCACCCCTCCGCTCGCTGCACCAGCTACAGACCCATCTCCGTTATACAAACTTACTGAAAACGATTTTACCGACTTCACAGTTAAGTTTAACACGGATACTCGTCACAGAGTAACTCCCTTCCAATACCAGAAGGATTATGGCGATCTTCACAGGCTCAATCAAGAATATGTTGTGGAGGTATTCTTAGCACCTGGAGGCCCAGAGAACAGCTACATGGTTGTTAAGAAACTTGAGATTCAGAATCTTACCATGAAGAAGCTTTCAGAGTGGTTTGTGACAGGTAATCAACAAGATCCGCTTTGCAGACTTAGAGACTTCAAGAGAAAGTGTTTAGAGTATCGCATAGAACTTACAAAGCAAGATCTCTTAAATATATTTAAACACTTCAATGATATAGCTGGTAAGAACGCAGCAACTGGATACGCCAGCAGAGACAAGAATCTGACAGAGACTATAATGGAATCTGAGGGCGGATCAAGATTAACTTACCGATACATGAAGGGGTTATTCGATTCCACTGTGAACGCAAACCAAATCATAGATAACATAACAATAGACGGATAATGTATACACAAGGATTCGGAGAGGTACTAACAGATATTATGACTGCAAATATAGCATTTGCAGACATCCCTACTGCTAGTGCTATTCTTGATGCTTCGAACTATACGTTTCAAGCCGTCACCTTTGGTAAGGATGCCGCAGGATATACCAGACATGCTCATGTAGTATCTTCTACAAACTACATCAACGGGGATTCTGCTTCAGGTGCAAGTGCATATGATAATGGCAGGCTCCTTGTTGTTAATTACGGTTCTGACGTTGCTAATGGAGCATCATCGTATGTTGTAACTTCAACATACTTACAATACTCATCGACTTACAATTCGGTTCCTAATGATCCGTCGCCACTAGACAGGAGATTGGAAAGAGGTTCTACTTCGGCAACTCATTTATCCAACTATCAATATGCAAGTGCGATTGTGGACTTAGGACACTACGCTAACCCAGCCATTGATGCCCAGCTAAGTGCTATTTGGAATAAGGTAGGAGGCTTCGGCCCATCGTCCAATAGTGATTATTACTTTATGGATAATACTAGCTCCTTTGCGTTTAGTGGTCAAGTTAGTAGTTTCTTCAATGCTAACTCTCTCATGGATAAGGACGGCTATCTGACCGTCAGTCCTCTTAGTCAGTTAGGAGCCGCCCTCAGTTCTTTAGGGAACCCAACCTCTGGGAGTGCGTTCTCTGAGGGTGCATTAGTTTTTAGCTCAACGGACTTTAATCCTGGGGTAGGAATCTCTAACTTAGCGGTTAGATTGAAGGATGGAGATGCTGCTAGCCTTGCTCTCTTTGGAGGATTACACCATATAGGCGTGTGGTGTTTGGACCTTAAACAAATGCTAAGAGACGGATTAACACCTCCTTTTAGCTGGGATGCTCTAAATAATACAAGAAAGTATAGATTAGTTTCTAAGGTAACTTTCTGGGATAACTTACTGACACATGAAGATAACGGAACTGATGCTGGTATCGAAGTGTTAGCAAACCCCACAGCTTCCGACTTTACCTTTGGCGGTCCTGTATTCTTACTAAAATTTAATTTTACATAACATGTTTAAATCACTCGTAGATGAGCTTGGGATAAAGGGTCACTTGACGATTCATAAAGTCGTCAATGGTGAAGAGGAGTTACTCTTTGATAATCACAATATAATTGTTTCGGGTTTCGGATGGACTCTTGCAAACCTGTATGGGAAAGAAGGTTCAGACATTATCACTGACTATCAGATTGATAGGTTTAAGTTAGGTTTAAGTGGTCATGCGGGTGCTGAGGCTTTTAGTGCTACTGACCTTTCTGGTCCCTTGTCTGCTGCCTATCAATACGTTGGGACTGGAGACAGCAACCTAGACACCCTCACAGCAAAGCGGTGGTCTAACAACGTCGCCACAGCTTCTGAGGAAGTCTTTGCCAGAATCCCCTTCAGTAAGGTTACTAGAGTCGATGATAGAACCGTTCGATACACCATACTGGTTGATGAGAACTCATGCAACGGACTAACCTTAAATGAAATCGGATTGTTTATCAAGAATCCAAAAGGAAGCTCTGATGAAACTTCTGTGTTAGCAGCTTATAGGTATTTTACTGAAATTTCAAAGTCCATAGACTTTGCAATAGTTTTTAGATGGACAATCTCATTCGGATAATATGTTAAACCCAAGTGACGTATATGTATCAGGTGGAACGAACGACCTTTTAGTTTGCTGGACTGATAAGGTCACTAAGTATGATGCTAGCTCTTTCTACAATTGGGAGCAAGACAACTTACCTCTCCATGACTTAGATGAGAGGACTCACCTTCTTTGGGAAAAGTTTGGTCACCCCACATCTGCATTAGAAGGACTTCAGTTTATTGTATCCGCTGATGCAACAGATTTCTGTAATCCCTTATATTTCACTACCTTAAGTGCTTGCATCAATGCTCTTCCTGAGGTCATCAACTATCCTATACTTATTGAGGTCGCTAGCTTTGGGAACTTAGGTGGTCTGAACTTATCTAATAAATCTTTTGGATATCGAGGATCTCTTGAGATTGTTAACAGAAACTCTGCTAATGTTGCTGGGGTCAGTCTCAATGGAACCAGTCAATTTGCAGGTATAGAGGTTGACAGTTCCCTAAAATATGGATTAGCATCTTCTATTACATCTCCAGGGACATCCGTGTTAGCAGGCGCAGCAGCTTGGGTAGACTCAAAATTTCCTTTCTTAACTTTTGATTCATTTAATGCAAGTTTATTTACAAGAAAAGAAGATAATAGTGTTATAACTATAGCCTCAAGCACCAATGGATATGACGATCCTAGATTTGTTAATCCTTATGTCTTTACAAGAAGATTAGATACTAGAGGCAACACTAGGCTGACGGCATCTTTATCTAGCACTGTTAGTCCTTGGGGGACTTTCTCTACTAATTACGCATCTGTTGCTGAATTTGATATTGAAGCATATGAGAAAAATAATCCAGATAACGTGTATGATGTTAGCACTTTAAACTATATGACAAACGCTGAGATTGAATGGAAGGCAGGATCAAATCTTACTAACCTTGTTTCATCTCAGGCGGCGGCTGTTTCGTATTTTAATCATCTTGAGTATATTAAAGTAAATGAATGTAATGGTCCTGTTTATTTAAGAAACTTTAATGTAGATGGTAAAAACTCTATTGACAGAGGTATTGAGATAAAGAACTCTAAAGTGACCTTGGAGAGGTGCTCTGTTTCAAGATGTAATAAGGCAGGGTTATATGTTGATAATTCTGAAGTTGATTTATCTAAGGGCTTCGTAGCTTATAGGAATTATGAAATTTCAAATGGAAGCCGTGTCGGTATACCCTTTGAGGATAAGAGAAATTCTTATAGCTCCTTGGATTCTTATGGAACAGGGATCTACGCCATAAACTCTACAATTAACTTTACTCGTAATTACGATAGGTATTTAGGTATATTAGAAGATTCATATAATTCATCACGCTACAGTAGTTACAGGACTGTTGCGGCGGCTTTTTCTCTTGCCTCAGGTTTATATTTACCAAACCCATCTACAGATGAATTGTATTGCTTGTCCCGAAATGATATTGGAATACATTCAATTAATTCTAAGATTATTGGAGGCTTATCAGAACTAGATGGTGTGAACTACCCCGGTGCAGCAGATTCAGTAACAAAAGATCCTACTCAAATATTCTGTGAGTTAAATACTGAGGCCGGTGTGAAACTTGATAATAGTTTAGTCAATTTGAGTGGAAGGCTTCACTTAGACGGTAACTTCTTTGGTTTAGATGCTAATAACTCTACTATTAATACAGATATACTGGCTGCTAGATACAATCAATCTACTGCTTTAAGATTTAATAACTCTAAGCTAATTTACAATAAGGATTTATACAGACACGCTTACCCTATTGATGTAGTTGTAGAAAACTTTAAGTATTCTACCGTAATGTGTTTATCTAATGGCCAAGACATTTTATGTAACAATTCTACGATTGCTCCTATACAAACTTCATCTATGCCTACGAAGTTCGGAGCTTTTGTTAGTCAGGATTGTTTTGGCTTAGACGAGTATGGTAGTAAGGCATTATCTCCCATTGTTATTCAAAACAATTCTGATGCTGATATACTTCACGCTAGATTCATAAGATTAGACTACGATCCTACTACGGCTGAATCAATTTATGGACTCAATTTTAGAGTTGACCACAACTCTACACTAACTCTTAGAGGATCAAACTCTTGTGCTAACACTGTTTTTGGGCCTACTCATGGGGGTGTGGATTACAACGATATAATTAACTGTGCGGGTGCCTATGTTTCAAATAATTCTAATCTTAGGTTGCAGGGGCCGACTGCCTTTGCCAATCTTGGGATTGATGCTTTAGCTGAAGATGGGTCAAATATTGAGATAACACCACACCAAGACTCCCATGGAAATCTCCTTGTCGATTCTTTCGATCTTAGCGATAGTTCTAACCACACTCTAGTCGAGTTACATTCAACTAGAGCATGTTTAGTAGCTAATAGAAACTCTAAAATATTAATGCAAGATGTTGGTGATTACCAGAGAAAATGGCCTTTAGGAGCTTACGGCTCTTCAATAGCTGGTGAGTATGATTATGTTTCTAATGAAAATGAAACTTACACTAGTGGGGGCTTCATTCAGTTCTATCCAAATGCTAACATAAATGATGCTGATGTGACATTTAAAGCTGTTACTGACGTTCCTCGTTATGTCTTCTTTACTGCAACAGGACCTGTTGATCGTCACTTATTGCATGATACAAGCTACGGTGGGCCTCACGTTTCAAGCATATCCACTGGAGGCATGTGTATACGTGCAATCGGAAATAGTTTAGTGGAGGCTAATAATGTCCACTTCCCTGCTACTTGGCCTAACACTTCGTCATTCGCTTACGACTTGGACGGCCTACCTCCCTACGAAGGGCCTAACTGTTCTAGGTTGTTTATATGGAACATTGCGGATAACTCTACTCTGAAGGCTTCATACATTTCTGTCAGTGGTGTTCACCCACGGGATGCTGAGTATTGGGGTCCTGAAGGTGAGTGGATAGACAGTGTTAATGTTCCAATTTCAGGAGCACCTTTGAATACACCAGATACTAGCAGTTTATCCGTTCTGGATTTCTACGGGCCTTCTGTTTCAGGACCAGGGGTTAATACATTCTCTGGGTTTGTAAATCAATATGCGAAGTCTCCAAGCTCTCACGAAAACCGAGGACCCTTCAGGCTTTTCTTCTCGGTTGATCCTGCTGCCAACTTCTTAGTAGGTGCTGACGGTGCTTCTGGCTTAGTGAGACAATTATACTCCCAAGGATATCAACCTTCCGGTGAGGTTAGTGCAGTTGATTCACAGGATTTCGTCCCATCTTCTCAATACACATCTTTACTTATAAATGATGATGCTCTTGGTTTAACGACTACCTACTTTAGACACCCAACTGACATGTTAACTAATCCCGACACAGTTAGAGTGTTCTTAGATGATTCCGGTCTAAATACTTTTGCGAATGCTAAACACAATACTGTAGGCAAGTCGGGTATGGCTAAGGTTGTGCAAGGATACTACCCAATCGAAGATGGGTTTGGTGGTGATTCGCACAATGCAAATGATGCATCTCACGGTTTAAGATCTGTTAATAATTTTGATTTAAAGAAGGATAACTAATGGCTGATTCAACTAGATATTTCGATTCCTCATATGCCTTTATAAGTCCCATTAGGTACTTCAAGGCTAATGACCCTTATTACTACGAAATTGATAACCTTCCTTTAAAGCAATTAGAAGAATCTCAAAACTTTCTCAAGGATCAGATTGATGGTATCATTCAGAAGAAAGATAATTTAAGTTTTGAGATAGATAGATCAGGCTTTTCGGAGTTGAAACCTTACGCCACAGGTAATGATCGTAAGGTTAGGGTGAAGCCGGGTAGATACACAGCTAGGGTTAATGATGCTTACACTATTACACCTTTTCAAGCAATCGAACAGATTGCTGGGTTGGGTTCGTTTGATGAGATGAACACCTGGAGAGTTCAAACTAATGTCGGTGATGGCACTCCTACTATTAACGTGACGGGTGTGCTTCAAGCATTCCAAGATGGTGTGAACGGTGGGGCTCTTAACTTAAACGGTTTAGTCGAGAGAACTTTTGTGTTCTCTGTTGATGATGAGGATGGTAGATCTAACCCTCTTGGCCCAGACATCTTAAATATCTTCAACCCAGACATGTCTGTTTTTGATAACGACTTTGGACCTGATGATACACCTCTTTACCCTAATTACATTGGTGCTTTACTTAAGCATACTACCGCTGCAAAAGTTAGAGACCTTACTCTAATTAAAAACATTTATTCTAATACCGCTGAGACTCTTAGATCAGGCTCTCAGCAAGGTAGAGCGGAATCTGAGTTTATTAAGAGATGGAGGGGAGTCACAAGAACGTCGATTGTTGATGTGCCTGAGGAACTGGATATCACCATCCCAGACTTTGATGAGTCTGATTTCTATTACATAAACTCGGAAGGTACAAAGGTCGAGTTACCATCTCCTCAGAGAATTGACTTGGTGTTTGTATACAGCAAGCCGATAGATAGTGACTTCACAACTATTCCAAAGTTCGATGCTAATGGACAGCCTACTGTATTAACTAAACCAGTTTTAGGTATTGTGAAGGGGGCTGGTATTGGTATATCTAGACAAACAGGTTCACAATTAACTACAGGTGATGATCGAGTTAATCTTCAAAGTCTTGATGGAATCCCTCTGATGTTGTCGCACCCAGGGGATTCCAGCGGTAACAATGGCTTCCAAGTTTCTGGTATTCGTATCAGGGGCTCTTTCCCCTCTCCTGATGACCTTATGAACTTGGCTCCGCTCCTGTCGGAGTCTCTTGAAACTACTGCTTTCCCTCTGATTGGTCAATCAATTTTCCCGATTGCATACGTTAGAGTTCAAAACACAGGAGGAGGTTCTTTCGCTGACCTTGTTACTGGCGATGACATTATAGATATTCGACCTTTCTTTAGAACCACTGAGTTAACTTACAATGAGAGAGCAGGCATCGCTGCTGCGACACCTCAAGCCTCTATAGCTAATCCTTTCGTCACTGAGGCGCATCTTGGCAAGGTCAACGCAGAAATGTATAAGAGTCTTGATGATCGTATAAGCGCAATGGAAGGTAGCGTAACTACAACCACTACAACACCTAGTGTAGGGACTACACCTGCTGCAACTACCACTACGGTTACTACTGGTGGAGGTGGTGGTGGGTCTATGAACGGCAGACCCATTGCGGGTGGTCAAGTCTTGGGAGGTTATTGGGGTCCTGAGGGGGCTCTTATTA
>Ga0222719_10005520_pt1 | contig 10876 bp, 10 predicted proteins | sample C33_34DmetaG_FD_165039 | JGI IMG/M metagenome (GOLD analysis project Ga0222719, IMG submission 165039) | Estuarine water microbial communities from San Francisco Bay, California, United States - C33_34D | ecosystem: Environmental > Aquatic > Marine > Unclassified | place: USA: California...
TGTGCTCCCAACAAACCGCGCCTGCCAGCTGAGCACACTTAGACGCGCAAGCGCTTCAATAAGGACGTCGTGCGCCTTGCGCCGAGTGAGTGAAGCCAGGGTCAACAGTTGGGGCGGATTCCCCTCGCAGGCAGCAAACTCGACTCGGTCTGTACCGGGTCGTGCAACAATGACAGTCTCCGGCGCCATTCCAAACTGATCTATCAATATCTGGCGGGTGTGTTCACTGGTCACCAGGGTCAGCCGTGCACAACCCAGTGCGCGCCGCTCTGATTCGAAAAGCAGCTGCCGCTCCCGTTCACTGTGCCCCGTTTCCAGCGCCAATGGATGATGGCAAAGCGCGATCAACAGCAGTCGCTCCGCCTCGGCCGCCGCCACTTCGTCAAGCACGCCATAGGCGAGCCCATCGATTATAATGGTCGCGTGATCGGGGATCTTCGCCAGGACCTGCACAACCTGGGATCGTGCGTCTTCAGTGAGCGGGAAATTACAGTGGGGCAGCGCAACCAATTCCACCGCCAAGCCAAGCTCGCGCAGTTCAGCGATCAGACGGCGGTCATAGTGATAACCCCCGGAAGCTGTGTCCAGATCACCTGGAAAGGCAAAATAAATGCTTGTATTCGACATAGCGCGATTATCCAACGACTCAAGGTGAGATGACAGAATAAAACGCCCCGGCCAAGACCTTCATGGTAGGCTTCGGGGAGATGCTATAGGGTGATGCAATGGTGAGACTGCACTGAATTGCGCTCTTCTCAAGCCCCCAGGCATTTTGTACCAGTTAGCGTTTTGGACTATTATTTTTCGTCCTTCACGATCGCTATTGGCAGTATTGGCAAGATTAACAGGAGGTACCACCGCTATGTTCCTTCAACCCAAGCTGGCTTCGGCCAGAATTACTTTCCTTATTCTTTTACTCTCGGGTTTCACCGGCACCGTATTAGCTCAGTCCGGGCCGCCGGCTGAAGCACCGGCAGACTGGGGGCCAGTATCAATTAACCTTGAGGAGATCGAATATCCCTATCCCGTAAGCTATATGAATTTTCGGGTCTACAATCAGGATGTGCGCCTGGCCTATATGGATGTGTCACCCACCGGCCGCAGCAATGGTCGAACAGTGATTTTTCACCACGGTGGGCTCTATTACGGTTGGTACTGGGAAAAGCAGATAGCAGCCATGGCTGCACAAGGATATCGGGTCATCGTCAAGGACCGACTCGGTTGGGGCAAATCGTCGAAACCAATAATTCCTTATAGCATCAATCTGTGGGCATCCAATACGGCGCGCCTGATGGATCATCTTGGTATCGAACAGGCCGCGGTAGTAGGTCATTCTATTGGCGGACAAATGGTCACGCGCTTTGCTTTTCTATACCCGGAGCGAACCACACATCTTGTTACTGTAAACCAGGTTGGGCTTACCGACCGTCGCCAGGGCCGCGGCTTTAACCCGCTTTCCGGTGAAGTCGACGCCAACCCCGACTTGGATGATGTTTACGCGTCACTGCTTCGATGGGGTAATGAAAACTATGTCACCTGGAACCCAGATTATCTGAAGCATATGCGCATCCGCTATGGTAATCGGCTCAGCGGTGACTGGCCTCGCATGGCTTACGTGAGCCGACTGACGGGGCAGATGCGCGGCATGGATACGGTAGTAAACGATTGGCAGCATATTCAAACCAAGACAATGGTAATGGGCGGTGAAGAGGACTATCCGACTTTTGCAGAGGAGGCGCGGCACGCAGCCGAAGTCTTTCCAAATGGCGAAGTGTTCCTGATTCCAAATGTCGGCCATAACCCCCATGAGGAAGTACCTGATGTAGTTAATGCTGAACTCATCAGATTTCTGAGATCATAATTCTATAACTGCTAAATAAGTTATAAATGCAAAGCAAAATTTGTCAATTTGCAATATAAAGGTAACACGCAATGATTAATCCACTCCGTAAAATCGCACTCTCCTGCATGATCTTGTTATGTTCCGCAACGTCTTTCGCCCAGGATGACGAAAGTCTGATGACATACGATCTGGCTACCCAGGCCATGGCGGCAGCCGAAGCCTATGCCCGCGACAAAAACTGGAATGTCACTATCCTGATCACTGACCAAAACAACAATCCGGTGATGCTGCACCGCATTGATGGCGCCGGCGGCCGAACTTTCGGATTCGCCACAGCCAAAGCCCTGATAGTGAATGCGACCGGATTAACGTCTGGGGAATATGGCAGCCAGATTGAATCAGGCGATATCGAAGAAATTGAAGGCGGCGTGACCTTTGCTGGCGGCGTGCCTATATTCCGGGGCGGTGTACACATCGGCGCTATTGCTACCAGCGGCGTCCGAGCCCTGCAGGATGAGGAAGTGTCTATTGCCGGCGCTGAAGTGATAGGCAGTATTTCTAATTAATTAGACCTGACGCACTAATTGACTCGCAGGTATCATTTTGGATGCCTGCGAGCGACTAAGCCCTTCGTACAAGCCGCCTGATGTGTTTGAAACTGTTAGTAGAGCAGAGTCAAAACTCAGCAATGCAGCGATAAGCTGTGGGTTCAACGTCAATTCTTTTCTCAAATGTTTTAGTTGACCGCGGTCCTGCAAACCTGTACCGTGCCGCCAGCTGGAAACAAAGCACCCTATTTACAGTCCCCATTTCGACGTCTTCTTAGTAACACCTCGCTCTGTAGTCTTTAAGTACCGCTCATTTTCTCGCACAAACTCCTACTCGACCTCGTGTCGACAGTGGGAACATTTATCTATATTTTTTGGAAATTATTATGTCAGACAGAATTACTGGAACCGTTAAGTGGTTCGACGAACAGAAAGGCTTTGGTTTTATTGAGCGTCAAGGCGGCACAGATGTATTTGTTCACTTCAGCGCCATCGAAGGTTCAGGCTACAAGAGCCTGACCGAAGGCCAGCGCGTTGAGTTCAATGTCTCTCAAGGCCAGAAAGGCCCACAGGCAGACAACATCTCTGTAGCAGCTTAAGCACCAGTCGCTTAAGGCGCTGTCCTCAGGATACCGCCCCTACAAAGATTGATATACCGAACGCCCATTATACTATCAGTACAATGGGCGTTTTGTTTCTATGGAATCACCAGACCGACCCGGTCTTATGTGTTTAGCAGTTCACTAACTGCACGATAGGCTTCATTGATCGCTGCATCGGTGTGGGGACTCGCTGCCGCATCAGCATTGGCAATAGCGATACGACCTGCCTGTTGCCGCCCCACTACACAGGGCCGCGCATCTGAAGAGGTATAAGCCCATTCCTCAGGATCATCCATCGGGTTATAGGAGTAGCTGTATCCATGGGGCCAGCGATTCACGGTGAGACCAACGATATCTCGCTCATCATCAAAACCAGCTGGACCCAGAACCCGCATCATCTGATCCCGCAGCTTCTCTTCGAAAGTATCAAAGGAAGTGGCCAACATCTCATTGCGTCCGGCGCGATGCTGTTCGCGGCGGTTAAGGTTCTGCCCCGGCACATCGAAATAAGCGGAAAAACGCAGCACGATTGGCTCTTCGGGATTTCGCGGCGCCTGGTAGTCACCCATAGTCACCGAAGCCTGCAAACCAATGCTGGAGTAAAAACTGGTGGGCGCACTCACGCTTGAGATGCCGGTATCCACAAAGGCCTGCCAGTTGCGCAGCAAGGCGCCACCATAAACCAGTGGTGATTTAGTCCCGTAGGCAAGCGCTTCTTTTTGGGTGGCCGGCAGCTCCGGGCAGATGTAGGGAATGACTGTGTTCCAACAGGCCAGCACGACATCATCGCTGGTCACGGTGTAGGCCTGCCCATTGTTTATGTATTGTGTGCGGACCTGTTCCGAGCCCTGGTGCTGCACATTGACCACCATGCTGTTGAGCCGTATCCGGCAATCCTGATCGCCGCGATCAAGCCGACTATAGTCGACCGCCGCAGTGAGGATGTCTTCCATGTCTCCCGCCGTCACCGCATCGGGAATCAGAGACCGCACCAATAGCCGCGTGATCGTGGCGTTGCCGTCAGGGAAGTACATATCCGGATCGCCACTGCGCGCGCGCTCGATGTTTTCGCGGCCATGGGCGCCACCCGGCTCATTGACCAATAGCTCAGGCGGCAGGTCTTCCAGGTTAAGTCCAGCGAAGCCGGGATAACCGTTGTCCCTGAAATAGATCGCGGGAATGGCTTCCGGGCCCACCACGAGCGAACCAAAAAAAGCAGAGTGAAACAGCTTCACCACATCGGGGTGCACCTTGACCACATTGAGCAAGTAATCTTCGTGGCTCATCTGAGCCAGGCGCTGCCGGGTTTCTTCAGCGCTCAGACCGGGGAAATAGTTTTCCCTGGACTCATACAGGCGTATCACATCTTGTCTGGCCGCTTCACTCAGCGGGCTCTGCGCCATGGCTTCAGCGATAGGCAAACCGCTGTAATCAACCACCAGCTTGTCCTCTCCGAACGACTCGCGGTCGAAGAATCGGCTCCCGGTAAGACCCATATCCCGGTAAAAAGAAAACATGTCGCGGTTCTTTTCGAAGTAGCGCGTGCGATCGATACCTAGCTCCCATAACAACCCGGCTGCAATGGTGCTGTATTGCGACGGCGCCTCTACATTCAATGTGCCACCATTGACCAGAAACATGCGCCCGTCATACCAGAACTCATTGCGCTTGGCATGACCACCGAAATCATCGTGGTTATCAAGAATCAGAATACGGGATTGAGGGCCGTGCTGTTTGCGGTAGAAATAGGCTGCCGCGAGCCCACTGATACCACCCCCCACAACGACCAGGTCATAGTGACCATCCCCTGCATCAGCGCTCTGCCAGCTCTGTCCATCGCGCATGGCATGGCCGATTTCAAATGAACCCTCGTGACTACCGCGCAATCCCTGCAGCGTTGGCGGGTAGTAGTCCGGCGGCAGAGCAACCGAACCCTGGCCGCCCTGAGCCATGAGCTCCAGCGGTGTCAAGCCAGAGCCGGCCGCAACACCAATGGCGCAACCATTGAGGAGGTCGCGGCGAGTGATTTGAGCTTGTTTCTTATTCTTGCTGTTGCTCTTCTTCATCGGGGGTACCCTGCCTAATTTGGCAATACCTATTATAAAGAAGGATTGATCAGATACTTCTCTCCAGTTGCCTGTTTGCCATAAACGCTCAGGGCTTCAAGAGTAAGCGCCTCTGCCAGTGAAACCTCTTTGGTGTAGTGACTAACAAAAGTCGTGTCAATCTCATCGACAACGCGCTGGCGCAACCGCTGCACACCTTCGCCACCCAATTTTTGAAGAAAAGGAGTGAGTAGAAATCCGCCCAACCCCCAGGTCAAACCAAAATTACGCTTCAGTACAGTCGGTGACATGTCTAATCCACCGTAGATATACACCTGCTTATAGACATCTGAACCATAGCGACTGTATTCCTTCGCCGTTCTATTGGCAGCCACTTCCATGCAACCGAGAATCTGCCCGGCCAGTTTGCCACCGCCGATTGCATCGAAGGCCAGGGTAGCGCCTGATGCTACCAGCGCCTCGGTAAGATCTTCCTGGAAACTGTCCTCGCTAGAATTGCACACATATTTCGCACCCAGGCCTTTCAGGATTTCCGCCTGCTCCGGTTTGCGCACGATGTTCACCAGGTCGATGCCTTCAGCATTGCACAGCTTCTGCAGCATTTGCCCCAGGTTGGAGGCTGCCGCCGTATGCACCAGGGCACTGTGATTCTCCATGCGCATGACTTCGATCATGGCCTGGGAAGTGAGAGGGTTTACAAAACAGGCGGCTGCCTGGCGTGGTGTAGTGCCCTCGTTCATTGCCAGACACTGGGCGACTTTCACGGTGCGATACTGTGTATAGCTTGCGCCGCCGAGAAATCCTACGGTTTTGCCTAGCAGCGCTTGCGCTGCCTCGCTGCTGCCGGCCTGTACCACCACGCCGCCGCCTTCATTGCCAACCGGCATGGATTCACCAAGTCGTGCCTTTAGGGCAGGCAAAAAATGTTCCGGCACCTGCGCCGTTATCACCGGCCCCTCAGCACTGCCAGAGGCTGCGGCCGTGCTCATGTCCGCAGGACCAACCAACAGCCCTAAATCAGAAGGATTGATTGGCGCAGCCTCTACTCGAATCAGCACCTCATCTTCAGCAGGCACTGTGACTGGCACAGGCTGCAGGGATAGCTTCAGCTCACCGCCTTCCGTGATAAGTGTTTGTAGTTGCAATCCGCTTGCTGGTAAATCTTGAGAGGAGTTATCTGTCATGTTGCTTGTTTTCCGTTTGATAAATTGTGGTTGAAAATGTGTTTTTGGACTATGTATTGAAACTATATATTGAGACCATGTATTGCAATTAAGTGTCAGAAGCCGCTAACTGTTCAGCAAGCGCGCCTTGGCCTGTTGAAATTCTTCATCAGATAGTGCGCCATCTTTATGCAGCTTCTGCAAATCCGCTATCTGCGCGGCGATATTATCCTTGGCAGAATTGTCTGCGGAGCTTGCGCTTTCAGTTGCGGCTGCACCGCTACCACCTCCGGCCATGGCTAGCGCAGGCGATGGGTCCAGTTTGCTCTTGTCTACCAGCCCGATCCAGCTACCAATCTTCTTGAAGATCGCAATAATCAGACGCCAAATCTTTGGCAACAGCCAGATGACAAGGGCGACGAAGACCACCAGCAGCACCAGAAACAGGACTGGGTTATTCAGCGCAACCCACAGGCCGCCGAAAACTGCCGCGTCTTCGGTAATAGACGCGCCCCAATTAGTAAAAGGCTCCGGGGAAGTATTAATGAGAGCGCGGGTGCCCGCCTTGGTGAAATGGCTGGTTGCTGCAAGACTGCCACCCATTACCGCAGTTGCCATTTCCATAACCGGCGACACATCCCCTACCGCGCCAGCGGCCAGCATCGCGCCGGCAGGGATACGCACGAATGTGGAAAGTCCATCCCACAGAGAATCCACACCTGGCACCTTGTCCGCGAAAAACTCGACGCCGTACATGAGTCCGGCCGCACCAACAACCAGCGGGTTGGCCAAAATCTCGAGGTCGGGAGGTAAATCCAGGCCTCCACTCATACCGCTCACGCCCAACACCAGCATGGCGGCATACAGGTTTATGCCACTGGCCCAGGAGGCTCCCATCGTGAGCGCCAACGTGCCAACCAGTGCGTCGTAGCCTTCCATATCCTCTCCTCATCAGGATACCGATCCTGATTTCGTCAATCTGACTCTTACCGGCGCAGCAATCGAGCAAGCGGCAATCGCAGCTTCATGTATACACGCAAGGCATCTAGAATACTCTTATGTCCGAGCCATATCTAATATCAAATTACAGACAACAACGACAGCCCATGAGGCGGAACAAATGGACAATAAAATAGTCATGATTCTAATCGCCGTCTTCCTGCCGCCCATCGCGGTTTTTATGAAGAAGGGCATGGGTAAGGATCTTGTTATTAATGTACTGCTATGCTTTGCATTCTTGTTCCCAGGCAGTATTCATGCCGTCTGGATAGCGACCAGGTAGCGCAGTACCTTACCGGCTGCCTACGTGTTTCAGGGAGAGTATTGCTATGGACCCGGGCAAGTAACAGTGCCAATATTCAAACAAACAACAAAAGGCCCTGCCCTATGATGAAACCCGCCTATTTCTCACTAATTATACTCTTATTGGGAAGCGCCCAGGCCGCAGCCCAGACTGACGTCCTGTTTATTGGCAACAGCTTTACCTACGGCTGGGGCTCTCCAGTGCGGCATTATCGGCCTGACTCAGTGACTGATCTCAATAGCGAAGGAATTGGCGGCGTCCCCGCCCTATTCAAATCCTTCGCCGATCAGGCTGGGTTGGATTACGAAGTCTCCCTGGAGACCCGAGGCGGCGCCGGGATCGACTTCCATCTTGAAAACAAGCTTGGCGTGATTGGCCGTCGCCCCTGGGATCAGGTTGTTATGCACGGCTACAGCACCCTGGATGCCGATGAGCCAGGTAATCCCGACAAGCTGGTCAAAACCGTCGCTGAGATGACAGAGTTCCTGCGCAGCAAGAATGCGGACGTTGAAGTCTATTTGACTTCTACCTGGTCCCGCGCCGACCAGACTTACCTGCCGGACCGACCCTGGACCGGGCAACCCATTGAACAGATGGCGCTGGACGTGCGCGCCGGCTATGACGTGGCGGCAGCTGCGTCCAATGTGGCCGCAGTTAATGGTGTAGGTGAGGCCTGGTCACGCGCGATGGCCCTGGGAATAGCAGATCCCAACCCCTATGACGGCATCGAGGCTGACAAAGTAGACCTGTGGACTTACGACCATTATCACGCCAGCCACTATGGCTACTATTTGGAAGCGTTAGTGGTATTCGGCAATTTGACCGGGCTTGATCCACGTTCGCTTGGTGAGAACGAGTGCTCCGCTTACGAACTCGGGATGTCCAGAAACCAGGTGCGAATGCTGCAGCAGGCGGCGTTCGATCAGTTGGAAAGCGAAGACAGAGTCACCGCGAATCCGCTCGCATTACCAAGACCGGTGGTTGCACAGCGGTGTAATTAGACTCAGCTAGTTGCCTAACAAAAAGACGCTAAACATTGCCGAGGAAACGAGGTCACGGCACTTGCAGCCGCAACAGCCGCAAAATCTCTGCCCGGTTGTTGGACCCCTGATTGGTCATGATCACAAAGGGGTAGAGCCCGTCTGCACCCGGAATATAGCCCGCGAAATTGTAGACGCCGGTCAGGGTGCCGCTCTTACGCAGCACACCATCATTATCTGGTAGCAGTCTGGCATAGGGCTTGAACTGCTGCAAAATGCCCATCATCCCGGCAGCGCTGCTGCGCTGCTCTCGGGACAGGCCCGACCCTTCCTGCATCAACAGCAGTTCAGGAGAATTGCCATACCCCTCTCCAAACAGGTCGGTCAGGCGTTGCTGCAAGACCGATCTGGCTGCGGCGACCGTGGCAGGATAACCCGACTGTTGTGCTCCCAACGTCAGAAAAAGCTGATTAGCGATGAAGTTGTTGGAATAGCGCAACATCCCCACCAGAATATCCGTTAAGAAGCGAGAGCTCTGGTGAGAGTGAAGCAATTCCCATTCCTCACTGACTGACTCACGATAGAAACCCGAATCACTGACTGTGATACCTGACTCTTCCAGAAAGAATCGGAACAGTTGCTGCGCCTGCTGTAAGCCAGCGCGTGAATTACTTCCCAGGTTAATACGCTCAGAGGTTCCCGGTGTTAGGGTCGCAGCGAGCTCCCTTGCCAGAGGCGTCAGCGGTGTCTGTTCCTCGCCACTCACTGCTTGGCCATCTGCCGACCAGGCTAGATTGACCGTGTTGAAATTTACCGCCAGTGCACTGACTCGCGCCGCATAAGGATCTCTGGCCCCGACCTCCAACGGCAAATCGGGCTCTGGCTCAAATGCCGAATCATCCATCACCAGCCGCCGCACCCGCTGTAGCCCATGTGCCGCCAGCGTATCCGCTATTTGTGCAATCTCCTCAGAAACAAGAAAAGGATCGCCGAGCCCACGAATCAGCAAGTCCCCAGCGTCATTTCGAAAGAACCGGGTCTCGAAGCGAAAGTCTTCCCCCAGCGCCGTCAAAACGACCTGTGTGAGGGGAATCTTAACCAGCGAAGCGGGCAGTAACTCTTGATCGGCGTTGATGCTCACCAGGCTTTCGCCTAACGGCGAATTTAACATGACACCGCCATCACCAAGCAAACTTTCGAGGCGAGTCTGCGCCAGGACTGATGGACTTAGCAAATAGCTAATTAGGGATAGTAAAAATAGCAGGCTGCGAATCATGACTGACAGGGTAGTTTGAACTCTGCTTTTAGGCAACTCAGCCCTTAGGCAATTCTGCTTCCGAACAAGTAACTTTTAACAACTCCGCCAACCGCAAGCTGAATCAATACAAATCGAGCCAAGTGAATTTTGAGAGTAAGCTGGAATCAGTAATGTGGATAATTGATTACAGACCGGGTTGTCAAAAACACCCATTTATAGTAGTCTAGACCTGCTTTCGGAAAGTCCTTCCCAAATCAGCCGAGCGCAAGCCAACGAACTTTAAGTAGACCTTTAGATAGGCCAACGCGGTGTTAAAATCTGCGCTGCGGTCCCGTGCCCGCGATAAAGTCAGGGGTTTATTTCAAGACAATTACTTTAACCAAGAGGAGATAAACTATTGCCAAATAAGCACGAAGATTTTGTGAAAGCATTCAAGTTCGCCAACGACAAACACTGGGATCACACACGAAAAGGGACATCAATACCCTATATCGCTCACCCCATGGCCGTCGCATCCCTGGTCATGGAAAACGGTGGAAACTCCGATGAAGTTATTGCAGCCCTGCTGCACGATGTATTGGAAGACTGCGAGGAAGTGAGTTTTGCGGACATCGAGTCAGAATTCGGTCCCCGCGTTGCAGAGATAGTCGATGGACTCTCTGATGCCAATCCCGGCCCTGGTGAAAGCAAGGCCCCGTGGAAAGAGCGCAAACTCACCTATCTCGACCACCTTGCAACTGTTGCGGATGACTCCATTCTGAAAGTCAGTTGCGCCGACAAATTGCACAATGCCCGATCCATATTGTCTGACCTGAACGATCCCAGGGTAGGGGTTGCTGTTTGGGATAAATTCAATGCATCCCGAGACGGGACGCTCTGGTACTACGACTCCCTGGTAAAAATATTCGAGCGGCGACTACCCGAAACCAGGCTAGCTAGCGAGTTCGCAGCTACCGTGGCAGCGTTTCACAGCGTGAGCTGAGGCTTGGTAAATTGGGGTTGGGAAGTAAGCGCTGAGCAAACTCACAGGATCTCAAATACAAAGACCCGAACCGCTGCGCTTGGAATCTCTTGGTAATGCACGCTGTCCCTGGCAATGAAGTGCACATTAGG
>Ga0222719_10005524_pt1 | contig 10867 bp, 9 predicted proteins | sample C33_34DmetaG_FD_165039 | JGI IMG/M metagenome (GOLD analysis project Ga0222719, IMG submission 165039) | Estuarine water microbial communities from San Francisco Bay, California, United States - C33_34D | ecosystem: Environmental > Aquatic > Marine > Unclassified | place: USA: California...
CGCGGTGGTGAGGACTCGGGTGTCGCCGATAGTGGCGACAACCGCGCCCTGACTCTGGGGAGCGAAGCGCCCCGTCTCGAGGGTGAGGTGACGGTCCGTGCCGGAGATCGGCGCAGACACGCGGATGGGATCAGCCATGAGAGGCTCCTTTCGGACCCGGAGCGATTCCGGATCATGTGGAGCGACCAGCCGGTTCCCAGTTGGCGGACCCGCGATGACGGCCTGCTCAAGCGGAGCGGCACGATCCCATCTGCGGGGCGGGCAACCGGTAACCGACGACGGGATCGCTCGGTGTTTCGGTGAGGTCAACTGGACCTCGCATGAGAGCGTAGCGGACGGTCGGCGCCGTCCCTCGGACAGGTCAGACCGAGGCGACCGCCACGGAGCGCTCCAAAATCGCGAGGCGGCCGAGCAATTCGTCGATCTCGACGTAGCAGGACTGCAGGTGGCGACCACCTCCGGAGGTCAATCCGGTGCGTCCGTGCATCACGCGACGGTTGTCCACCATGTACATCTCCCCGGCGCCCATGGGGATTTGGATCCGATAGGCGGGGTCCTCGCGCATCGCGCCAAAGGTTGTGTAGGCGTCGTAGAGAGCGTCCATGTCGTCGGGGTCGACCAAGAACGGCTGGCAGGAGTGGTTCGAATAGCGCACCGCCCGGACGTTGCCCCGCGGATCGAGCTCGATCGTCGCGCCCTCCGCCGTCAGTTCGATGTCGTCGTCGCGGAAGTGGAAGCGCATGGTCGTGCGGACGAGCAGGTCGAAAGCCGCCGGATCCGATGACCGAAGATCGGCAGCGACCTTGAAGCCATCGACCAACGTGGTCGCTCCGCCACCCGCGTCGTTCACAAGGAAGTGCTGAAGTTGAACCGTGGGCGCGGGGTCGCGGTAACCCTCATCGGTGTGCAGGACGAGCGGCAGGCCGGTGTACGCCACCGAGTTCGCGTTCTCGATCGACCGAACATCGAAAACCCGTCCCCAGCTCGTGGTCCTCACCCGTCCAAGATCCTCCCCGATCTCGGCGACGATGCCCTCTCGATGCTCGATACCGGTCAGGATCGCGACTCCGTTCGCCCGGAACGCGCGTAGCCAAGCGATTCGAGCGCCCACGTCGTTCAGAAGTTCGGCGTGGGAGATGCGCGCGACACGGTCGGCGAACGATCCATCCCAAAGTTCTGGCTGTGGCGGTTGCCACCTCGCTCCTGAGGAGTAGTCGTGCACATTCAGCCAAGCGGATCCAAAGGTGCTCTCATGTCCGTCGGGCCAGCGAACGTGCAGCGCCCCGTCGGCGGTCACGGTGACACCGTCGGGCTTCAGCCAGCGATCGAGCCGCGAGGTCTCCTCGACTCGATGCTGGGTCTGGGGGTGAAGTGCCCCCGGTGAGTTGTCCCTCAGCCAGCGGTTGTGAAAGCGACTCGTCGATCCGTCGGACCAGGTGACCAGAACCTCCCGATCGGCGGTCTCGGCCGCGCTGACGAATCGAACCGGCATCATCGGATCAAGCTCACCGCGCATAGTCGCTCCCCATCGCCTCGAGCGCACCCCGGATTGCGTCGAGGTGAAGTCGGCTCCCCTCTGGGTAATTGAGCCACTGCTCGCAGGCCAGCGCCGCCGTCGCGTCGTCGACGAGCGTGAGTTCTCGGCCGGTCGACAGAGCGATCACCTGGAGTTGCGCCGCCCGCTCGAGGTAGTACAGGTCGTCGAAGGCCGCCTCCACATTCCGGCCGATGACGATCACACCATGGTTTCCGAGGAAGAGAATGTCGTGGCGGTCTCCGAGCAGGCTGGCTACCCGCTCCCCCTCCGACGGGTCCAACGCCATCCCCGCGTAGTCACGGTCGTAGGCGATCCGCTCGTGGAACCGGCAGGCGTTCTGATCGAGCATCAGGAACTCGAAGTCGCGGAGGCAAGCGAGGGCGGTCGCGTAGGGCATGTGGGTGTGGAGCACGCATCTGGCTCGGGGCACCCGAGCATGGAGATAGCCGTGCAGAACCCATGCGGTGGGGTCGACCCCGTGGCCGATCGGGTCGTCGTCGAGACGCTCGGAGTCGACCACCACGAGATCGCTGGCGCGGGCGCGGGAGAAATGCATGCCGCGCGGATTAATGAGGAACCTCGTGCCCGCAGGGTCGACGGCGACGCTGAAGTGATTGGCCACGCCCTCGTGCATGTCGAGATGGGCAGTCCATTGAAACGACGCCGCGAGGTCCTCGCGGAGATCGCGTTCCGTTGCAGGAGCTTTACCGAGCGTGTGCGTGTCGAGCGCCGTCATGTGATCTCCTCCGGGAAGCCCGGAGCCCGAAGGTCGGTGGACAGAGCGTCCTCTAGGAGGCGCACGACCTCCGGTGACCACGCCGATCCTCCGTAGGCCTCTCGGGCTCGGATGAATGTCTGGTATACGTGTCCCGCGACGTCGAGCGGCACACCGGACTCGCGTCCGAAGGCCATCGCGAAGCCGAGATCCTTCACCGCCAGATCCATGGTGAAGTTGATGTTGTATGAGCCGTTCAGAATGACCTGGCTCTCGGTCTCGTGGACGAAACTGTTGCCCGATGAGTGCTTGATCACCTCGAAGGCCGTGGCGAGATCGACTCCGCTTCGTTTTGCAAGCATGAGCGCCTCTCCGGCGGCGACCAAGTGAGTGAGGGCGAGCATGTTGGTGATCACCTTGATGGTCGCAGCCGAGCCGAGGGGGCCGACATGGATGACCGGACTACCGAGGCTGTCGAGCACATCGCGCTGTCTCTCGCGCAAGTCGGCGTCGCCGCCGACGAGCACAGTGATTTCCCCGCGGGCCGCCATGTGCACGCCGCCGGTCACTGGCGCCTCCAACACCGCCACCCCTCGCGCGGCCGCTAGCGCCGCGATCCGGAGGGTCTCTGAGCGATCGTTCGTGCTGCAGTCGATCCAGCAGGTGCCAACACGGGCGGACAAAGCGTCGAGGACGCCACCCTCGGCAGCCACCACCGCGTCGATGACAGCAGGCGACGGCAGGCAGGTGATCACCGTGTCCGCTGAGGCGCACACCTCGGCGATCGATGACGCACCGACGGCTCCGTCGGAGACGAGTCCGGCGACGGCATCCGGGTCGAGGTCATGGACGACGAGGTCGTGTCCGCCCCTCAGCACGGACCGCGCGAGGTGGCGACCCACATTTCCGAGACCGACGAATCCAATCGCCATCGGTACCTCCGAGTTGAACAGGGCGCCGACGGCGCCGGACCCCCAAAGAATGCCAGAAACTGATCGTCGGGTGGATCACCCGACGAGGGTGATCAGCGGCGCAGACCTTGGTCGGCGACGATCTTGCGATAGCGATCGACGTCGATGGAGCGCACGTAATCGAGCATGCGACGGCGCCGGCCGACCAGCATCAGCAGCCCGCGGCGGCTGTGGTGATCCTTCGGGTGCTCTTTGAGGTGATCGGTGAGGTGGGTGATCCTCGAGGTCAGCAGCGCGATCTGCACCTCGGGCGAACCCGTGTCGGAATCGCTGAGACGATGCTCCGCGATCACTTCTTCTTTCGGCGTAATGGCCATTTCTCCAGCCTCTCGTTGAGGACGCGCCGGCCCGGTCGGGAGCGGCGCACACACCGGAGTCGGAACCCCGAGGCGCGGTCGTGAGGTTATGGCTGGGCGTTGTCGGCCACAACCCCGAGCAGGTGGCGGGCGCGGCCACAGTCGGCGCCGATCTGGGCGACGAGCTCGTCGACCGACTCGAAGCGCTGCTCACCCCTGAGCGACTCCGAGAACCTCACCGAGACGTGTTGCCCATAGAGGTCGCCATCGAAGTCGAGTACGTGAGCCTCGACCAACGAGTGGTCAGCCCGCTCAATGAAGGTCGGCCGACGGCCAACGTTCACCACGCAGGGGCGCTCGATACCGATGCCGTCGGTAAACCACCCCGCGTACACCCCGTCAGCTGCTCGCAGCCGGTCGGGCGGCACTGCCACGTTGGCAGTCGGGAATCCGATGGTGCGACCGCGATGGTCGCCGTGTTCGACTACTCCGTCGACGGCGAAGTCGCGACCGAGGAGCTCGCGGACGAGCGCCGTCGCTCGGTCGGCGACCGCGGCACGAACCCGCGAGGACGACACGGGCGCACCGGTGCGATCTGCTGCCAGATCGACTTCGATCCCGGTCAGACCCGTCGCCACTCCTCGCTCGTTGATGGTGCTGATCGAGCCCTGGCGATCGCGCCCGAAGTGGAAGTCGCTTCCAACGATCACCTCACGACAGTTGAGACCGCGGATGATGACCCGGTCGGTGAAGTCGTCAGCACTCTCTCGGGAGGCCGCCTCGTCGAAGTCGATGATGACGACGCGATCGATTGCGGCGTCCTCCAGAAGCGCAAGTCGGGTTTCGAGATTCGTTATCAACCCTGGAGTACCCGCCGGGTTCAGGACCGCTGCCGGATGGGGGTCAAACGTGACCACGCTTGACTCAACGCCGAGTTCGCGGGCGCGATCGGTGACAAGTCGGAGCAGGTGCCGGTGGCCGAGGTGCACACCGTCGTAGACGCCGATCGTGGCCACGCTTCCTCGGGAGGAGGACTCCGCGATGGGCCCGCGCATGACGATCACGGGCAAAACGCTACCGGTCGCCGGTGACGAGCACGACGGCCGGTTTGACTCCCCGATCCCGGAAGACCTCGTAGACAGCGAGCAGATCTCCGGCCTCGTCGACCACCGCCCACGGTCCGTCACCGTCGAAACGCTCGAGCACCTGACCGAGACGCACTCGGTCGGCGGTCACGTCGTCGACGGTGACCGACGCGAGGTGCTCGACCGCCGTGGCCACAGGCAAGAGCGGGCACGTATCGGGCGCAGCGGCACGCTCCTCGGTGAAGGAGCCAATAGCGGTTCGTCGGAGGTTCCTGAGGTGCGCGCCCCCGCCGAGGAGCCGACCGAGGTCGTCGGCGAGGGATCGGATGTAGGTGCCGGCCGAGCAGTTGACCTCGATCGACAGGACACCGGGCGCGACCTCGTCGAGCACCGCGAAATCATGAACGGTCACCGGTCGCGCCTCCCGTTCCACCTCCACGCCCTCCCGCGCGAGTTCGTGCAGGCGCCGCCCATCGACCCGAAGAGCCGAGACCATGGGAGGCACCTGCATGATCGGACCGGTGAGCTGCTCGGCCACGACGCGGCGGACCTCCTCGAGGTCGACCGGACCCATCTCGTGACGCGCCGTGACGACACCTGCCGCATCGAGGGTGTCGGTCTCGACACCGAGCACGACCTCCGCGGTGTACCGCTTCTCGCGGCCGCCGACGAAGGTCAGCAATCGTGTCGCTGCCCCAACGGCAACCACGAGCACACCAGTCGCATCGGGGTCGAGCGTCCCGGCATGGCCAACACGGCGCTCGCCGAGTCGTCGGCGGAGGCTCTGCACGACGTCATGGCTCGTCACCCCCGCGGGCTTGTCGACGATGCACACGCCGTGCACCGTCGGCGGACGGCGACGGGCCATCAGTCGTTCTGTTCGCGCTCGCGGTCGGCGCGGAGGATCTCGTCGATCCGCTCGGCAGAGCGGATCACATCATCGGGCCGGAAGTCGAGGATCGGTGTCTTCTTCGCCCTGATCTGCCGAGCGATCGACGCCTGAAGTCTGATGCGGTGCTCATCGAGGGCCCCGACGATCGCGGCATCCCCCTCCGCCCCGGCGAGCGAATCGAACATGACGTGCGCGCGGTTCAACTCGTCGTCGACATCGATCTGCGTGATGGTTACGAACTCGAGCCGCTCGTCGCCAATGCGCACCAGCTCATCCGCGATGATCTCCTTCAGGGTCTGACCGACCCGGGCCGAACGCGGATAGCGGTGTCCACCGGAGGACCCACGTCGGCCGGAGCGGCCCGTTCGCGAGCGGCCGGCCATCGATCAGCTCAGCGTCCGCTGAATCTCGCGCTCGTCGTAGGTCTCGATCACGTCACCAGGCTTGAGGTCCTGGAAGTCACTGAGACCGATACCGCACTCGAAGCCCTCTCGAACCTCGCGCACGTCGTCCTTGAAGCGCCGGAGCGAGGAGATCTCGCCCTTCCAAATGATCGTTCCGTCGCGAAGAAAGCGCACCTTCGAACCTCGGGCGATCGTGCCGTTCTGGACATAGCAGCCGGCGATCGCTCCGATCTTCGGCACGCGGAAGATCTCGCGTACCTCCGCGTCGCCGGTGACGACCTCCTCGTACTCGGGGGCGAGCATGCCGATCATGGCCTGCTCGATGTCCTCCAGGAGCTTGTAGATGATCTCGTAGGTGCGGATCTCGACGTCCTGAGCGTCGGCGAGCTCCCGGCTCTTGCGGTCGGGGCGCACGTTGAAACCGATAATCGTCGCGTTGGTGGTGGCGGCGAGCGTGATGTCGTTCTCGCTGATGGCTCCGACCGCGCGGTGCACGAACGTGAGGTCGACCTCGTCGCGGCCGAGTTTGCGAAGGCTCTCGGTGACCGCCTCGAGCGAGCCCTGCACGTCGGCCTTGAGTACGAGGTTCAACGTCGCTGATTCACCGCTCTGGATCTGGCTGAAGATGTCCTCCAACTTGACGCCGGTCTTCACACGAGCGTCAGTGCGCTGGTCACGGATCTTGTGGTGGTGACCACGCGCCTCACCTACGGTGCGCGCGATCCGCTCGTCGGGCGCGGCGCGGAACTCGTCTCCGGCGGCGGGCACCGATGACAGGCCGAGCACCTCGACTGGCGTTGACGGGCCGGCCGACTTCACCTGCTGACCCTTGTCGTCGAACATCGCTCGGACGCGACCCCAGGCGGCGCCGGCCACGATCGGATCACCGACCTTGAGCTCGCCCTTGTCGACGAGCACGGTGGCGACCGGGCCGCGACCCTTGTCGAGGTTGGCCTCGAGAACAACACCTTTCGCTCGACCGGTCGGGTTCGCCCGCAGGTCCTCGAGTTCGGCGACAACCAGCAATTGATCGAGCAGGTCGTCGATTCCGAGGTCTTGGAGGGCCGCCATCTCAACGACGATCGTGTCGCCACCCCATGCCTCGGGAACGAGTTCGTGCTCAGCCAACTGCGTGAGAACACGCTGCGGGTCCGCGTTGTCCTTGTCGATCTTGTTGACCGCGACGATGATCGGAACCTCGGCGGCGCGGGCGTGGTTGATGGCCTCGATGGTCTGCGGCATGACGCCGTCATCCGCAGCGACGACGAGCACGACGATGTCGGTCACCTGAGCGCCACGGGCGCGCATCTGGGTAAAGGCCGCGTGCCCGGGGGTGTCGATGAAGGCGATCTCGTGACCGCCTCGCTCCACCTTGTAGGCGCCGATGTGCTGGGTGATACCTCCGGCCTCACCTGCGACGACGTTGGCCGAGCGGATCTTGTCGAGCACGGTCGTCTTACCGTGGTCGACGTGACCCATGACGGTCACCACCGGGGGTCGAAGCGCAAGCTGATCCTCGTCGTCGTCGTCACTGTCGTCGAAGAGGGCCTGCAGTTCGAGCTCCTGCTGCTGGCCGGGATCCACGAGGAGAAGATCCGCCCCGACATCGAGAGCGAACAACTCCATGTGGTCGTCGGAGAGCGCCTGCGTGGCGGTGATCATCTCGCCGTTGTTCAACAGGAACTTGACCACATCGGCCGCCGTCCGGTTGAGCTTCGGGGCGAACTCCTGGGCGGAAACGCCTCGCTCGATCACGATTGTCCCGTCGGGGACGGGAGCGCTCCGGTCGGTCAGCGTCAGGTGCTGCGGCTGGAGCTCGTCTTGGTCGCGACGACGACGTCGACGGCTCCGACGGGGAGGACGACGTTGACCGCTGGGGCGGCCGGGGCCACCACCGGGACGGCCCCCTGGGGGGCCGCCAGGTCCGCCGCCCGGGCGAGGTCCAGCGAAGCCACCGGGGCGGGGTCCGCCAGCCGGACGAGGTCCACCGGGACGCGCGGTGTAACCACCCGATCGCGGGCTGGAGGGGCGTGCACCCGGCGCCTGAGCCTGCCCGGGAGGGGGCGGGATCGGCTTGCCGGTCGCCGAAATCGGACGACCAGGGGGAGGCGGAATCGGCCTGCCCGACGGGGCCTTCGGCGCGGCAGGTGCCTTGGCCACCGGCTCGTCGGCGATCGGGGCGGGACGGGGCGTTGGAGGCTCTCCGGTGACGGGATCTGGGCGAGACGACGAGATGACACGGCCCGCGCCAGCCGACGGGGCGGGACGCTCCTCCACTGGTGCGGCTGGTGCCTCGGGAGCGGGGGCGGCTTGCTCGACTGGAGCGGGCTCGTCGACCGGCATCGGCTCCGGCGCTGTTTCGACGACCGGTGCTTCCTCGGCCACCGGCTCAGTCACCGCTGGCGTGGTCACCGCCGGCGTGGTCTCCCCCGGCTCGGTGTCCGCCGGTGCGGCGGGCGCGGCGGTCTCAGCAGCTACCTTCTTCGCAGGCGCGGCTTTCTTGGCAGCCGCCTTCTTGGCCGGCGCGGCTTTCTTGGCCGTCGCCTTCTTCGCGGCAGCCTTCTTGGCCGGCTTCTTCTCGGGCTCCGGCTCAGCGGGTTGCTCGTCGCGGGTGAGCCCGTCGCGCTCCGCGCGGCGCCGCACCATGTCCGAGTAGGCCTCGTTCAGCGAGGACGAGTGGCTCTTGACCGGCACGCCCAGTTTCTCGCACAGGTCGACGGTCTCGGCATTGGTCATGCCGAGTTCCTTCGCCAGTTCGTGTACCCGCAGGTTTTTCGCCACAGTCGTTCCTCAATCTCTCACTTCGTCGTCGAATTCTCGCACCACATCACGTCGTCGCCACCGCTCGAGGAGCCCGGCGAGCGGCTCGAGCGCTCCCTCGGACGGCTCTCGCCTCCACGCCCGCTCGAAGCCCCGCGCACGTCGAGCGGCCTCGAGACAGTCCGGACCGCAGATCCACGCTCCTCGACCGGGTGCCGTTCTCGACAAGCCGACCGAGCCGGCCCCATCGATCACGCAGCGAGCGAGTTCGCTCTGCGGCCGACGGGTCCGACAGCCCACGCACGTCCGAATCGGTGTGATGGCTCAGTCCTCGTCACCCGACCCGGTCGTCTCGCCGGACTCGGCCGCCTCGACGACCTCGCCGTCGACCTCGTCCACTGCAGGTGCGTTGTCACCCGAGGTGTCTTCGGCGCTTTCTTCAGCGGCGCCATCATCGTCAGCCTCGGAGCTCTCCTCGGCCTCCGCACCGGTGGACTTCGCCCACTCGGACTGGCTGATGACCGTGCCGTCGGCCGCGTGCCATTCCATCTCGCCGGTCTCAGCGTTCGGGATCCACTCCCCCTCGGCGTACTCCACGCCGGGCTCGCGGGAGTCGAGGTAGCCCCCGGCGGGAACCCCCTCGGCGACCTGCGTCTCGGAGCGGATGTCGATGCGCACGCCCGTGAGACGAGCGGACAGCCGGGCGTTCTGGCCCTCGCGACCGATCGCCAGGCTGAGCTGGTGATCCGGCACGATGACGTCGGCCTGGGTGCCGTCGTCGGAGATGATCACCTGGTTGACCTTCGCGGGCGAGAGCGCCTTGGCCACGAAGTCAGCGAGGTCATCGCTGAACGGGACGATGTCGATCTTCTCGCCGCGCAGCTCGTTGACGACCATGCGAACGCGAGCGCCTCGAGCACCGACGCACGCGCCGACCGGATCGACGTTGTTGTCGTTCGACCACACCGCGATCTTCGTACGGTGTCCGGGCTCGCGGGCGCAGGCCTTGATCTCGACGATTCCGTCCGCGATCTCGGGCACCTCGAGTTCGAAGAGCCGCTTGATAAGTCCCGGATGGGTGCGTGAGACCACGATCTGTGGGCCCTTCGAGGTCTTTCGGACCTCGACGATGTAGGCCTTCGAACGGTCGCCGGCGTTGGGTCGCTCGAAGGGGACCTGCTCCGCCTGCGGCAGGAGCGCCTCGACCCGGCCGAGGTCAAGGAGGGCGTAGCGGGCCTCGGTGCGCTGGATGATGCCGGTGACAAGGTCACCCTCGCGGTTGGCGTACTCCTCGAACTTGCGGTCGCGCTCCACCTCGCGGATCCGCTGGGACATCACCTGACGGAAGGTGGTGGCCGCGATGCGGCCGAGTTCCTCGCGCTTCGGGGTGTCATCACGCTCATTGACCCAGTTCCCCTCCTCGTCGAGGTCGTAGGCGATGAACGTGAAGTCCATCGTCTCGGGGTTGACCTCGACGACCACCTCGTCGGCCGCTCCCGGCCGGCGCTTGTAGGCGCTGGCCATCGCGTCAACGAGCACGTGGAGCAGGGCGTCGACCGACAGTCCCTTCTCCTGGGCCAGCATGCGGATGGCCTCGCTCATGTCGAGATTGCTCACGGTGTCTCCTCCGTCGTTGAAGGTGTGATGTCCTGGCTATCGCGCGCGGGGACCTCCCCGCCGCTCGATTCTGCGCCTGTCGGCGTCGCCCGATTCGGGCGCGACTTTTGGCCTTTCTTCGAGCCAACGGGTTTCGGCGCAGGCCCCCACTCGAAGACGGTGTGGGCACGGTCGATGCCATCGAGTTGGACGACGCGATCGACGGGGTGGCCGTCGTCGCCGATTCCGACGCGAATCGTGGCGGTCTTCCCGTCGGCGGCCGCGAGGAGCCCGTTCAGACGGCGTTCGGCCGCCTCGGGATCACGCAGACGGATCGAGACGGTCTTGCCGATTTCGCGAGCGAAGTGCTCGGGGGTGCGGAGGGTCCGTTCGACGCCGGGGCTGGTGACCTCCAGCGTGTAGCGGCCGGGGATCGGGTCGACATGATCGAGTTCACGGGAGATCGAGCGGGTGACCAGGGCAAGCTCGTCGAGATCGATGCCGCGGTCCGAGCCGGGTCGGGTGTCGACGGTGACGCGGAAGGTGCCACCGCGCTGCTCGAGGTCGTAGAGGTCGAGACCGAGATCGTCGACGATCGGCGTGACGATGTC
>Ga0222719_10005525_pt1 | contig 10866 bp, 15 predicted proteins | sample C33_34DmetaG_FD_165039 | JGI IMG/M metagenome (GOLD analysis project Ga0222719, IMG submission 165039) | Estuarine water microbial communities from San Francisco Bay, California, United States - C33_34D | ecosystem: Environmental > Aquatic > Marine > Unclassified | place: USA: California...
AAATTTTAGGAGATATGGCTGCTACATACTTTGTGTCTGTTGCTGCTATTGTTGCTGCATTTTTTGGCGCCCAGGCTTTTAGTGGCGCTGCAGCTAAGAAGAAATAGATATTAAAAGTTTAGGTGCTGAATTAAATATCAAATTTTAACAAAAAGAGGTAATAAAATGAAATATTCTTTCCAATGTGCTCAACTATCTGGTATAGTTTATAAAGATTCTAATTTTATTCAGAATTACCTTCTGAACTCATATGATTTTCCTGGAGCGTCTAATTTTAAGTTCTATGACGTTGAAGGAACTCAAGCGATATCTTTTATAGATGGAGACACTATTTATTTAGTATTTAGAGGAACCGAACCTACTCAGCTATCTGACATTTGGGCAGATTTAAAAGCTTGGAAGGTAGATTCTAAATACAAAAAAGGCAGAGTTCATGCAGGTTTTAGAACAGCTTTAGATAAAGTTTGGAATGAGGTGTCTGAGTATGCTTTAACTCACGGAGCTTCCGGTAGAAGGTTTGTTATAACAGGGCATTCTTTAGGAGCTGCGTTAGCCACTCTTTGTTCTAGCCGAGTTGCAGAATTATTTGATAACAAGATTGATCTTTATACTTTTGGTTCTCCAAGAGTTGGAAGTAGAGGGTGGACAAAGTCTTTTAAAGTACACGCCTATCGTTTTGTCAATAATAATGATGTTGTTACCAGAGTCCCTTCTGCTATTACTTATAGACATATGGGAAAACTAGTTTATTTTAACCATTATGGAAATGTAAGAAATATGACTCAATGGCAAAGAACAAAAGACAGATTCAGAGGATTTTTCAAAGCCTTAATTAAATTACAAGGTATAGATTGGTTTAACGACCATTCTATGAAAAATTATATTGAGTTAGTTGAGAAAAATAAAGTTGTATTACACGACAGTATATAGATGCCCAAGATGCCAGGACTTACATCCCGATTGGATTGTAAGTCCTCCTCCCGCTGAAATAAAAGATCATATAGATTGTATAAGTTGTGGTACTTCTTATGAAAAGTCAGACTTTCTTTATCAGATTATGTTAAGCAACAATCTTTCTAGCTCTTCTGTAGTTTATTAAAAATTCAAGTTGCATATCACCCTTAATTTTGGTATTATACATTATAAATCAAACATTTGAGGAAAAAATGGCAAAAGGTAAAAAATCTAAAGGCAATCACTATACATCAAAAGGTCAGCATAGTAATATTTCTCGCTGGTCTAAGCTGGCTAACCGTAGAGATCGCAAGGCTAATCCTACTCCTGAACAAATGCATCAGAGTAAAGAAATGATTCAAAGAATTATTTCTAGCCCTAAAAATGATACTGAACGAAAGCTAAAAGAAAAGTATATTCAAAAACAAAAAATTGAAAATGCTTGTCGAGAGCTTCTAAACACTTATGAACATGCTGGATTGACTCGTGCAGAGGCTATTCATGCTATTAAAACAGACTATGTTTCCACTTTGAAGACTAAGTGGAATAAAAAGGCGACTATTAAGAAGAAACAAGACGAAAAGTCTCAATCTAGTGCTTTTAGTCATCTAGCTAATCATTAATATGATAAATAAAATATAACAGAAATATAAGCCTCTATTATTCGTAATAGGGGCTTTTTTCTTTAAAAAGGAGTTACATTTTGGGTAAAAGAACAGCATCAGCTAAAGTATATTCTATTGTAAAAGATACTAGCGAAATTAAGCCTAAGAATAAAAATCAAGAAATATATGTTAGCTACTTAAATGATTTAAGTAGAACTTATGTTTTTGCTACAGGACCAGCCGGAACAGGCAAAACTCTGCTAGCAGTAGAAAAAGGAATTGAGTTTTTCAATAAAAAAATAATTGATAAAATTGTCATCACTCGTCCTGCAGTATCTGTAGATGAGGAGCATGGTTTCTTACCAGGAAGTCTTGAAGAAAAAATGGACCCTTGGGTTAGGCCTATTTTAGACGTATTTAAAGAACATTTTTCAAGAGAGCATATAGATTATTTACTAAAAGCAGAAAAATTAGAAATTGCTCCTCTCGCTTATATGAGGGGCAGAACTTTCAAATATTCTTGGATAGTGGCTGATGAAATGCAAAATGCTACTCAAAGTCAAATGAAGCTTTTACTAACAAGGCTTGGCGAAAAAAGCAAGGTTGTTGTTACTGGAGATTTGCAACAACATGATCAGAGAAAACAAAACGGTCTTTCAGATTTTCTTCAAAAATATAAAAATTCTGAAGAAGAAAGTTCTTATATTAGACTAATTGAGTTTACTAATGAGGATATTGAAAGACACCCAAGCATTAAAGAAATTTTAGCTCTTTATGGTGATTTATAAGAAAATAATTTTCTTGGTCAAATGACAAAATTTTGTTATAATATGTGTATAGTTTGTTTTGCGTTAGGTCTCATGTCGTGTCAATCTATAAATTGTAATGTTACGGGAATAGACGAATGGAGAATAACAGCGGACTCTACTTTAACCAGGTTTGGGGTGATAACTAACTTAAAGTGTAATTTATAAAGATGAAACATTATTGTAGAGTTTGTGGCGAAGAGTTTTCTCATCGTCGTGCTGACCTAGGCTATTCTACTTGTCTAGATCACGGAGATGGTAAGTATAAATTTACTGTATCTATACCTTATAATAAAGGACCTTATCAAGTAATAAGTAAGAAAGAAGTTAAGGATATTGGAAAATAAAAAGTGGGACTATGTTTGGGCCGCAGGCTGTTCTCATACTGTAGAAGAATTTAAGCCAGGATTAAGGTCTTGGGCTAGTAGAATCGCTAAAAAATTGAATATTCCTTGCAGGAATTATTCTGTGGGAGGCGGCTCTAATATGCGTGTTTGCAGGCTTTTAGAGGAACAATTTATTCTTAACAAACCTAACGGTAACCCTTTAATTTTAATAGGATGTACTGAGTTTCATAGATGTGAATTGTTTATGGTACAACAATGGCTAAGCTTTACTGTATCTAGTAGTGTAATGCCAAGAAATAGTATAGAAAGTACTGTTCATAGATACTTAAAAGCTATATATGGTAATCCAGAATTTACACAGATTCTAGCCCTTCACAATATTTTTATGTTAAAAGGGCTTACAGACTATCTGTCTTCTAATGGATATGATTATTTATTAGTTCCTATGTTTGACTACCAAAAACATAAAAAAATTGCTAATAGTATATTTGATGACTTTAATGAGTTTGACCAAGCTTACATGCCTTTTTGTAGAACCGGCCCTTATGTATCTATTGATGAAGGATTCCATTATGGTAATAATGCTCACGAAGCCTGGGCAGAGGTTGTGTGGGAAAAAGTAAAGAAAAAGTTCAATGTGGAAATATAAGCTTTGGTATTACTGGACTTTACTTAGATATTGGCGTAAGAGAAAAGAGATTAAAAAGAACGATCCCTTTATCTATAAGTAAGTTACTGTCTTCTTGCTAACTGGTCTTTTTTATGTTATACTACAGTATAAACAATAGAGAAAAAGCAATGAATGACGCATTGAAAAAAGCCGCATGGATTGCATGGGGTAATGATGTTACCAAGCAAATGGAAGAGGTTATCCAAACTTGGGACTTAAAAAGTGCTCGATCTTTTCAGATGGGGCAAGTAAAGTTTGACTGGTCGGCTCGTAGAACTCGTTCTCGTGGTGGGCTATACAAAATTGATGGAATCTGGCAACCAGGTATCTCTATCGCTATGATTAATTACACTCGTTCTCAAGATAATACTTATCGTTGGTATGAGTACAAGTCTTTTGACGAAGACCCCGTTATTGGAGGTTTTTACTCAGATAATCCTGCAGACAGAGTCCTAGCTGTTATTGCTCACGAAATGGCTCACGCTATTCAGCATTGGCATCAGTGGAGTTGTAAGCTACCAAGAACAAAGCCACACGGAGATGAGTTTAAATACTACTATCGAACTCTTCGTGAAGAGTTTGTCAACGGAAGACTACCAGACCAAACTAAGATGGGGGCGGAGTATAGAAAACTTCGTAACGTAGCTATAACACAAGAACTAGGTCCATTTAGGAGGGCAGCATGTTAAATAATATCATCAAACTATTAAAAACTCTCGACTTACGAGGCGACCCTTATGGCCTATAAGAAATCAGAAGATTTTGAATACGGTAGAACTGTAGTAGAGCTAGCTTTGGAAGGTATTAATGAAACTACCGTTCCTTATTTTAAGGAGCACCCCAAAGCTACCGCTACGGCCCTTATAACCATCACAAAAGATGTCTATATTAGGGCGTGGGGACCTAAAGTTACTGCTATGATGTTTTATAAATTAGCAGACGAACTAGCTGCTATGGATACTTAGTATGGAACTTTTCTTAGGTTTCGTGCTACTTATTATTATTTTAGCCATCTGTTTTTCTTTTGGAAAAGCAGTAGAACATACAGTATTAAATTTGACTACCGATGAACAAAGATCAGAATTATATATCTACGTTGAAGAAGATTACGAGGGATATTCCAGGCGCAGGAAACCAAACACTCGCCGCTTGTATCGTCAAAAGTAATCGAATCCTTTCTTTTGGGCAAAACAGCCGTAAGACCCACCCCCTTCAAGCTAAATACGCAAAGAATCCAGAAGCTATCTTTCTCCATGCAGAGATTGACGCAATTAAAAATGCTTTGCGAGATATAAAGGTAGATGACCTTAAAAACACCACTCTTTACGTTGTTAGAACTAAAAAGAATGGTGAAGAAGGCATGTCTAAACCTTGTAAGGGATGTATGCAAGCTGTTGAAGCTTTTGGAATTAGTCGTGTCGTGTATACAACAGAAAAACAAAATAAATATGGAGAAATGATTAGATGATTATCTACTGGAGAGTCTGTGAAAAACAGGAAACACAAAGTTTTACCCCTCGTTGGGAAAATAAAGATAAGCGAGAGCTTCTTAGAAAGTGTTGGATGTCTATACAGCCTTCAGTGACTGAAGAAGACACAATCATTATTCTTTGGGATAAGGTTAGAGATACTACTGTTGATTGGCTGTCTCGCCACGCCAATACTCAAAGAGTTCAAATCATGGAGTGTCCTATTTATGAACTTCCTGACGGAGTTGAGCAACAACTCGGACCCGTTATGGACAATCGTCGCCATCATTACTCTGCTCTCGCAGACGTAATTGACCAAACTACAAAACTATTTCCAGAAGAGATTCATTATCTTTGTAATGATGACTTCTTACATCTACCGCACGCCCTATCCGCCATGAAATCAGTATTTCAAGGTGGGTGGGGCGGTTTTGTTGTAGCATATGACTACCCAGATCGTTACACAATGGATAGGTCTAGACAGTGTGAGCTGCTATTAAATGAGTACTCACATTGGAGAACTATTCCTTCTTGCACTGGTTGTACTTCTGCGTTAGGTCATACGTGGCAGCAGCATATTAAACTATTTAAACAAAATGCTATTTATAACTCAGATTCTTTTACTTGGGAAATGTATGCTAAATCTGGATGTTTAGCTCCTGTACCGGGTATGGCTTCTCATTTAACACAAGGTTGCTTAACTCCTAGAGTAAACTGGGCAGAAGTCTACGAGTCGATTGATATCGGTGATGAGTCGTGGCAATAAAAGGATGTATACTTCCTTGGGTTCATATTCATGGTGATTTAGAAGGTCACTATAAAGTATGCTGTTTTTCTGAAGGAGCTTCTGATTGCGATACTAGGTACTCATTAGGAACAAATAAAGACCCGTTATCAGAAGTTTGGAACGGAGAAAAATATAAAAATCTTAGAAAAAGTTTTTTAGCAGGAGAAATACCCGATCAGTGTAAATTACCTTGCTATGATAAAGAAGATTTAAACACATTAAGTCCTCGTCAAATATCTAATAAAGAATGGGAGTCATACTCTTATTTACAAGAAAAAACATCTATTGATGGAGAACTTAAATCTCCTCCTATCTATATAGATTATAGATTTGGTAATACTTGTAATTTTAGGTGTCGTATGTGCTCTCAATGGGCTAGCACTTCTTGGTTTAAAGAGTCAAAAGAGTTAGGATGGGGAGAGGGAGTTCTTTTTAACGAGTGGGACTCTAATTTGTTTTGGGATGATTTTTATAAAATACATAAATATATTAAAGAAATATATTTTGCAGGGGGAGAGCCTCTTGTACTAGAAAGTCACTATAAAGTTCTTCAGTTTCTTATAGACAATAATAAGACAGATGTACATTTAACATATAATACTAACCTTTCTCACTTAAGATTTAAAGATTATGATTTACTTGACTTATGGAGTAGATTTAAAAAAGTATCTTTGTATTTAAGTCTTGATGGAATTGGAACTCCTAGTGAATATATTAGAAAAGGGCTAAACTGGAATACTTGGACCAATAACTTACAAAAAGTTATGCCCTATGTTGCTAATGTAGCAGCAACAGTTCAAGTACTAAATATTTATAATATTCCACATCTCGTTTTATGGTGTAGAAGAAAAAATCTGTGGATTCACGGCACTACTATAGTTGCCCCTCCTCACCATGACCCTAGAATCTTCGATGAGGAAGAAAAAGCAAAAATTTCTTCTTATTATAAAGACTTTATGCTAAAATATAAAAATGAACTATCTAGACACGATATTAATCAAATGTTTGATTGGTTAAAATTTATGAGGGGAACTATCCCAGAAGTTGAACGACATAGAAAGATTTTCTATAGAGTTACTAGTCAATTAGACAAACTTCGTAATGAAAAATTAGTAGAAGCTATACCAGAGCTTACAGACTGGTACAAACGATTGGAAAAAGAGTATGGCAACCCTTGATTTATATATTATTGGCACAGGTAAAACTGCTGAGTTAATTTATCAATATACTAGAAACAGTTATGTTATTCACTTTGCAGATGAAGAAAAAGTAGGACAGAAATTTTTTAACAGAACCATAATTCATCCTAATGATATTCCAAAAAACTCTACTATATTTATTGCTATTGGAGTTAATAAATTAAATACTATCAGACAAAGAGTTTATGAAGAATTTAAGCAAAAGGGTTATAAATTTTTAACTTATGTTCATCCAAATGCAACTGTTATGAACACTGCTAAGATTGGTGAACATTGTTTTATTATGGAAGAAAATGTTATACAAGATTATGTTTCTATTGGGAATAATAATATTTTATGGAGTGGAAATCATATCGGTCACCATACTCACATTGGTGATCATAATTTTATTTCATCTCATGTAGTAATTTCTGGTAGCTGCACCATTGGAAACAATAATTTCTTTGGCGTTAACTCTTGCCTTGGAGATGAAGTGTCCGTTGGAGATTTTAATTGGTTTAGCCCTTTAACATCTTCTGTTAAGGATGTTGAAGATGAAAATCTTTTTGTTATGCCAAAAACCGAAGTCTCAAAAGTTTCAACAAAAAGGTATTTTAAAGTTCAATGAAGTGGGAAAAACTGGGGTTAGTTTACGGAGCAAGAGGGGAAACTGATTGGCAGCATAGTCACGCTTATATTCCTACTCCTGTAGCGTTTGGAGACTATATTAGAGTATTTGTTTCTTTTTGGGATAAAAATCAGATAGGTAGAGTTGGTTGGGTTGATGTAGATATTGAAGACCCTACGAAAGTACTTTGGGTATCAGATAAACCTTCATTAGATATTGGGTCTTATGGGCAATTTGACTGTAAGGGGGTAACTCCTATGTCATGTATAAACGTAAAAGGCAGTTTATACATGCTATACACAGGGTGGGGTAATCATAAAGATTATCCGTATACTTTACTAACTGGCTTGGCTGTTAGTGAAGATAATGGTCTGACTTTTACTCGCTCTTTTAAATCTCCTCTATTAGAGCCTGTAGTAGATGAAGAAACTATTAGAACAGCTGCTTGGGTTCATTATGAAGAAGAGATAGATGAATACTGGATTTGGTATGTAGGAGGAGATGAGTGGTTTTATGCAGATAATAAACTTACTCCTACATATGATTTAAGACTAGTTAGAAGTACTAATTTATTTGATTTTTCCCAGCAAAAAGGAGCGTTAGTTATGTCAGCGGATATAACTAGAAATGAGTATGCAATTGGTCGCCCTTGTGTTATAAAAGAAAACGGTCTTTACCATCTATATTATTCTAGTCGTAGATATAACCACGGATACCGATTAGGCTATGCTACTTCTACTAATGGCTATGAATGGGATCGTAGAGACGAAGAACTAGGGATATCTTTATCTCAAATTGGTTGGGATTCCCAGATGCAGTGTTTTTCTTATGTTCTTCCTACTAAATATGGCACATATTTGTTCTATAACGGAAATGAACACGGTAAGGCAGGCTTTGGAGTAGCAAGAAAATATGATTGAGATATTAATAATACTCTTATTTAACGGGTTTAGTATGACTATAGACGCTAAAGAGATGTATGGAATAGAATCACTAGAGCAGTGTAGCTCCCAGATACAATCTATTAAAATTAGAATGGGAGCCCTTGATGCCCAATGTGGGCTAGGAGATATTTTAGAGGAGCATAAACCATCATGACTATTAAAGATAATTATTCTAGACTAGCAGGGATTCACCCTCAAAAGGACGATTTAGGGATGTTAGGCCCTGTACTTTGGGGGTATGCCCTGATGTGCGATCATGTTACAGAGTTTGGAGTAGACGACGGAACAAGTACTTGGGCTTGGTTATGTGCTGCTCTTTACACTAATAAAACTATTAGATCCTATGACATCTACCCAGATTGTTTAATATCAGACCATATAGAATTAGCAAAAGCTGCTGGTATAGATTGGACTTTTGAATGTAGAGATACACTAGCCCCAGATTTTGAAATTGAAGAAACTGACTTATTGTTTATTGATACTGAGCATAACTATGACCAACTTTTAAATGAGTTACATAAGCACGGAGATAAAGCTAAAAAGTTTTTAATATTCCACGATACTTATACATATGGTGCAAAAAGTTATAATGGATATGATAAAGGACTTCGTCACGCTATTGATGAGTGGGCAGGAGTCGTAAATGCTAATAAAACTGTTTGGGTGACAGATATAGTTTTTGATCACTCTAACGGGTTAACTGTTTTGAAACGAGTTTAGTAGTGGAAATAATTGAGTATAGAGAGCCTTTAAGAGCAGACTGGGAATATTTAGTTGATGCGTCTTTTAATGGCACGTTCATGCATAAGCGAGATTTTATAGACTATCACGGCGATAAGTTTGAGGACTGTTCTTTGATGGTCTATAAAAACAATAAGATTGCTGGAGTTTTCCCTGCCGCAAAAGTAAATGGTATTGTAGTATCTCATCCAGGTTTGACTTTTGGCGGGTTAGTCTATAATGATCAACTTAGAGGATATGAAGTATTAGAATCTTTACTTCTGATAAAAGAACATTTTGATACTATTATTAGGTATAAGGCGACTCCTGTAGAATTTCATAGACACGCAGTTTCTGATGATTTATGGGCGTTATTCAAACTAAATGCTGTAAAGGCGGCTAGTGAATTGTCTGCAATTTTAAACCCGTTAACTACTAATTATCAATACTGGCCTGAGAGAAAACAAGAACTTTCTTCTTTAAAAGATAATCTTGCTTTATCTGCGATGAACTTATCTGATTTTAATTTAGTTAGTGAATTTTGGAACAGTATAGTCATACCTAATTTAAGCAAACATGACACTACTCCAGTACACTCTCCAGAAGATATTTGTTATTTATATTCTAAATTTCCTGTATTTATGAAAGGTCTTTTAGCCCGACACACATCTGGAAAGATGGTTGGAGGGTTGCTTATTTTTAGATTTAACAAAAGTTATCACGTTCAGTATTCTGTTACTAATTCTAAAGGTAGAGCCCTTGGCGTTATGTCTTTACTACACCATTATATGATAGAAAATTTACCCACAGATATTCATTCATATAATTTTGGTAAATCAACAGAAGAAAATGGGAATGTTTTAAACCATTCTTTATATTATTATAAAAACAGTTTTGGAGGGGGATCAATGAATTATGACGTATACGAATATTAAAATGAACGACTTATCTGCTCAATGGAAAGAAATTAAAGAAGACTGCGCTCCAGAAGTCGAAGAATATTTAGATAGTGGAGTATATATAGGTAGTTCTTTTATTAAAAGATTTGAAGATGCTTGGTCTTCTTATACAGGAGTTTCTAATTCTATATTGATGAGCAATGCTACTGATGCTCATAGGGTAGCACTCGAAGCTTTACAGATAAATGGAGCAAAAACTTGTGTTTTGCTACCTAATAATACTTGGCCTTCTATTTTATGGGTCACAAAACAAATTGGTTTTCATTATGATTTTATAGATTGTGACGAGTATTTACAAATAGATACTGAAAAGCTGGAATACTGGTTAAAAAATCATCGACATAAATGGGATAATGTAGTTATTGTAGCCACTCCTATGTTAGGACATATGTGTGATATTGTTTATATTTGTAAAACTTTAGCTACTAAATATAATTGTTTTGTGTTTGAAGACGCTTCTCAATCTCATGGTGCATCTTGGACAGACGGTCGGCATATAGTTAAAGCTGGAGATTTATCTGACATTGCATACTGGTCTTTTTACCCCGGAAAAAATCTTGGAAGTGTTGGAGAAGCGGGGGCTATTTCTACTAATAATGACACTTACGCACATAGAATGAGAGCAATTATTAACTGTGGGATGATAGAAAAAAATAAGTTTATCACTGAAGGGGGGAATGACAGGCCTGACGGAATTTCTGCTATTGTTTTATGGCATAAACTTAAAAAGCTATCTCAGTGGAATTATAAAAGGGCGCAAGTAGCACGTTGGTATTTTGATAAAATAGAAGACAAATCT
>Ga0222719_10005526_pt1 | contig 10865 bp, 15 predicted proteins | sample C33_34DmetaG_FD_165039 | JGI IMG/M metagenome (GOLD analysis project Ga0222719, IMG submission 165039) | Estuarine water microbial communities from San Francisco Bay, California, United States - C33_34D | ecosystem: Environmental > Aquatic > Marine > Unclassified | place: USA: California...
AGGGACACGGTTCCACCCGAACCTACTGCATCGTTATTGCCCCAAAGTGCCATGTCTTTGCCCTTAGATAAAATTGTTATGCTAAAAGATATTTATAAAAGCAGGAAACCAAAGGCCTCCTGCTCCCACATCACTCGCCGTCTCTGTTTCTAATTGCCTTATCAACAGCAGCAAGGAGTTGATCGTCCATGTCTGTCTTAGTGAGCTTTACAGCCTTACTAAGGATAACCAGACAAACGTCGATCAGTTTTTCGCCCAGTTCCTCGTTGTCGGGAATCTTGGCGACGGCATCAGAGATAATCTTAGATGCCAGGGGGAGAAGAAAGGAGAGCATAATTAGATCCTCAATGACATCTTATTTAGATGTCAGTCCAAATTTGAGACGTATTTCTTCTGAACAGGATCCCACTTCTTGACTTCACCCTTACGAAGTCTGGTCTGAGCATCCTTGGCTTTGTCCATATGGTCCTTCCAAGACTTACCATACTTCATGCGTGCCTTACGCTCTTTGTCAGCCTTGTCGTGCTCTTGATCTTGTCTTTCTTCTTTGCTGCCGTAATAACCAGCAAAGGGAGCTTCGTGAAGTGACATCAGTCTCTAGGTGAATCGTACTTTGCTCTTGCTTGTGTTTCTTTCTTCTCTTTGGAAGTCAGTCCATGCTTCGCTGCACGTTGTGCCTGAGCACCTCTGCGACGATCTGCTGCCTGTCCTTCGGTTTCCTTAGCACCAGGAACTTTTTTAGGTTGTCTGGAACCAGGGTTCTCCTGACGGAACTTCTTAATCAGACCAAACGCTCTGCCTGTCTTTTCATAACTGGCAATCTTCTTACCTTGCTCTTCCTTTGCTGGGTCTCTTGCTTCCTTCACTGTTGGTACATACTGCTTCATGTGCTTATCGTAATACACATTAGTTTTCTTGGAAGTCTTTTGATCCTTGATGTTGGGAGCGTTCTTCATATCAGTAGACTCTTGAGGTCCGCGTTCGGCTTCCAGTTTAGCAGCAACTGCCATCTCACGACGCTTCTCTTTTGACTTTCCTTTGAATTGAGGAGCATCAGACTTGTAGAAGTCCTTCACAACATCACCCATATCTGCCTTCTTCAGATTGATCTTTTCATCCAGTTCGTAGAACTCAAGGATGGTTCCACCCAGTGCCTCAACTGCCTCACTTACTGCCATTGGTGGGTTGATAAGAACCTTGTTCTTGACTTTCTTATCCTTGATCTCCTGCTTCATCTCAGTATCCTTCTGTGCCTGAGATGATGGAATATCAAAGTTTCCATCAGAGACTTCAATCAGGTCTTGTCTCCAGTTTGAGAACCCTTCCTGAACACCAGCGCGTTGTGGTTTGATCTTTGACGTTCTCTTCTTGAAGGAATCCATATCCACCGTGGTTCTGATGGTCCTTGCCTGAGTTTCCAGTTTCTCTCTCTTAGAGGGATTCTTTTCCTTGGATGCCTGATAATCCTTATTGGATGCCTGAGAAAGCATACGTCCAATGTGGATTGGTTGTTTGCCTTCAGCAGCAAATCTACCTCCCTGGTTGGCATAGTGACCATCCAAGTTAGTGTCTGCTTGCTTCTCGCGGTCCTTGTCCTTCTGCTTAGTGAGTGTGCGAGCAACTGCTTTGGATGCTTGTGGGTTTGCTGACTTAGCAGTGTTTCCCATCCCAACTCTAGCACCAGACACTCGATTCTGAGCCAGTTGGACTGCTCTCATGGTCTTTGCTTGACCGAGCACTTTCTTTGCGGCAGAGACATCTTTATCCTTCGCAAACTTTTCCTGTCCTTTCTTGAGTTTGGAACTTGCTTGTCTGTCTACCTTATCGCTTGGGAAATCTTTATACGCTTCTTCTACTTCTTTCTTTCTTCCTGGGAGATCACGAAGTTTCTTTCCAGAATACTTTTCCTTTGCCTTCTCTTGCCCAACTTGCATCTTATTCTTTGGACCCTCATGGTCACAACCACAAGACTCATCCAAAGTACCCTCTAGGCACTGGCATGGATCAAAACCACACACAGGACAAACAGTTTCTTCTGCGATGCTTGCCATGTAAACCGCAGACAAGTCGTTCAAGTGTTTAGACATTTCTTCAGACTCTTTTCTTATATCTATTTATGAACTCTTTGATATTTGACTTAGGTCCTTTATAAGGTTTCCCACCTGGTTGCAGGTTGGTGTCATCTCCTTTGTTGAATCCAGGAGTCACATCTGCAGCATACTTAAAGTAACCCGTTGTGCCAGTCAGAGTATTGGGTTTATTCTTGGTTCTCATCTTACGATCCATCTTGACCTCAGTGTACTCATTAAGGTCACGGATCCAGGACTTAAACATCATGTTGTTTTCAGTCACACAGATCAGATAGTTGGTACCACGTCTCAGCACCTTACCAACCAAACCAGTGTTGAGGTTCTCAACCAACTGATCGATCTTAAAAATGTTGCCCTTAACGTAGTTCTCTCTCAGGTTTTTCCAATCAAACTTAGGAGCAAACTCCCAAGTTTCCGATTTGGTCATTTTTGATTTGACCAGTTTAAATGCATTCTTGATGTCTTTATCAGACATATCCTTTGGCATTCCATTCTTAAAGGTATCAAAATCATTATCCATGACTGCCTTTCTCATCTTAGAGGCAGATACACCAGCGACACCTTCTGCCTCTGAATCTCTATCTCCTGCTGAAATGGTTTGGATCTCATCAAAGTTGTAGAGACCATCTTCTCCACCATTGTACTTCTGTGCCAGAGTATCAAACTCAGCAACTCGATCAGAACCTACAACAATATTGACGTTACTATAACCCTCTTCATCAGCAGTTTTCAGAGCATCAAAGATGGTCTTAACATCTTCATCATTATAGATGGAATCAGCATGATCAGGATACATCTTTCTCATCAGATCAACCTTCATATCAGGATCCAAAGGATTCTTCTTAGGATCATAAGAACGAGAAGGATAAACCTTCATGTCACCAGGAAGAGCAGCTGCCTTATCTAATACTTTCTTATGTCCAACAGTTGGAGGATTAAATCTACCAAACACCAGAGTTACTGTTTCGCCTTCTTTCTCTGGTTGTGAATCTTCTGACTTCTCTTGAGTCTCTGGTTCTGCTGATTTTGCCTTCTTCTGTTGGGGTGCCTCATCCTTAGTGGGACGTGCTTCTTGATTGGGTTGCTCGCCAGCCTTCACAGGCACAAGACGACCACCTTCGGTCTTTGCAACAAAGCGACCAGATCTATCATACCAGTTGCCTGGTCCTCTCGCAACCAATCCTTTACGTTTTGCCTCATCAGCAACGCTAGAACTAGAGGCTTCAGAAAAGAACTTTAAAAAACTTTTCATTATATTTTGTGAAACGTTTCTTTCATCCTGATATTTATTTATTCAAGAAATGACTCAACTGTTACAGGACGCTCATCATAATAACCATTGATAAGGTCATACATAATCCCATGCTTCAGATACTCATCAATGTTGCTGGACCTAAGACCCCAAGCAATGTCATGAAGTCCAATGGACTGTGCGCCAGAAGCAAACCGAGCAATCTTAGTCCAGTCATGTTGGAGGATCAGTTCTTTACTTCCTTTCATCCAACGTCCAGTGTTGTCATTATAGGGTCTTCCGTCAGGATAAGCAAGTCCTGCCAGGATCATTCCAGCAGTGGAACCCTGTGTTCGCAAATAGTATTCTGCTTCTTCTTTTGGAACCTGAATGAAGAACTCATCATAAGGAGTGTTACCAAACTTCTTACGCTTATAATCACGGCGCTCCCACATCTGGAAGCAAGTTCTTACAAACTTTTTCTGTCCATCGGGAAGAATATAAGTCTGGTGTGGGAGATCATAATCACCAACAGGATGAAAGAATTCGTTGATCCGATCAATGCGTTGAACCTTTCTGAAGCACTGTGGAAGAATAATGGCAATCTTGTCGGCAAATTTAGTCCCGTGGTTTAAGATGTCACATGCCAAACCACCCAACCAACCAAATGGTGGATTGGTCAGAACCAAGTCGAAAGGCTCTGGTGGTTGCTCCAGAAAGTCTCCAACTCGATCCAGGGGATGATCATACTGATGAAGATCCCACACTGTTACATTATCAAGACCTTTAACCAAATAACCTGCACCGCAACATGGTTCCAAGATGGAACCTTCCAACCATCCTGCTTTAGCAAGAATATTATGGACAAACTTCACATCGTCTGGATGAGTAAAGTAAGCATCTGAAATGGATTCAGAAAACTTAGACATCAGACAATCTCCACAAAATGATTCTTCAGTTTCGCAATTGCTTTGCGCTCGATCAAAGAGATGGCTGCGTATGAAACTCCATATAGTTTAGCACACTCACGCTGAGTCTTAGCAAGTTCTCCGTCAACCCCATAACGATGACACAAAATGTTATACTCTCGCTCTGACAGAACATTCTTCATCTGGTCCTTGACAGCATCCAGTTCGTCAATCTCATTGTTCGTGATGAGATAAGAAGTCACATCCTCCAGAGTGGAATTCTCACCATAAGTTGCGTTGAGTGACAACACCACAGGGATCTTGCTTTTTTCTGCCAGCAGACCCTGAGTATCGTGGTCTTTGTTAAGTTTGCGAATCTTCTCGGTCACATGAACGGGAACACGAATCTTGCCGTGGTTGTTGGCATTATAACGACTGATGAAACAATAAACCCAATAATAAGAGTAAGTAGAGAAACGGCAACCCTCTTTGGGGTCAAACTTCTCAATGGCACGCATGAGACCAAAGACACCCTCTTGGAACAGGTCCTCATAAGAATACTGTTCGTTTTTGTAATACAACTTCTTAGCGAGTTTACCAACGAGACCCAGATTGCGGGTCACCATGGTGTCGAATGCCTTTTTGTCTCCTGCCTGTGCTGCTTTACACAACTCAAGTTCCTCAACATGTGACAGCAGGGTGCGTTTCTTCATGTAATGGGGTCTCGCAGCGAACGTTTTAGTCTCTCTATCCTATCACGACCTGATGGTTTTGTCAAGGTAATGGTCTCTTCTTGAATCCATTCTCCCTCATCGTAATAATTTTCAAAGATGAGTTTCTTGAACTTTGCTGCCTCTTTAGGTTGCATGTTTTGGTCAATCAACTTCTCGTCAATCAAACCATTGGTAGCAAGAGACTTATAGAACATCTTCTCCCATGTTCCTTTCTCATTCAGTTTTCCTTTTGTGAAAACTGCATCCTCTTCTGCTTCTGCATCAGGTCCCATTTGAGACAATGCTGTGGTTCTGTCCCCCGCTTCATGGAAAAGACTGTTGTAATTTTCAATCATTTCCTTTCTCTTCCCTGCGTCCTGACCAATCATGTTCATAATTAGAGGACGGAACAACTCCTTCTGAGTTTTGATTTGAGACCTGGTGAGTTTCCTATCCTTCACCATTCCCAATGCCTTTCTCATCTTGTCACCAAGAGCAACAGGAGTTTTCTTAATTCCATTTCTGTCCATTGCTTCACTCTCTGCCAATTCATTATCAAACAGAGTTTGAATTGCTTCAGGAGAGGCAGAACTTGTGAACTGTTTGTTCTTAATTACGTTGTCTAGCAGAGATGCAAGACCTTTGTTCTTCGCTTGGAATGCTTTGTCTGCTGCTTCCAGGTCAACATACTGATCTTTTGTCTTTCCACCATGCTTGTTTTTGACATTATCAAGGAACTTATCCATGTGAAGGTCTGACTTCTCGTTATTCACACCTGTTGCAATCCACAACCAGTTCTTCAGGTTCTCTCTTTCCTTGAGTTGATCAAGAGTTACACCCTTTTCACCAGGTGCCATCGCATTAATTCCACGAACGTGTTCAAGTTCCATGTAACGAGGATCGAGTTCGTTCCCAGTGTAACCGTCTCGGCCGCCCTGGTCAAGATAAAGTTTCAACAACAGTTTCTTTCTTGCTGTGCTGCTGTTCGTTGTTCTGTTTTTATCACCCTCTCCTCCATAATGGAGTTTGGCAGCAGGAATGTTCTTGATTGAACCATCAGGTTGAAGTGCCTTGAAGGATGTTCCGATGTTACCTGAACCAAGTGCACCTTTGAACGAATCGGGAATGATTTTCCAAAGTGCTTCGACTTGTTCCATGGGAGTGTCAACAATCTTTCTGGAGTTGACAAACTTCTCAATCTGTTCTGGAGATCCATCACCATAACCATCCAGCAACATCTTCTGAACATCGGGGTTCAACAGTTGTTGAGCGTCCTCATAGAACATTGTTCTCTTACCTTCACCATGACGAATTCTTCCGCTGTAAGTGTTGGCAAGTGCCATAACAGAAATAAACTGATCTCTCATGTCCTCTTCAGACATGTCAGACTCTGCCACCTGATTCTTCATAATCTCCTGAATGGAGTTACGAATCTCTGCCATAGAAGAATCAACGATCGCATCTTCTTTCTCAAACGACTCTCTGAGTTTTTCTTTGAACTCATTAATTACTTTTTGACGATCAGAAAGACCTGCTTCTTCTGCTTTTTCCATAACTTCTGAGGCATCACTAATGTTGTCAACAGGACCTTCGTCCTCATCTTCCATTCCCCTCACCTCATCCAAGAGAGAATCAAGAGCACCTTGAGTTTCATCTTCTACTTCTGCTTCTCTAACTGCCTGATCGAGAGTGATGATATCAGGAGAGGTTTGGATCTCCTGTGCTTCTGCCTCGGCAGCCGCTGCTGCCTCTGCTTCTGCTGCTTCTCTTTCTGCCTCATCGTCAGCGATCATCTGATCCGCTTGTCTAGCAATCTGTGCCTTTCTTGCAGCACTCTGGACGTTCTCACGACCACGAGACAGTTGCTTGATGACCTCTGCCTTATCACCTGCTGCCAGAGAATCCGCAGTTGGACCACCAGGAACATTACGGTTCATCTGGTCACTCACAGGTGCCTCTGGTTGAGGAGCAGGAACGTCCTTTCTGAACTGTGACAGAGTTTTCTGTTGGGGTTCTGCTTTCTGAGTCTCCTGTTCTGGTGCTTCAGATTGATCGAGTTTCTGCAGGACAGTTTGACCATCCTGCTTCACACTCTTGTGTGTGGTTTGCCCAGTCTTAGGGTCCTTCCACTTACCATAACCACCATAAACCAATCCAAGTTTATGTGCCTCTTCAGATGCACTCGCTTCCATCAAGGTATCGGTTTTCTTTAGATACTTAAAAACGTCCATCTTACCAAGGATCTCCTGACATCTTCAGACTACTGGAAAACTTTTCTGACTCATACTTAAATCTCATTTTCAGGAGTTTCTTTGCTCCTGCTTTGACTCCGACGGAATCATTTCCAACTGCCTCAAAAGCGATCTTGTCTCTTCTGATTGCTTGGAGTTTAGGATTGTTTAGGGGATCCTCAACCGATGCTGAGTAACTTCCACCTGTCCCTCTCCCAGTCACTTTAACATATGCTGGAAGAAGTTCTTCCGAAGCATCAATCCAAGAATTGACAATATAATCTTTTCTTTGTTTGTCATTCATGCTATTTAGTTTCTTCAGGAGAACGTTACGCATCTCATTGAAGACCTTTCCTGCCTCTTCATCTGCTTGTTTTTTGATGAGAGGGTTAGCACGAATCTCTGCCTTTCTTGTAGCAGTGCTTTTAGAAAGTCCAAACTTCTCAGCAAACTCATCACCTGCCTTAGTGGCAATGTCCTTCAGTTTGATTCCTAAGTCTTTCTCGACAGTTCCGATGCCAGGGTTCTTGAATCCAATGTCACCCTTCCCTTTGGTGGACTTAGCAGAAAGACCAAGAAACTTTCCACCAGCAAACTCCACCAACACATCAGTTGGATTCTTGCGCTGGTCAACATCATATCCAGTTACTGCTCGGAAAGAAAATCCAGGACGTGCTGTCCAATGAACTCCCTTTACTCCGCTGTAACCATTGCTTCGTGCCCATGAAAGAAACTGTTCTGCCATTGCCTGAGCACGACCCATTTGCTGGTTTGCTTGCTCAGGTGACAGCAGTTTTAGTTTCTTATCGAACTGTGCTTCCGACTGTGGGTCTGGAAACTTTTTATTGTTCAGTGCGTAGGCTGTGTAGATTTCGTTGACATCAGCCAGGTCAGTATTGGCTGGCATCTGTCAAACCTCACTCAGCGTCCCAGGACTTCACAATGGCATCGATTCTTGCCTGCTCTTCAGCAGAGAAGGTGACTTCTTCCTTCACACCCTTGCCCTTGGCAATCGCTTTGCCGATGACCTTGCGACGATTGAGAAGATACTTGTCAGTCTTGTCGTGGTCACCATCGTTGTCGATGTCCTTATCTTCTTGACCCACTGGATCATGAGCTGGTGCAGCCAGTTTCTTCTCATAAATGGAAGTATAAGCCTCAGCCCACTCGGTTCTGATCTTCGAAGGAACACCCAGGATGTTCTCTTCCTTGAACTGTGGGTGATCATCCAGTTTCATACCACGCTTCTTCTCAAGGCGTGCTTTCTGCTCAGCAGAGTTGTTACCACGGATGTTCAGAGTCTTCTGCTTCAGTCTCTCTTTGGCAGCGTCTCTTTCTTTCTTGGGAATCTCAAATCCCTTGATGTCCATGGTGCCTTCCAGCATCTTGGCGAAACCTTCCAGAACATTCTTTTTGTCCTGAGCAACACAGGCTTCGTGAATCTTGGAGTTTCCGTGCTCGTGAGAAACCTTACCCTGCCACTTCTCAACCAGGGGCTTGCTTTCACGATACTCAATGAAACGAATTTCTGCTTCTTCAGGTGCTCTTTCGGTTACCTTATTGAAGGCAGAGTCAAATGCTTCAGCAAGTCTTGTCACCTTCTGCTTACGGAGAGGTGAGGAGTCAGGAGAAACACTTTCTTCCAGAACAGATGCAACTGCTTCAAACGCATCTGGAGCGGAAACTCCCTCAAGGAAAAGTGCTTCAACAATATCTTCAGCAACCAGAACCAGATCCTCTTTGGTCAGTTGAGTCAGATCCATTGCAGAGATCTCATCTCTGGACTCATTCAGTTGCTGATTGACATCGGTATCATGCACAGCAGCATATGCTTTGTACAAGTGACTCATATCGGACATGATTCTACCAATAACTCTTATTATTAGTTATTTATAAGTTTCTAGTAACTCTCGCTCATCCTGATATGGCAGTTCCTTTTCAGTGAGCATGTCAAATCCCCTTTGGATCTCAGGATACAACCACACATCCCAATCCTTAGCACAATACTCCCAGTTCTGTGGAACTGTCACACATGGAATAACAACCATACCAATGAATGAGATGATGTAGTTGAGTGCTGTCATTAGTCTTGTTTGTAAAAACCAAGTGATTGAGCATCACGAAGACGCTCTTTGAGAACCAATCCAGTCAAAGACTCCATCACACTGAGGATGTCTTCTGCCTTTGCACCTTCACCAAGTTCCTTTGCGACAAAGTGATACTTGGCAAAGAAAGTGTCAGCAACCTCTTTGTAATCTTCGAGTGTTACTGGTTTATCCTTCTTGTCCTTCGGCATCAGTCTCCTCCTCTTTAAGTTCTTCCAAGGCTTTCTCAATGCCTTCATCTAGTTCACCGATCACCTTACGGATGTCCACAATACGCTCAGGGGTGCAAGTGGGATCATAAGTGTAATCTTTCTGTGACTCAAACAGGACTTGTCGAACTGCTGCTGCAGAACGAACATCCAACGCGGTCATCACAACAACTTCTTTACTCATTCGTCATCTCCAAAACTAATACCAAAGAATCCCTGGTCACCAGGTTTCCGATTTTCTAATTTGTCCAAGACATCATCGATGGTCTTGAGTTTATCGATCCCTGTTAACAACTCAGCGATCATGTTACACACAGCAGGACGTTCTTGTCGTGCTGCATAAGCAAGAGCATTCCTTAGGGAAGACTCTGCTTCGTCCAGGGAATCCAGGACTGATTGTGAAAGTGCCATTCAGACATCTCCTTCCTTACGGTTCTCAGAATAATGAACATCGAACTCACCACCAGGATAACGTGCCTTCAGTTTGTCCACGTTCATCTCAATGACTTCATCCAGTGTAACACCAAGGCCCATACAGGCTTGCATCACATACCACATAACGTCACCAAGTTCACGTTTGAGATGGAAGAGATTCTCCTCATTCACAGGTTTACCCTGGAACACCATCTTCTTCACCACCTCAGTGAATTCACCTGCCTCAGCACACAGACCTACAGAAGCAGTAAGTAGGCGCTCGACAGGAAATCCGTCTTTCTGGAGAACGGCAACGCGCTCAAGAAAGCTGATATGATCTTTACTTTCTTGTGAGGTGACTGCGTTGACAAACTCTTTATATCTTTCAGAGTCAACATGATGTGTCATAGATTTAAGGGTTCTGCTTGTCTTTCGGGTAGGATGTTTTGGGCATTGAGTTGTTTGTCTTTCTCCAGTTCAGTGGATGAAACATTAACAACCTTGGGAGGATCTGGATAATGACCAATCCTATAGTATCTTCCTTGTCCTAATTGTACCATATCAATGGCATCTCGTTCCTCTCCACAGTGACAGAGAACCGAACCGTCTTCATTCAGGACCACAAAGTAAATACCATCAGTGTCTCTGACCCGAATGTCAGAACTTGAATCCTTCGAAGGTTTTCTTAGGTTTGTCGTCATCGTAATTTCTCTCAGGTTGTTTATCAATCATGTCTTCCTGTGCCGACTGTTCACAATCATACAGTCTCATTTTAGCACGATCGATTCCAACAATGAACCGCTTGTAGACTGTGGGATCGTTGTAACGATTCTTCAGTTGCTTCACAAGTATTTGTCCGAGTCCCTCAAGCTCGTCAGTCGAAATAAGGGCAAACATAAGATCAGCAGTAGCAGGGAGACCAAAGGACTCACTAGTATCAGTGAGTTCAACATCACTGCTACCA
>Ga0222719_10005528_pt1 | contig 10865 bp, 8 predicted proteins | sample C33_34DmetaG_FD_165039 | JGI IMG/M metagenome (GOLD analysis project Ga0222719, IMG submission 165039) | Estuarine water microbial communities from San Francisco Bay, California, United States - C33_34D | ecosystem: Environmental > Aquatic > Marine > Unclassified | place: USA: California...
ATCTCCATAAACCACTTATAAACTTCTTTAGGATTAATTTCAGAAAGTGTCATTATATTAGATATAATCATTAGCCTATTTATATGATGAGTATACCCATATAAATTTGAAAAATTTATAGCATCATCAAGAGGTGGAATACCTGTTGTACCAGAATACCAAGAATTACTAACCTTATTTGAGAAATTAAAAAAATTTCCTTTCTCTTGTTGGTCACCTTTTACTTGATACACTCCTCTTATAAACTCTCGCCATCCAATGATTTGCCTAATAAATCCTTCTATAGAATTCAAAGGAATTTCATTATAATCTATATATTTAAGTATTTTATTGATAATTTCTTTTGGCGTTATTAAGCCGAGATTTAAAGAAGGACTTAAAGCGCTATGAAACAAAAAATTATCTTCAATTAAAATCGCATCCTCATAAGAACCAAAATTCTCAAATTTTTGACTTATAAAGTTATCCAAGTTTTTAAGTGCTTCTTGTCTTGTTAAAGGCATCCATACCTCAGAAATTGCACCAGGGTGTTCAGAAAAATTATCTTTAATAAGACTTGTAATTTCTTTTACGTACTTAGATTTAGAATTTTTAAATTTTTCAGGTAACTGAATATTTTTTGGGATTTTTTTTCTATTTTCTTCATCAAAAGACCATTTACCTCCTACAGGTATTTGATTTTTATCAATAAGAATATTTAGTTTTTTTCTTATATTTTTATAAAAACCAGCATGGCTTAATGAATTTTTTTCATTTGCATAATTATTAAACTCCTCTCGCGACTCTAAAAACATTGGAGATTTATAAAAAGTAATCTCTAAATTATTTATCTCAGAAAAAATTCTCATTCGTTTTTCAAAAAATTTATCTTCGATTTCGAAAAATTTAATATGATTTATTTTATTCTTAATTATATATTTTTTTAGCTTTTCTTCGTAAGAAATTAAAAAATCCTTATTACCAATTTCAGAATAAAAAACATCAAAATGATTTTTAATTAATTCATCTCTTTTTTCTCTCATGGCACATAAAAACATCAAAATTTTTAACTTATGATGTTTCTCATAAGTACATAAATTGTAATCTTCAGCCATAAAAATTTGATTTGTATCTATTTTTTTTATTTCATCTATCGGAAATAATTGATTGCCCAATAGTACTAGAAGATCTTTAGATTTCATAAATGCTCTTTCTTATTTAAAGCAAGGATCTTATTGCCAGTTTATAACCATTCTACCGCGAGTTCCACCCGCATCAAGCCTGCGGTGAGCTTCTGCAGCATTTTCTGGATTTACAGTATCAGCAACCCTAAGCGAAACTAAACCAACATTAACTTGATGGCGAAGTGTATCAAGTTTCTCAAAATCACAATTATATTCAGAAACCCATGTGGCAGTAAAATTTATATTTCTCTGAGGTTCACCTATAAAATTCCTTACTGAGGTAAATGAACCATTATCTTTAACTGCTCCAATAGCAGTTTCATTTAGTAAAGCTCCATCAGCAATTCCATCAACGCCATCAGGAAATATTTTTTTAATCTCTTCTACAAAATTTTTCCCTCTAGGAATAATATGATCAACACCAAGATTTTTCAGAAGGTCAATATCTTGTTCATTTGAGTCAGCAATAACAATTAAACCATCAGCTTTAGCTAGTTGGATCGCATAGCCTCCATAAGCACCTGGGCCTCCTGTCACTGCAATAATTTGACCTTTATTTAGATTTAATAAATCAAGAGATAAACGTGCAGTTAAGCCATTCATAGGTAAGGTTGAGGCCTCGATATAAGATACATCTTTAGGCATTCTTACAACTGCAAATTGATTTAAGATTAGCTGATCACTATACGCGCCATGAGTACCCTTAGGCATTACCATCCCCATAACATCATCACCAACTTCTATTCCTGTTTCTACTCCATCGCCAATTTCGATTATTTTACCAGCAAAGTCCATTCCAGGTACACAGGGAAGAGAAAAGTCTTTTAGAAATTGCTTTATCAATCCACTTCTGGAAACAATATCGGTGGGGTTTACTGCGGATGCATAATTTTCAACTTTTATTTCCCCATGACCAGGAGTAACATCAGGAAGTTCCATTACCTCTAAAACTTCAGGATCTCCAAATTCTTTAAAACCAACCGCTTTCATTATTCACTCCTTGCTCAAACTATAAATAATTCTTGAAATTATAATGTAAATAAAATTTTTATTATTTAATTCTTATAATTTTGAAAAATTGTTTTAATATCATACTCATCGTCCCCATCATATCGTGGAGCATATTTTTTATAAGCTGATGTTATTTCGTTATTTCTTTTTTCAATATGAATACTGTTATATGCGTGTGAAACAATAATATGTTCTTCATTTTTAATTTGTACTTTAATAATATTCGCAAATTCATCAGCGTTCATACCACCCTCTACTTGACTAGTTAGAGGTGTATCAACATAGCCAGGGAATATTGTACCAACATGAATATAGTCAGGAAGATCATTTCTTAGGCTTTCACTTAAAGCAAAAACTGCATGTTTAGATGCTACATAAGCAACTGATTTAGGTACAGCAATGAATAATGAATTCTCTGAGCCTAAGTTATAAATAGCTGCTTTCGTACCTTGTTCAATCATTTTTTTACTGAAAACAGCACATCCATGCCAAACTCCAAAAAAATTAACATCAAAAACTTTCCTAGCCTCTTGAATATCAACCCTATCAATTCTTCCTCTAGCGCCTGAAATGCCTGCATTATTAATTAGTATATCTATGTTACCAAAACGCTCAATTGTAAATTCAGCAAATTCCTCAACACTTTTAAGATTCGTCACATCAAGATATGTTTCAGCAGCCTCTATACCGAGATCTGTTAAAAATGATACTGCTTCTTTTAGCTTATCTTTTCTTGGCTCCCCAATAACTATTTTTGCACCCTCACCTCCAAGTGTCTTTGCTAAAGCAAAACCTATTCCAGTAGCGCCACCTGTTATTGCTATAACCTTATCTTTTAAATTTCTCATAATATTACCTACTAAAGCTTACTTATAATTTTTCCTTCTATCAGAAAATTCTCTTACCCTCTTTCTCCATGATTTATATGAACGAGGCTTCAAATTATCTCTCATAAGTTCCTTAACTTGTTGCTCATTAATTCCATATAATGATTTTATACTCTTAAAGCTTGTATGATCGGATAATGCTAGCTCAATAATTTCACTTTTATCACTCTCAGAAAATTTTTTCATATTAGCTTGTTAACTTCTAAATACTTAGATCATCAAGATTATAATCTTTAAGATCTTTAAGGGAATTTTCATTCCATTGGAAAACTTTATTAGACTCATTAAATGGTTTATATATATAGTGATCTTCGTTAGGAAATCTTTGTTTTCGAGCCTCTATCGCATATCCTAAAACTCTTGAACGACGCTCAATAACATCTGAATTAAAAATCTGAGAAGCACTATGAATACCCCCTCCTTTTACACCTAAAACAGAAGAACGCTTATGAAAACCAAAATTAACTGTAACTCTTCTTTCATAACCACAATTAGGGAATGATCCATGAATTAATTGACGATTACATATAACCACATCCCCAGGATTACATATAATTGGAATACATCCTTTTAAACGCTCTCCTCCAGATTCAACAGTTAATTTCTTAATATCAATTTTACCGATTTTATGAGTTCCGGGTAAAACCCAAACTCCATTCACAGCAGTACTTCCATATACTTGAGCCATAAAATTAAAACCATGGATATCTTCATTAAAATCTTTACTTTTCCAATGCGTAACCCCGTCTTGGTGCCATGATACAGCAGCGCCAATTCCTGGATCTTTAATAAATAATGCTTCATTAAATGGAGCAAAATCGGGTCCATTAATAGATTCTGCAACCCGTAAAAGCTCAGGATGAGCATAGGTTCGTAAACATGCCTCTGAAAATTGAAGTGAACCAAGTAATATTAACGGCGTAAAGTCAGGAGCTTCTTTACTTGCCTTAGGTTCAAACATTTTTATTTGATGTCTTCCATTTGCTAACTTAGTTCCACCTAGAGGGTCCCCAAGAGGTTTAGACCAAATTAAATTCAAAGCTTTGTTATCTACACCAAGCGCAGGACCACCAATATGATTAAATTTACTGTCAGGTCTTGTTGGTAAAATATTTCTAATTTTTTCTAGGTCGATTTTTATATCTTCCAACTCTTCATTGCTCAAAACATTTTCAAAAATATAGAAACCATATTTGGAATAAGAACTTCTAATTGATGAAGATAATGATCCATCGCTATCAAATAGAATAGGCCCACGATTATCAATGAAAAGAGCTTTTTTCTCACCCTCAATTAGATACTTCTTTACTGAGTTAGATTCATCTCCGTAATATTTGGCACATGCTGCTATTGATTTGGATGCATCAATCATTTTTAATTATTGAAGATTTACTTCCTTTTTTTCATTACTTCGTCTAACTAATTTTCCTGGAAGTGCTCCTGTATGATTACCGTTATCAAAAATAATTTCACCAGCTTTAATAGTTGTCTCATAACCCTCAGGGCGTTGGACTAAACGTCTTCCTCCTGCTGGTAAATCAAAAATTGCCTCCGGTCTATGTAATCTAAGTGAATCAAAGTCGATTATATTAACATCAGCAATCATTCCTTCCTTTAGATACCCCCTGTCGAACATACCAAAAGCCTGAGCAGTACTTGATGTAAGTGATTTTACAATAAATTCTAATGAAAGTTTATCACCGCGAGTTCTATCTCTTCCCCAATGCGTCATAATAAATGTTGGCATACCAGCATCTGCAATAACTCCGCAATGAGCACCACCATCACTAAGTCCAAACAATACATTTGGGTGCTCTAATAATTTTTTGTGAGGCTCTAAGTCATATGTATGGTAACCCCCCAAAGGTTGATAAAAAAGCTCTTTACCTTCTCCCTGAGCAAGCAAATCATACATGACCTCCATGACATCAGTGTTTTGCTCTTGTGCAATTCCAGCTACACTATCTTTAAATTCTGGTTCGTAATTAGGATTCTCACCGAGTGGAAAGACCTGCCCCATTAAGGATGGTAAATCCTGCATTAATTCATTTTTAATAGTAGTTTCCTCAGAGAGAATTTTCTTTTTAATTTCTGGATCAAGTAATTTATTAACTAATTCTTCATGATCAAGAGATGCGAGCTCTTTCTTCCATGTTGGATGACCTACAAAAGCATGAAAGCTTGATTGAAGACCGTGTAATACACCAGTTGGTCTGCCAGCTGCTTGAGGCCGTATTTCATGCCCTTCAAGACGAGCTTGCTCAGCAATATTATACATTTTATTGTTTCTGTAGGCAGGTGCTGTAGTAGCAATTAAGGTAACAGTCAAACCTGTTTGCTTTTGGAAATCTTTTACCCACTCCCACTCTTCATCTTCTCCAAGATGATCAGATACCAACTCAAAGACTGAATTATTTAAACCCTTCATTCCTAATCCGAGCGCCAACATTTCTTCATTACCTGAAAAAGTACCTGGCATATATTCACCATTTATATCTTTATGTAACAAGGTCTTTGAACTTGAAAAACCTAATGCACCAGCCTCAACACCCTCTCTTACTAAATCCGCCATTTGATCGACTTCATCTTTTGTTGGCGCATAATCTGAATTACAACGTTCACCCATAACATATGCCCTAATTGCACCATGTGGTACTTGAGTGGCTACATCTATTGCACGGGGAAAAGTTTCTAGAGCATCAAGGTACTCGGGAAAGCTTTCCCACTTCCAGTCAATACCTTCCGATAAAGCAGCGCCAGGAATATCCTCAACACCCTCCATTAATTCAATAAGAAAATCTCTATCCTTTTCTTTTACAGGGGCAAAACCTACTCCACAATTACCCATAACTACTGTTGTTACACCATGCCAACTTGATGGCGCTAAAATTGGATCCCAAGTTGCTTGTCCATCGTAATGAGTATGAACATCAACCCAACCTGGAGTAACTAGCTTACCTTTAGCATCAATTTCTTTATTACAAGTATCAAGAATTTCCCCAATTTTAGAAATTTTTCCATCTTTTATAGCTATATCTGCTAAATATCTATCTTCTCCAGTGCCATCAATGATAGTTCCATTTCTAATAATAATGTCATACATAGACCTACTCCAATCATTTAAAAATTAATAAAAAAACATACCAGTTGGTTAATTTCTCATCAAGAGAATAACATAAGCTAATAAATTAAAAGAAAAATTTATTTAGATATATTTCAAATTAGTTTTAAATAAATTTATTTGTAGCCTTAATGAGCTCATGAATGATTTCTTTTTCAAAGGCAGAATGACCTGAAAAAGGTGCTATTACCAACTCAGATTCTGGCCACTTAGAATGTAGCTCATAGGCAGTAGTAGGTGGGCAAACAACATCATATCTTCCTTGAATTATAACGGTAGGTATATTTCTAATGATATCAATATTATCTAAAAGTTGATTTTCATTTTCTAAAAATCCTTTATTTACAAAGTAATGATTTTCTATTAGCGCAAAAGCTAAAGCAAATTCTGCATTAATAGACTCTCTTACTGCATCAGGATTATAATTAATAAAACTACATGAAGCCTCCCACTTAGACCAAGCTTTTGCTGCAGATAATTTTTTTTCTTTATTCTTTCCATAAAAAATCTTTCTATAAGCTTCTATTAAATTATCTCTCTCATTTTCAGGAATCTCTTTTAAAAAACCTTGCCAAGCCTCTGGATACATTTCACTTGCGCCATATTGATAGAACCATTGAAGTTCTTTTTCTCTTAGCATAAAAATTCCTCTTAAAACCAATTGGCTTACATTTTTTGGATGTTTCTGAGCATAAGCTATGGCTAGAGTACTTCCCCAAGATCCTCCAAAAACTAGCCACTTTTTTATATCCAACTTTTCTCTAATTGACTCAATATCCTTAATTAAGTGCCATGTTGTATTATCTTCTAAACAGGTATGCGGTTTGCTCCTTCCACAACCCCTTTGATCAAACAAAATAATTCTATATTTTTTTGGATTAAAAAATCTTCGAGATAACGAGCCGCATCCTCCTCCTGGTCCACCATGAAGGAATATAGCGGGCTTGCCTTTTGGATTACCGCATTGCTCATAATATATTTCATGTTTTCCCTTTTTTAAAAAACCGGTTTCATAAGGTTCTATTGGGGGGAATAATTTATTTTTCTTTTTAAAAAAATTCATATTATTTTCTTGTTTTATCTCATTGCAATTAAATTCAATCTTTTAAAGTAAATATCAGATAAAATTTAATGTATGTTTGTTAACAATACTTTTAGTCCTATCAGCTATTAATTAATTGGTACTTTTTTAACAATGTAATCAAATAATATTTTAACAGACTCATTTATATTCAAATTTTTTGTATCAACCTCTAAATCTGAGTCATAAGGAATTTCATATGGTGAATCGATACCTGTAAAGTCTTTTATCTTCCCTAATCGAGCTTTTTTATAAAGACCTTTCGGGTCTCTTTTCTCGCAAGTATTTAAATCTGCTGACAAATAAATTTGGTGAAAATTTTTTTTGTTCATTTCAGATACTTTTTTTCTTTCTTCATGGAATGGTGAAATAAATGATGAAAGAACCAAAAAACCAGCTTGAGAGAATAAAGAAGCTACCTCTCCAACTCGACGAATATTTTCATTTCTATCTTCAGGAGTAAATCCTAGATTTGAATTAAGACCATCACGAACATTATCAGCATCAAGCATATATACGTTATAACCTTTATCAAATAATTTCCTCTCTAAAGATTTAGCAAGTGTTGATTTTCCAGAGCCTGATAGACCAGTGAACCATATAACCCCTCCTTCATGACCATAACGTTCAGATCTTTCCTTAGTATCAACATCATGATCAACAAGAGTCAGGTTCATTGATTCTCTTACTTTAGTTGCTGATATTTTCTCTACATCAGATCCTAAAGAAACTTTTTCAACTTTATAACCAACATCTCTTCCATAAATAATGTTTGTTACATTTGGAAGATCAATAATGTCGTATTTACCATTATAGTCTTTTTTTAAATCATTATCGATAAACTCTTTTACTTCTTTATAATTAAAAGGATTTTTTTTATCAGATGCATGAGTATGCCTAACCCCAATTAATACTCTCTCCGCTCTCTCAAGAGCAGCTTTAAAAAGCTCTCTATGACCTTTGTGCCAGGGTTGCCATCTCCCAATAATTAAAGATGTTTTTTGTTTAGTAAATTTAGACATTTATAATTAATCCTTTTAAAAAATATAACATTACTCATTCTTTTAATTAGAAAAATCAAAAGCACCTTTAAGAAATGACTTATATTTTTTCCATTGATTTGAGCTACCCTTATAAATTTTTTGTCTGACTTGAATATTAGATGCAGTTGATACACTTCTTACATTATTTTCAGGCATTAAACAATTATCATCCCAATTCAAACCAAGATAATTAATTAATTTACGAGTCTCAATTTCTTGATTCTCTACAAGTAGCTCATAATCAAGATTGTAGATTCTTTCGCTAAGAAAATTTTTCCAAAAATTCATGATATTTTCATAAAGTTTATAATAACTAACTATATCATCAACAGAATAACAATAACCAATATCCTTTGAGACAAAATATTGTTTATAATTTGCCCAACAAACTGCAGCAGGATTCCTTTTAACATGAATGATTTTAGCTTCAGGGAATGCAGCAGCAATTAATCCAATAAAACGAAAGTTTTGAGGCATTTTATCAGTAACAATTAAATTATCTCTAGATAATTTTTTTAAATTATCTAAATATCTTTGCCTAAAACTAAATAAAGATGCCCTATTTATTTCATGTGAACCATCAATTAACTTCCAGCCAAATTTATTAACAAAATATAGTTCACCAGCCCCTGTAACTAATGAATGAGAAGAAACTATTTGTTCAACTAAAGTTGTGCCAGAACGGGGCATGCCGACAATAAAAATAGGTTTTAACTCACTTTCTAAATTATCTTTTTTTAGATAATATTCGGATATCGCTGGATAACTATATTTAATCTTTCTAAAAATTTCTTCATCTTTTTTTATACTATATTTTAAAAGCTTCTTGCGAAGTAAATTTCCTTCACTATAGTGAATATAAGCTTGTTTAAAATCCTGTAAATCCTCAAAAGCTTTGGCTAAACCAAAATTAATATGACAAAGTTGTTCATCCGAAGTGCCATTATCATTATATAATTCATACATTTTTGAAAACTGTTCGTCTTTTTCTATAAATTTTTTCATCATTGTTAGATGCCTATGGGCTTCAGCATAATTAGGTTGCAATGCAATTGCTTTATTATAGCTAGCTTTAGCTTCGCTTAACCTGCCCTGATCTTTAAGTGTATTGCCAAGGTTGCTATAAGCTTTTGCATAATCAGGTTTTATAGATATTGCTTTGTTATAACTAATTTCAGCTTCATTTACTTCTCCTAAAGTTTGAAGTGTATTACCCAGATTACAATGAGCTTCTGCCAGGTTTGGCTTAAGTGATATTGCTCGTTTATAGCTAGCTTTAGCTTCGTCTAATTTACCTAGTTCTTTTTGGGTATTACCATAGTTATAATGAGCTTCTGCCAAATCTGGTTGAAGGGATACTGCTTGTTTATAACTTTCTTTAGCTTTTTCTATTTTTCCAATTTTTTGATATATATTTCCTAGGTTTATATAAGCTATAGCATAGCTAGGTTGTAGAGCTATTGCTTGTTTATAACTATCTTTAGCTTCATCAAGCCTACCCATTTCTTGTAAAGTTATACCTAAATTATAATGAATATCTGCCAAATCCGGCTGAAGAGATATTGCTTGTTTAAAAATTTTTTCAGCTTCAGTAAACCTTCCTAATTCTTGTAAATTTATACCTAAATTACTGTGAGCCCTTGAATCTTTAGGTGATAATATAACGGCAGTATGATTAGCATTTAAAGCTTCCTGATTTTTACCTTTTTTTCTAAAAATTGCTCCTAAAATTTGATAAGCAAAAGGATGTTTTGGATATTCTTTAATAGTAGATTTAGCTAGCTTTTCTGCATCTAATAAGTTTCCTATCTGATAAAATTTTAAAAGATTGTTAAGTTGCTCTTTAGTTGGCGCTGCGTCTCTAAACATATGATAAGTACCACCTACAAATATTAACCATTATTTTTACTGAAGGTAATTAATGGTTTTAACTTAACCCCATTATTCATCTCTTTTGAAAGATAATCTATAAATATTTTTGGATCAATAATACCAGACTCTGGGGCATGAATACCTCTTTGAGTAATTACTCCATCTAAGAACATTTTAACTCCACAAGCCAGAGGAAGTGATGTCGCCTCTCCCATTGAAAGATTTTGAATACTATCATCAAAAGTTACGCCCACAGAAAAATTTTTATTACCTTTTTTTCCTTCTACATATCCATAAACGCCTGGTAAATTAATTAAATCAGTTTTTTTTGTTTCAGAGGAAGATGAATTATCTAGCCAAGTAAAAATTCTTGCGGCCATATTTTTAGATATTAACTTTATTTCAATTAATAGCCTTATGAATTTTAAGGTACCAACTATTCCCTTTTCACCACCATGCATTAGATTTAATGATTCTTTGATATTTGGATAATGATAAGGAAAGCTTACTGCCTCAGGATGCCCAAAAATGTTAGCTTTTTTTTCTCCAATTTCTGGATAATTAACCACGACCTCTTTTAAAGGTCTTACCATTTCATACTTTCCATTGTTAAATACTTTTACATAGCCAGTTACTTGTTGAATTCCATGAACCATAGCTGCATTTACCCCTTTTTGGGAGGATTTT
>Ga0222719_10005529_pt1 | contig 10862 bp, 11 predicted proteins | sample C33_34DmetaG_FD_165039 | JGI IMG/M metagenome (GOLD analysis project Ga0222719, IMG submission 165039) | Estuarine water microbial communities from San Francisco Bay, California, United States - C33_34D | ecosystem: Environmental > Aquatic > Marine > Unclassified | place: USA: California...
TATTATAGGCATCCGTATTCAAACTTAATTGCTACTAATCTCGAAAATACATGTCCAGATGATTTATCATGTAATCAATATAGTGAAGATCCATCGTTAATTAAGGTTACAAATCACATTAAGCCTACTAGAAAATACTATCATTCTAGTTTATTGAAGTCTAATTGCAGGGTCACCAGTGCTCCCGACTGGGGTGATGTATTCATCTATATTAAAGGTAATAATTTACCGATAAAGGAAAGCTTATTGAAGTATATTATTTCATTTAGAGATGAAAATCACTTTCACGAAGAGATTTGCGAATGTTTATATAAAAGGCTTTGGGATCGTTTGTCTCCCGAAGAGTTAGCTGTAACATGTTTATATGTAAGACGTGGTGGTTGGGACATTAATCCTCATAGGTGCTCTCATGAGCATTTAATGAATCTACCGTTAATGAACAAAGATGAAATGTTCGTTAAGATGTCAAGACAATAATGCCCATCGATGACAATGGTTTTGTTTTTTATTAATTAAATGCCATGTATGTACTTTATACTTTCGTTGCCATTCAGTGGAATACAACGAAAGTATTTCTTTTGTATCTAAATGTTGTAATGTTATTAAGTCTTTACGTAATGTATTTTTTATTTTATTATTAATTTCACACTGTTTAGCAGATGATCTTTGTTGGTGTATTCGTTTGACTTGATTGCTATGGCGTTCAGTACGTTGTCGTTTTTCGTCAGGTGTCAACTGATTCTTTTTTTGTTGTTTCGCAATTAACGATTTATTAAATCTAGATTTAATAATAGCATTTTGTTCAGATTTAGGTCGTTGTAAAAATGTTTCACGAGCTTTTTTACTAGCGTTTTTCATTATTTCTGGGTTATTACGTTTTGTGGATAATTCTTTTTGTTTTATTTTATGACGTTCCTCTTTAGTTGCTTTGGCTAGTGTAAACCCGCCAGAACCTCCTTTTGTGAAATTATAACACGTGAGGTCGTTAAATGTATTAAATTTATCAATATAATACATTTCTTTAGTATTTAAAATTTGTTCATTTGTTATATTTTCCTCAACTATAATATATTGATATCTAGTTGGATATCGTTTAACTAGTTTAGATATATGCTTACCGTGAGGTGTAAAATCATTCTCATTTATAGTTCTACCAACATATACAATTTTATCTCTGTCTAAATCACATATCCCATATATTCTCATATAATTATTTAATTTATTTGAATTACTTCTCAACCAGATTGGGAAGATGCCAAGACAATAAAAAAGCCCGCTTTAAAGCGGGCTTTGATTTTTAATTTAGAATTTTACTTATAACCTAACAATCGAAGTCGTCTAAAATTAGCACCGACTGCTAATCCTAATCCAGATAATGAAGGTGTTCCGGATGGAATGGTATATTTTACATTATAACCATCTTTAGTTACAGTATAGATAACTGCTCCAACTGGTAATCTGCATCTGATAGTAGAATTAGTTCCGTCAGGAGATGTCAATGTTAAAGCTGATAATTCATGTAATGTTGTTAAGGTATCAAATAAAACACCAACAACATTATCTCCATTGGTTGTACCAGCTGTATCTAAAACAACTGTAAACACATCAACAGTCGTACCAGATAATGGTGACGCTGCAGAATATGTTGATAACTGTGTAGCTGACAAGCTATAGTTGTCAGGACTAGGGGGAGGGGTAAAATTACTGTTGTCGTATACTCCATTATTGTACGATGTTGCCATATTATTATTTATAGATTCCAACCTAAATTTTGTAATTACACAAAAAAGAGCTACACCCGAAAGTGTAGCTCTGTAAGTAACTAAGTTCTAATCAAGATTAGAAGTATACTGCTTGTGATCCTGGAGTAAAGGCTTCACCCAAGTTCTTCACGATAATCACGTGGTAGTACAAGTTAGCACCGAAGATGTTGTCAACGACACCATAACGGGTTAACAATCCAACACGAGGCGAGAAGTCATTAGGACCAATTGTTCTCTGAACCATCACAGGGATGTAAGGACAATAGATAATACCAGTGTCATAGAATTCAGGGCCTTTATAACCAAGCAATGCATATTCAACGCGGGTTGTACGTGCACCTGCAGGGGTATAACTACCTTGATCAGGCTGAGAAATATAACCTGCATTCTGTTCGTACTGAGCTTCGGTACGGGTATCGCGATAAACGTTGAAACGTCCACCAAGATTACCAACTTTAGCAACACCAACAGGTTGTGTATTCACATTACCTTGAACGGGTACCCACTGGAATTCAGGGAGCATTTCAAGAATAGATGCAACACGAGGAGTACAAACAATAAAGTTAGCAGCACCACGTCTATTACGAATAGCAATACGATTTGCTTCGATGATACAACGCTGATAGAAATCTCTATTACGTTCAACTAACCAGCGACCATCAGCGGACTGAGGAGACCAGAGAGAATAACCATTACCAGAACCGTTATTCAAGGCAACCTGCACCATGCGCATAAGCATTTCACGGTCGATTTCAGCTTGCAACTCATAAGACATTGCATTGGTCAATTCAGTATCAATATCGATACCGTTCATGTTCTTAAGATCTTGCTCAAGTTCCACGGACCAGCGAGCTGCTAACCTACGAGTACCAGCTTCAACAGCTGTCTTTTCAAAGCTAACAACAACCTGAGGAATCTTACCAGTCAATTCAAAGTTAGCAAGCAATCTTGCAACACCTTGATCTTGCTGTACATAGGAGAAATCACTACTAGCTCCCAAACCAGACAATCGATTAGAGGATGTACCAGTGAATCGGGTATCTAACATCTGATAGCCTAATTCCTTACCGTCCTGATCGAAACCAGTTCCAGTAGTAGCATTAGTAACACCAGTTGCAGATGGCTGACCATCAACTCCATTACCAAGTGCATCTTGCTCATATTTGTAGCGAAGTGCAAATGCCAATCCAACAGGACCGCTCATAGGCTGAACACCAACGATTTCGTTAGTAATCAACTCAGGGAACGTTCTACGGATCATAGGGATAAGAATCTTAGGCAAGCGGAAATCACCGGTTGCATAAGTATCACCTTGGCTGTAGGAGTTAGGGATTTGATTGCCATATTGGCCAATATTAACTGAACCGTTACCAAGCGCAGATCCAGTTCCACCGGAAATATTACTTGCTTCGTTCAAACACCATTGTTCTTGGTTTTCCAAGAGCATGGCCGTATTAAGACGCATATGATCGTCTTCGAGTGGTTTGACATTGTCAGATTTGTAATCCAAAACAGGATTCCATTTTTCCAACAACGATTTAGCCCTATTCTGATCGATATAGGCTTGTGTCGGTCTAATAGTATTCATAATTTTTATTATACGGGTTTAAAGCACTCTGTCGAGCGCTGAAAGTCTAAATATGTATTCGGAGTGAGCCGTAATTTTAGTACTTATTGAGTTCGCTCAAATAAGCATTAAAAGCTGGATCTTGATCCTGAGACTGTGTTGGTTGTTTAGACTCAGTGATTACTGAGGTTGGACGGTCAACATCTCTGGAGATATTTTGCCTTTTAGCTTGTTCTTGCAGAACTTCAAGATGTTCTTCATGATTTTTATCAAACATCTTCAACGTGTAATCAAAATTCTCAACGATAAATTTAGCAGATTTACCTTTAAGAACTCTCTTACAAAATGCAGCTTTGTCTTCAGATAACGCGGAACACTTGTTCTCAAGAGTTAAATGTGATTTGAGCTTGGCATTTTCTTTGCTTAATACACCCAACTTTGCGTTAATTGTATTGAGCTTCTCAGTAGACTCTTCGATCTGTTGCTTCCCATCAAGAATAGCGTCTTTAATACTATCCTTTTGCAACGATGCGTCTACTGCTAGTACTTTTCTCATCTCAGAGAGCATATTTGCAGCTCTCTTATTTTTTACGGCCTCGGTAATACTTTCCTGGGGAATGATTTTTTCGAGGTAGATATCAAGAAATTTGCTAACTTTGTTAACAATATCTTCTTTAAATTCTTTAGCTTCTGTAGTAAGAGCTTTACTGTATTTTTTAACAACGTTAACCATCTTTTCAGTATGGTTTTTGTCAATTGCTTCAACTACTTTGTCTAATTTTTTACTATGATCAATATCGATTGCTTCTAGCAAATGTTCAAGCTTTGTAGCGTATTCATCATCCTGCTTTACAAGAGCAGCCTCTACATGAAGCTGAACCTTCTTGTTAAATGCTTCTTCAATTTGCTGCAATGTATCCTCTGTAAGGATTTCTTGAGCTTTTTCTTGGAGTATATCAGTAATTTTTTCCATATTAAAAAAGTCCCTTCTTAGAAGCTTTGTTAATTTTTTTCTTTACTTTAGCTTCTACAACAGCTTTTAATGATTTATGGGCGTTCTTGTATTGACCCTCAAGAATATTCATTATAAATTTTTTAACTTGTTTACGCTGTTGTGTCATAAGATCTATATCTATTTATGCTTTTTGGTTAATTTTATCTAAAAATTCGAAAATTTGTTCCTTTAAATATATATTTAACTCTTTTTTAGGTAAGGTTTTAACACTATTTTCGAATTTATCATATGCTTCTTCAAATTTTCCGTCAGAAGATAGTACAAATTGTTTTGATTCTAATATACCGTTGACAAAAGCTTTTGGGCAGGATGGATCAGATACACAGTCAACTGCAACTAACTTCATCTCAGTTACACGGTTAATACCGTTCTTTTCTTCTGTTAATTGACCTAAAGCACGTGAGCTCATACCCACTTTTACCCCGTCGTTAACTAAACTCCTAACGATCTGGCCACATGGTGTGGATAAAACCTTCGATTTACCGTAATACATGTTACCTTCACACCATAAATCGGTAACCATATGACATGCTCGCTCTAAATCAACCTCAGCTGAGGTTGGGTGATTTAGTTCACCCATACTGCGATTCTCCTTAACCATGTCTTTTTTGTATCGATCGATCTCACGCTCCAATTCGTCTTTGGGGTAATATCGCTTATTACGGTTAACATCTTCAGCCATCATGTATGGTCCTTTGATGTATAGTGTCTGTCCAGCTTCCGTGTTCTTTTCTTCGAAAATATATTCGAAGGCATCTTTTGGTGCTGGTTGTTCAACTAGTAATCTATAAGACATCTTATTTATTATTTATAGAGCGATTAACTTTTTTTTCGAAAATTGACTATTCTTTAATATAAAGCGCGTCACCCCACGTAATACCATCCCATGAAGTTTCTTTTCTTACAAATCCATATGTACCAAGATATGCATCTAATTCGTTAATATATGCACAATTTTCGTATAATTCATCTCGGTTTACTTCAGCAATAATGTATTTGATGTTTTTTAATGTTTTCTTTCCTCCAATGAAAACATTCAATTCAAAACCCTGTACATCAATATTAATTAAATTGAATATCGGAGCTGGTTTAAACTTATCTAACGGATAAAATTTAACTTCAACCTCTTCATTGAAAACAATTCCTGGATATTGTTTCGCGTGAACAATTGGCTTCATTAATGAATTACTTTGTCCGAGATTATCTTTACTTTTGTAAAATGTAGTGGTACCTTGAAATGGTCCAAGTGCTTTATTAACACATATAACACGTGAATCATCTTTTACCTTTTCTTCTAGTATTTGAAAACTAGTTTCATCAGGCTCGAAAAATAAAATGTGTTGAATTGATTCGTATTTTTTATAAATGTCGTATTCACTTCCATGGTGACCTCCAATGTGAATCACCCCGGTTACATTCATGTTATATTTCTTAACTAGATTATCGTAATTTAATAGCATATCAGCATCCTAATTCTTTTTCAGTGAGTATTTTGAACTCTATACCTTTTTTAGCTGCCCATTTTTCTGCAGCATCCCATTTAGCTCTATTTATTACGTATGTCCGCTGTTCATAGAGCATAGTGGTCTTTCTTTTGTATTTTTTAGGTTGCGGAGGATTAACTTGAGATGATGGCTTGATTTCAATCAAATATGTCTTAATACCTGCAGATTCTTTAATTGTAATTAACCCGTCAACGAAATATCTGTGTACCCTATTGTCAAGTGGACTAGTATAGGGTACAACAACACATTCACTGTTCCATGCAAGAACATTCGGATTGTTATCACACCATTTGAAAAACTTTAGCTCCCATCCAGATCTAAAAATCGGATATTGTTTGCCTTTATATTTTTCAAATATCTTTGGTCTGTATACGCCTTGTCTAAAAGTTGCCATCAGTATCTTCTCTATTTATGATGCTGACCCTAGCCGACAAGGAAGGTCACAGGTTCCGCGTCACCCATGCCTGGAGATGCACCTGTATATAATTGTTCTTCTAATTTCTCTTTTTCTTGACGACCTTCTTCTAATAGATCATAGTTGAGAACACCGCCTCCAAATAGTTGTACATTACCATACTTACTTCTTACACGACCAACGGCAATCTTGGATAACGCAAGAGCATATTGGTAAATCCATTGCTCTTTGACAACCCATGCAATAGGTTTTTCAACATAACATTCAACAATACCCCAAAATGTTTCATCTTTGGGCTCTGGATACATTTGCATGTATTGTGTTCTATCATTGAAATTTAGTGCTCTTCGAAGAGCTAACATTTTTTCTCTCGTATCTAACCAGTTTTTAAGCACATACCATGAAACTAAGTCAAATCCAAAATTACCCATCGAATAACTGAAATATGTTTGCTGTGCTAATGTTTGTTCAATAGTGAAAAGGGTATTGACACCATCTGATGACCCCATTTCAAATCCCCTTACAGATATTACCTTCCTATAATCATCTAATAGATAATCATATGATTGATTGAGTGCTAGTTGATCTGGCTTAAGCTTATTACCGACTTGGAAAATATACGGGTTAGCTGGCTCTCCAACTACCATCTTTCCAATACTATACAAGGGTGCAAATGACGTTCCTTGATCATCTTCATATCGGAAATTAAAATTTGGATTTAGTTTTTCACTATCAGATGTTATGGTTTCTGACGTTGCTCCCTTATTCGCACTGAATAAAACATCCAATCTAATACCTTTACCACGCTCGTATAAATCTGAATTGAATACAAGATATTCGTTTGTGTATCCAGCATATTTCGTGAACAATTCAATCGCGATACTAATGTTTTCAAATAATTGATCTTGGTGAATTTCAACATTAATGAGAGGGGCTCCTAAAGACCTGGAGATTCTCTCTCCAAGTCTATTGTAACCGTCAATAGCACTATTGAGGTTTGTAGAATAAAATGCACTTACGGGTGTTACTGCCGAGCAATCGATTAAAGCCATGTAATTATTTATGCAAATGATTCTATAGTAATAGATATACCTTGCGTTTCTACATTAACTTCAATCGGGCTAAATGGTGAAATTGGTAGTTTTTTGATTTTTTTGTTGGTTCCGTCAACATTTATTACCATTTGATTGTATGTAGCTTGATTACTTACAACTGTTATCGGTAATGGATTGTAATCAATATTGTCAGTCATCTGTTGAAATGGAAATATTACCGTTGCCGTTCCATTTGTGTCTCTTGGATATCTGATAATTCCAGTAGCTTCAACAGCTGTTTTGTTAGCTCCATCCCAATATATGTAAATTGTGAAATCACTCGCGACTTCAAAACTGTTAGATGAATCACATCTTTGATATGTGTATTTGATTATTGTCTTCCGGTAATTTGAATAATCTGTATCAAATAATACAGACCAGTCACCGGAAGATGTTGAACCATCTGAAGAGATATAGTTAACTATAGACGCAGCTACTAATTTGTTGTTATCTGCTTGGACAGGTGTATATCTATCAAAATACCCAGGTGTGTATGTTGTGTTTAAATACCCGGAATATATATCTGTTTTATCTACTACAGGTGAACTTACAGTTGCATTACTAATTATACCGTATTGATCAAATGTAATTGTTTGTAAATCAGATAATTCTCTTTGATATACAGCTGTGTTAACACCATTTAAATCAACATTAGCAGGTGTTAATTGTAAAGGTAATAATTGTGATGATGTTTTTAAATAGTTTGCAAATTCAAAAAAATTAACAGAATAATTAGTTATATTAGGGATAGCTCCAAGAAACAGATCATTTGTAGAAATTTGATCTGCTGTAGCTAATTGTAACTGTTCAATGTTTTTCTTTGGCATTATGTGTAATTAGTGATTATTACGCTTACAGGAGCACATCCGTTTTGATAATATCCATCATATATTGGTGTCGGAATTGGTAAACCTGTAATTTTTTTGTTGTCATTATCAATGATTAATTTAGGTGTTGCAACATAATTATTATCTGTAATTATACCTGTAATTGTTGTTGACCCGGATAATGACCCGTTCATATAAAATGTGAAATTTGTGTTGTTCCATGATGCTAAAATACCACTACCAATCGCAGTTGAATTTTCCCAATCAATTTCAAGATAGATTTTACTGATACCTTGAACAGTTACATCTCTCATATATGTAGCTCCTATGGTCATTTCAATTTTTGTCTTCTTATATCTTCCATAGGTTTTTGAAAATAAATAGGTCCAGTCGTAATCATTTTCTTGTCTATCATTGTAGTTGATGTATTGATAGTATGGTGTAGTGTATGATTGGTGTTGCGGGTAATAATAGCTAGTTGATGTAAAATACCCAGCATTATCAGCACCATCAGAAATAGAATTACCAGTTAACGTTCCTGGTTGTGCGGTTGTAAAATCACTAGTTACAGCTGTTTTGTACCACGTACCTGTTGTTCCTGATCCTATTAATACTGCTGTGTTTGCTGTAACTTCTGTGTTGTTTGTGAAATCGTATACACGACCATATGCATCAAATTTTAGTGATCCAATATCAGCTATGTTGACTGACTGGTTCTTAACTTTATCCGCAATTGGAACTTGTACGTTATTTACAAATGCATCTGTGTTGATGTAGTCTTCTGAAAAATCAATAGGAAATAAATTAGAGTAGTTTTTAAAAAATAAAGTTAATTCATCAGCTTGCGTTGCTTTGTTAATTAAATCTGGGTCTGTTTCAGATACATCAACAAATGTATACAAATCATCTTCGTAAATTTGACTACCTAGTGATTGATCTAATTGTGAGATTTTTTTAGACATTTAAATTATTTAAGTTAAGGTTTGAGGTAATGTTGTATTTTCTAATAAAATTACATCCTCTAAAATAGGATCTTCATCGTTTTCTAATAAAAAGTATGCATATTCATTACCTGGATATGTATTTAGCATTAATGCATTACTGTTACCACCTAAATTAGACGCCCTTCTAGCTGGTAATGTTATGTTAGGTTTATATAATTGTATCAATTCATTTTGTAAATCGTATACCTCATCTAAACCTCTGTTAACTACCGCTCTGGAAAATACTTCGTTATTACCTATATAGTTATTTAACGTTGGAGTGTAATTAGTTATAGGTAAATCATTCGCGTTATAATATGATACACCAGTAAAAGTTAAGAGACCGTCATATCCTAATGTTGTGTTAATTTTTCTGTAGATAAAATTTCTCAGTTGTAATGTGTTGCTTAGTATCTTGTAAAGTGATATATTATAGGCAAAATCTGATGCAAATGCTCCAGGTTTTAAATGTATTTCATCTTTATTATAAATTTCAAAATCATAGTCTGTTAGTAGATTAAAGAAATTTTTATCTTCATTGAACACTAAAAATGATCCACGCGCGTTAACTTTATTGTAAACGTAAATTAAATCTTTACCGTCTATCGTGTGAATCAAATTTAAAAATTTATAATCAATTTGACCTACATTTGTACTAGATAAGTCAAATTTACCAATATATACGTTACTATCTAAAAAGTATTTATATACATTTAACTTAGTTAAGACATAAAAATTGTTATTCTCGCTTGCAATAATTATGTCTAAAAATTCTTCACCTTCACTTTTTTGTTGTAATGTAATGGTTTGTAATAAATTTAAATCTAGATCTAGAATTAATAAAGATCCGGTTGCTGTTAACCAATAAAATTTATCATTGTAGATTTTAATTGATACTGGAGGGTTTGTTGTGTATGTAACAGATTTTCTAATATTTCGAACAAAACCTAAATCTTCATCGTATACTTTGATACATTCATTACCTTGATCTAAAACATATAAATTACCGTTGTAAAAATCGATTACCTTTGGTCTGTTAAATGAGTAATTGTCTCGAACACTACCCGATCCACCGATAATTTCCGTTTCAAAGAACCTATTATGTCTATGACTATCGTCATGAGTAAATCCAAATACATTCAAACGGATAACATTATTCCGGGTTTCATCTGAAACATATAGACTATTATTATAATATGCAGATCCGTTAATTTTGAGAAAATCTAGATTGTTGTTAGTACCATACGTATTTGTATATCCAACAAATTGAAAATCCCCTGTATTGAAATTACCGCTTAATGTTTGTATTCTTGTGTCTGAACACGTAAAAACTGTATTATAACCAGATAAAAATCCCGGTCCAATAGAAAAGTTGTTTAAATTATCGAAATTTGATGGGTTCGGTTTTATATTAGCTGTCGATGATGTATGTATTTCGAACGTTTTAGTAGGTGTTCCTTGTGTGACAGTAACGCTCATCTCATTTCCAAATATGTAATTATATTCTAGGGGATCCCTATTACCGAAAAATATACCACCATGGTTAGGAGATTGAATTGTGAATGTAATGATATTAGAACCATCTATAGAATATGTTGTTATAAAACCTATTTCATCCAATATTCGCTTAACCTCTGTAACAGATAATGCGTCATCTGGAAATTCAGTTGATATATCTATAGTGTATGTTGTA
>Ga0222719_10005530_pt1 | contig 10861 bp, 6 predicted proteins | sample C33_34DmetaG_FD_165039 | JGI IMG/M metagenome (GOLD analysis project Ga0222719, IMG submission 165039) | Estuarine water microbial communities from San Francisco Bay, California, United States - C33_34D | ecosystem: Environmental > Aquatic > Marine > Unclassified | place: USA: California...
AATTTTTACATGGGCAATGAGACATTAAAAACTAAAGAATTATTTTTAAAAAATGAAATGGAAAGAAAATGAGGCTTGGGGTAAATATTGATCACATTGCAACAATCAGACAAGCACGGGGAACATCATATCCCAGTATTGTGGATGCAGTAAGGATTGCTGAATCATCCGGAGCGGATAGCATTACCTTGCATCTCAGAGAAGACCGCAGACACATGCAAGATCAAGATTTATTTGATTTAAAACCCATTATCCAAACAAAAATGAATCTAGAGATGGCGGCCACAGAGGAAATGTTAAAGATTGCTTTAGAAATCATGCCTGAAGATGTTTGTATTGTCCCTGAAAGAAGAGAGGAAAGAACAACAGAGGGAGGCTTGGATCTTAAAAATTATTATTCTCAGATCAACACAATTGTTCGTGAACTTGCTGATCATGACATTAGGGTGTCATTGTTTATTGCTCCTGATATAGAAGCGATTGATTTTGCGATTAAGATGCAGGTTCCTGTGATTGAGCTCCATACCGGGCATTATGCGGATACTCATGGGAAACAACAACAATTAGAGCTTGAAAAGATAACCAAGATGGCAGAATATGCAGCTCAGCATAATCTGGTTGTTAATGCAGGTCATGGATTAAATTATACGAATGTTTCCGCCATGACTGCGGTGAAACAAATTGATGAGCTGAATATAGGCCATGCTATTGTTGCTGAGGCATTATTCATTGGTTGGGATAACGCCATTAAGAAAATGAAATCTTTAATTAAGGTATAGCATGATTTTTGGGATTGGAAATGATGTCGTTGAGATCGAGCGAATAAAAAAAATTTATGAGAAATTTGGCGATCATTTTGCAAAAAGAATTCTGAATGCAGAAGAGTTTGAGATTTTCAGGGGTAAAAAAAATCAGATCCAATTTTTGGCAAAGAGATTTGCAGCTAAGGAGGCTTTTTCAAAAGCCTTAGGCATTGGATTTCGACATCCGGTCACATTTCATGGAATACAGGTCATTAATAATTTAATGGGTCAACCTTATTTGGTTTTAGATGAAAAAATCAATGCTTATCTGAAACAACAGCATATCATTCGTTATCACTTATCGATTTCTGATGAAAAAAGAATTGCGAGTGCTGTGGTCATTCTTGAAAAATAACGATGCCAGCAATCAAAGATAATTTTTTAAGTACGCAAAATTTACTCGGAAAAGATCAATTTGAGCAAATTAGTCAGAGTCATATTTGTGTGATTGGCTTGGGGGGTGTTGGTTCTTGGGTGGTTGAAAGTTTGGTGAGGCAAGGTTTTGGTGAATTAACTTTAATTGATATGGATCATCTGGTGGCATCCAATATCAATCGTCAAATTCAAGCCTATGAACATAATGTGGGCATGTCTAAAATTCGTGCCTTAGCAGAAAGAGTCACCCACATAAATGCAGATTGTAAACTGAATTTGATCGATCAGTTTCTGGATGCAGCAAATATAGAAACACTGATACATCAAGATATGGATGTGGTCATCGATGCCATTGATCAAGTTTCAGTCAAGATTGAATTGGTTGAGTATTGTCTTAGAAAAAAAATAAATCTTTTGATGTCTGGGGGAGCAGGGGGAAGAACAAACCCCTCGATGATTCAATCGGCAGATCTATTTGAAACTTTTGGTGATCCGCTATTAGCAAAATTAAGAAAAGTATTAAAAAAAAGATATCCCACCAAAAAAAGATTAGGTATTCCATCGGTTTTTTCTAACGAGCAGGTCATCAAGCCTGATCTATGCGATGACTTTTCTAATAACTTAAGTTGTTCTGGCTATGGATCTTCTGTGATGGTCACGGCAACTATGGGATTTCATTTAGCTTTTGAGGCGCAAAAAAAAATTCTTAAAGCTTGAAAATTTAGAATTTACCCCCACTATTAATCATCATTAATCATTACAAATAAAATTTATGTCTAAATCAGAAAAGCTAAATTTCCAAACTGAAGTTAAACAACTTCTCAATCTTATGATTCATTCTTTATACAGTAATAAAGAAATTGCATTAAGGGAGTTGATTTCTAATGCGAGTGATGCGACCGATAAATTAAGATTTCAGGCGCTTGATAACGATAAGTTGTATGGCAACGATTCAGAATTAAAGGTCATCGTTGATTATGACACCTCTTCGAAAACACTCACCATTGCTGATAATGGTATTGGCATGGATCGAGAGGACTTGATCAATAATTTGGGCACGATTGCGCGTTCAGGCACAAAAGAATTTATTGCTAATTTATCAGGGGACACGAAAAAAGATGCCAATTTGATTGGGCAATTTGGGGTAGGGTTTTATTCCTCTTTTATTATTGCGAAAGAAGTTGTGGTGGAAACTCTTAAAGCGGGGCAAGATCAAGCTTATCGTTGGACCTCTCAAGCGGATGGTGAGTTTACCATTGATGAAATCAAAAAAGACACACGAGGGACAACAGTCATTTTAAAATTAAAAGATGAGGAACATGAATTTTTAGACTCATGGAGACTTCAGTCCATCATTCGCAAGTATTCGGATCATATTTCCATTCCGATTCAAATGTACAAGACAGACATGAAAAAAGAGGAGATGGTCAAGTTAACCGAACTGGAGACCATTAATAATACCAACGCGATTTGGACGCGAAATAAGTCAGATATTAAGAAAAAAGAGTATGAAGAGTTTTATAAATCACTCTCTTATGACGCTGATGCACCTCTTGCTTATTATCACAACCGGGTGGAGGGAAAAACAGAGTACACCTCTTTGTTATTTATTCCGAAGAAGGCTCCATTTGATTTATATGATCGAGACAATCAACATTCAATTAAGCTTTATGTGCGCAAAGTGTTTGTGATGGATGCCAATGAAAAGCTTGTGCCTCAATATCTCCGCTTTGTAAAAGGAGTGATTGACTCTCAAGATTTATCATTAAATGTCTCCAGAGAAATACTCCAGGACAGCCCTCTTGTGGATACCATCAAATCTGGGATCACCAAAAGAGTACTCACCTCGTTGCAAGCTATGGCCGATAAACAACCGGATGATTATCAAATCTTTTGGGATCAATTTGGTAAAGTCTTAAAAGAAGGGCCAGCTGAAGATTTCGCGAATAAAGAAAATATTGCAAAATTACTGCGTTTTGCGACCTCAAAGACAGACCAACAAAAGGTAAGCTTAGATGCATATATAAAGAATATGCCTGAAGGCCAAGAGGCAATTTATTTTATCACCGCAGACTCGCATCAAGCTGCAAAAAATAGCCCACATTTGGAAATCTTTAAGAAAAAAGATATCGAAGTTTTACTGTTGAGTGATCGTGTGGATGAATGGCTGGTGTCTAGTTTGTATGAATATAATGGGAAAAAGCTTCAATCAATCGCTAAAGGTGACTTAGATCTCGGTAAATTAGATAATGAAGAGCAAAAAGCAGAACAGCAAAAAATAGAAAAACAAGCAAAAGGCATCATTGAGCGTATTAAAAAAACATTAGGTGAAAAGGTGAAAGATGTCAAAGTGACCCATCGTTTAACGGATTCTCCAGCTTGTTTAGTGGTGGGCGAACATGATATTTCTGGAAATTTAGAACGGATTTTAAAAGCAGCGGGACAAAATACACCTGAAAGTAAACCCATTTTGGAGATTAATCCGAATCATGAGTTAATTAAAAAATTAGAAAAAGTTGATGAAAATCAACTATTTAGTGATTATGCTTCGGTGATTTTTGATCAAGCAATCTTGGCGGAAGGCGGTCAACTGGATGACCCAATTGGGTACGTCAATAAAGTGAATAAATTTATAGCAAAGTAAACCAGATTTTTGTTACAAACTGTTAACAAAAAAATATAAAAAAATAGCGATAAAGTGTTTGACAAGGTAGTTTTAAACCTGATATAGTTTCGCTTCTTTGGCACTACGGGTGCCAAAATCACTCAGAAAATAATAATTTGGTGGTGATTTATTCGATCGCGGGGTGGAGCAGTCTGGCAGCTCGTCGGGCTCATAACCCGAAGGTCACAGGTTCAAATCCTGTCCCCGCAACCAATCGAAATGATCTTTAACAATATGCAACTGATAAGTGTGGGTACTTATTGATTGAGGTCAGTGATTGTTTACAATCACACTCAAAAAATATAGTGCTTACACAAATTTGTGAACAAGACCACACTAGCTTCGGCTAGTTAACCTTGTAAATGAATTTGAGTTTTTAAAAAAAGCACAAAGCGATTTATCTAACTTTCTTAATTTATTGAGAAAGTTTTAGTAATAGACAAGATTAAACTGAAGAGTTTGATCCTGGCTCAGATTGAACGCTGGCGGGATGCTTTACACATGCAAGTCGAACGGCAGCATAGAGAGCTTGCTCTCTGATGGCGAGTGGCGAACGGGTGAGTAATATATCGGAACGTGCCCAGTAATGGGGAATAACTAATTGAAAGATTAGCTAATACCGCATACGACCTACGGGTGAAAGCAGGGGATCTTCGGACCTTGCGTTATTGGAGCGGCCGATATCTGATTAGCTAGTTGGTAGGGTAAAAGCCTACCAAGGCGACGATCAGTAGCTGGTCTGAGAGGACGATCAGCCACACTGGAACTGAGACACGGTCCAGACTCCTACGGGAGGCAGCAGTGGGGAATTTTGGACAATGGGGGAAACCCTGATCCAGCCATCCCGCGTGAGTGAAGAAGGCCTTCGGGTTGTAAAGCTCTTTCGGAAGTGAAGAAAACTTATTTCGTAATATGTTATAAGAATGACGGTAACTTTAGAAGAAGCACCGGCTAACTACGTGCCAGCAGCCGCGGTAATACGTAGGGTGCGAGCGTTAATCGGAATTACTGGGCGTAAAGCGTGCGCAGGCGGTTTTGTAAGTCAGATGTGAAATCCCCGAGCTTAACTTGGGAACTGCGTTTGAAACTACAAGACTAGAGTGTGTCAGAGGGGGGTAGAATTCCACGTGTAGCAGTGAAATGCGTAGAGATGTGGAGGAATATCAATGGCGAAGGCAGCCCCCTGGGATAACACTGACGCTCATGCACGAAAGCGTGGGGAGCGAACAGGATTAGATACCCTGGTAGTCCACGCCCTAAACGATGTCAACTAGTTGTTGGTGGAGTAAGATCCATGAGTAACGTAGCTAACGCGTGAAGTTGACCGCCTGGGGAGTACGGTCGCAAGATTAAAACTCAAAGGAATTGACGGGGGCCCGCACAAGCGGTGGATTATGTGGATTAATTCGATGCAACGCGAAAAACCTTACCTGGCCTTGACATGTACCGAATTTAGCAGAGATGCTTTAGTGCTCGTAAGAGAACGGTAACACAGGTGCTGCATGGCTGTCGTCAGCTCGTGTCGTGAGATGTTGGGTTAAGTCCCGCAACGAGCGCAACCCTTGCCATTAATTGCCATCATTTAGTTGGGCACTTTAATGGGACTGCCGGTGACAAACCGGAGGAAGGTGGGGATGACGTCAAGTCCTCATGGCCCTTATGGCCAGGGCTTCACACGTAATACAATGGTCGGTACAGAGGGCTGCTAACCCGCGAGGGGGTGCCAATCTCAGAAAACCGATCGTAGTCCGGATTGTTGTCTGCAACTCGACAACATGAAGTCGGAATCGCTAGTAATCGCGGATCAGAATGTCGCGGTGAATACGTTCCCGGGCCTTGTACACACCGCCCGTCACACCATGGGAGTGGGTTTTACCAGAAGTAGTTAGTCTGACCGTAAGGGGGACGATTACCACGGTAGGATTCATGACTGGGGTGAAGTCGTAACAAGGTAGCCGTATCGGAAGGTGCGGCTGGATCACCTCCTTTCTAGAGAATACCTCATCTTTAAGTATTCACACTTATCAGTTGTTAGCGATCAAAGGTAAATTGGCCCTATCGAGAGGGGTCTGTAGCTCAGCTGGTTAGAGCACCGTCTTGATAAGGCGGGGGTCGTTGGTTCGAGCCCAACCAGACCCACCAATTATTTATTTTGGGGGATTAGCTCAGCTGGGAGAGCACCTGCTTTGCAAGCAGGGGGTCGTCGGTTCGATCCCGTCATCCTCCACCATTTTCTTTGACTTTAGAGGTTAGACTCAAGAATTATCAATGTTCTTGAGTCTAGCTTTTTATTAGCTAGTATGTTCTTTAACAATTTGGAAGAAGTAAGACTTGAAATCATAAGATTGTGATGAGATTGTGATTTCATTGGGTAAGATTGTAGTAATCAAACTTTTTTAATTACACTGAGATTTGTAGTTCGTCTATAAATTGAGTTGTTTTTTAAAGTTGCTTTAGAAAAAATAAATTCTATAACGTAGAACTTAGGTTTTAATGTTATAGGATCAAGTGAATAAGTGCATATGGCGGATGCCTTGGCGATTACAGGCGATGAAGGACGCGATAGTCTGCGAAAATTCTCGGGGAGTTGGCAAATAAACTTTGATCCGGGAGTGTCCGAATGGGGAAACCCACCCTTTTAGGGTATCCATCTCTGAATACATAGGAGATGTGAAGCGAACCGAGCGAACTGAAACATCTAAGTAGCTCGAGGAAAAGAAATCAACCGAGATTCCGGAAGTAGTGGCGAGCGAAACCGGAACAGCCTGTTATTTTTAGCTTGCGCGTTAGTAAAATGGAATGGAAAGTCCAGCCGTAGAGGGTGATAGCCCCGTATACGAAAGCCCGCAAGTGGAACTAGGATAACGACAAGTAGGGCGGGACACGAGAAATCCTGTCTGAACATGGGGGGACCATCCTCCAAGGCTAAATACTCGTAATCGACCGATAGTGAACTAGTACCGTGAGGGAAAGGTGAAAAGAACCCCGGGAGGGGAGTGAAATAGATTCTGAAATCATATGCATACAAACAGTAGGAGCCCTTCGGGGTGACTGCGTACCTTTTGTATAATGGGTCAGCGACTTACATTCAGTAGCAAGCTTAACCGATAGGGGAGGCGTAGCGAAAGCGAGTCCTAATAGGGCGATTTAGTTACTGGGTGTAGACCCGAAACCAAGTGATCTATCCATGGCCAGGATGAAGGTGCGGTAACACGTACTGGAGGTCCGAACCCACAAATGTTGAAAAATTTGGGGATGAGCTGTGGATAGGGGTGAAAGGCTAAACAAACTTGGAGATAGCTGGTTCTCTCCGAAAACTATTTAGGTAGTGCCTCGTGTATAACTGCTGGGGGTAGAGCACTGTTATGGCTAGGGGGCTCATAAGAGCTTACCAAACCATTGCAAACTCCGAATACCGGCAAGTTCAATCACGGGAGACAGACATCGGGTGCTAACGTCCGGTGTCGAAAGGGAAACAACCCAGACCACCAGCTAAGGTCCCTAATGATGTGCTAAGTGGTAAACGAAGTGAGAAGGCACAGACAGCCAGGAGGTTGGCTTAGAAGCAGCCACCCTTTAAAGAAAGCGTAATAGCTCACTGGTCGAGTCGTCTCGCGCGGAAGATGTAACGGGGCTAAGCACATAACCGAAGCTGTGGATGCATATTTATATGCATGGTAGGAGAGCGTTCTGTAGGCCTGCGAAGGTGTTCTGTGAGGAATGCTGGAGGTATCAGAAGTGCGAATGCTGACATGAGTAGCGATAAAGAGTGTGAAAGGCACTCTCGCCGAAAGCCCAAGGTTTCCTGTGCAACGCTAATCGGCGCAGGGTGAGTCGGCCCCTAAGGTGAGGCAGAAATGCGTAACCGATGGGAAACAGATTAATATTTCTGTACTTCAATTTAATGCGATGTGGGGACGGAGAAGGTTAGGTCAGCCTAGTGACGGATATCTAGGTTTAAGCGTGTAGGTAGATTCTTTAGGCAAATCCGGAGAGTCAATACCAAGGCGTGATGACGAGTGAACTTTTGTTCATGAAGTGATTGATACCATGCTTCCAAGAAAAGCCACTAAGCTTCAGTTAAATTGAAACCGTACCGCAAACCAACACAGGTGGGCAGGATGAGAATTCTAAGGCGCTTGAGAGAACTCTGGAGAAGGAACTCGGCAAATTAGTACCGTAACTTCGGGATAAGGTACGCCCCAGTAGGTTGAAGCATTTTACATGTGGAGGCCGACGGGGTTGCAGTGAATAGGTGGCTGCGACTGTTTAATAAAAACATAGCACTGTGCAAACACGAAAGTGGACGTATACGGTGTGACGCCTGCCCGGTGCCGGAAGGTTAAATGATGGGGTGCAAGCTCTTGATTGAAGCCCCGGTAAACGGCGGCCGTAACTATAACGGTCCTAAGGTAGCGAAATTCCTTGTCGGGTAAGTTCCGACCCGCACGAATGGCGTAACGATGGCCACACTGTCTCCTCTAGAGACTCAGCGAAGTTGAAATGGTTGTGAAGATGCAATCTACCCGCGGTTAGACGGAAAGACCCCATGAACCTTTACTATAGCTTTACATTGGACTTTGACAAGATCTGTGTAGGATAGGTGGGAGACTTTGAAGCGTGGTCGCTAGATCACGTGGAGTCACCCTTGAAATACCACCCTGATGTTGTTGGAGTTCTAACCCAGATCCCTTATCGGGATCGGGGACCGTGTATGGTGGGTAGTTTGACTGGGGCGGTCTCCTCCCAAAGAGTAACGGAGGAGTGCGAAGGTAACCTAGGTACGGTCGGAAATCGTACTTTTAGTGCAATGGCATAAGGTTGCTTGACTGCGAGACGGACAGGTCGAGCAGGTGCGAAAGCAGGTCATAGTGATCCGGTGGTTCTGTATGGAAGGGCCATCGCTCAACGGATAAAAGGTACTCTGGGGATAACAGGCTGATTCCTCCCAAGAGTTCATATCGACGGGGGAGTTTGGCACCTCGATGTCGGCTCATCACATCCTGGGGCTGTAGTCGGTCCCAAGGGTATGGCTGTTCGCCATTTAAAGTGGTACGTGAGCTGGGTTTAAAACGTCGTGAGACAGTTTGGTCCCTATCTGCCGTGGGCGTTGGAAGTTTGAAGGGGGCTGTTCCTAGTACGAGAGGACCGGAATGGACAGATCTCTGGTGGACCGGTTGTTACGCCAGTAGCATAGCCGGGTAGCTAAATCTGGAAAAGATAAACGCTGAAAGCATCTAAGCGTGAAACTTGCCTTAAGATAAGACTTCCCTTGCACTTTAAGTGCACTCAAGAGTCGTTCTAGACCAGGACGTTGATAGGTCAGGTGTGGAAGTGCAGTAATGCATGAAGCTAACTGATACTAATTGCTCGTGAGGCTTGATCCTATAACATTAAATCTTAGATTTATGTTTTAGTGACTAAAGCACTACAATTTACAACTTACTTCTTCTTTTTGTTAAATTTCATCAAACGAATTCGAGCGTTATGCTCAACAGTTTGTTTGGCGGACATAGCGAGTTGGCACCACTCCTTCCCATTTCGAACAGGACAGTGAAACGATTCAGCGCCGATAATAGTGTGATCTTTTTCATGCGAACGTAGGACACCGCCAAACTTTTAATACAAAAAAACCCAAACGATTGTTTGGGTTTTTTTTTGCGTGAAAGATTTAAATTAGACTAAATTAAGTTTTTATTTTTGCCAAACATCACGCAGTGTGGCGGTTCGATTAAAAATCATGTGATCAGGGCTGCTCTCCGGATCGACAATGTAATAGCCATGTCTTTCGAATTGAAATTGATCACCGATTGACGCTTGAGTAATATGTTCTTCACAAATGGCTTCGCTCATTTGGATTGAATTTGGATTAATATCGTCTAAAAAATTTTCCGCGTCATTGGGATTGTCTGAGTGAAAGAGTCGATCGTAATTACGGATGACAACGGATGTTGAAAACTGTGCAGACACCCAGTGAATATTACCCTTTACTTTGACCGCATCGCTCCCCGGGGTGCCTGATTTAGTATCCGGCAAATAGTCACAGAGTACTTTAATCACCTTGCCTTGATCATCAGTTTCATAACCGGTGCACTCAATCACAAAGCCGTAGCGTAAGCGCACTTGATTTCCTGGAAATAATCTAAAAAACTTAGGCGGTGGATTGACTTCAAAATCTTCTTTTTCAATCCACAGTTCTTTGGTTAATTTGACCTGACGCGATCCTCGCTCGCTATCCTGAGGATGATTCGGCACTTCACACAATTCAATATGGTTTTCTGGAAAATTATGAATCACTAATTTTAATGGATTCAGTACCGCAATTCTTCGGTCACACTCATGATTTAATACTTCGCGCATGGCGTCTTCAAAGACTTGATAATCAATCACAGAATCTGCTTTGGACACGCCAATGCGATCCATGAAGAGTTTAAAGCCACTTGGAGGGTAGCCACGGCGTTTAGCTCCGACCAATGTGGGCATTCTCGGGTCATCCCAGCCTTGGACATGCCCTTCGTCAACCAATTGAATCAGTTTGCGTTTTGACAGCACCACATGGGTTAAATTGAGGCGCGAAAATTCATGCTGTTTGGGTAAGGGTTTAGCCAGAAAACCTGCGTCAGCTAATTTTTTTAAGACCCAGTCGTAAAAGGGCCGTTGATCCTCAAATTCTAGGGTGCAAATCGAATGGGTAATCTTTTCTAACGCATCCTCAATCGGGTGGGCAAAGGTATACATGGGGTAGATGCACCATTTATCCCCGGAATTATGGTGAGTGACATGACGAATTCGGTAGATGGCGGGGTCCCTCAAATTGATATTGGGAGAAGCCATGTTGATTTTTGCTCGCAACACCATCTCACCATCGGCATATTTTCCCTGTTTCATTGCTTCGAACAGGGTGAGATTGTCTTCCACAGATTGATTGCGAAACGGGGAGTCTTTACCCGGTTCAGTCAATGTCCCGCGGTTGAGGCGAATCTCTTCGGGGGTTTGTTTGTCCACATAAGCCAAATCA
>Ga0222719_10005531_pt1 | contig 10860 bp, 13 predicted proteins | sample C33_34DmetaG_FD_165039 | JGI IMG/M metagenome (GOLD analysis project Ga0222719, IMG submission 165039) | Estuarine water microbial communities from San Francisco Bay, California, United States - C33_34D | ecosystem: Environmental > Aquatic > Marine > Unclassified | place: USA: California...
ATGCGACTTTTTGTTTTCGCGTTTCTAACCTGCTTTAAAACCTGACCGTCAACACCGAGAGTGCCAACACGTTTTATTAAATTTCGCTTCCCTTTCTCAACTATTTCAACGTCGCGTTGCTGTTTCAATCTCTTACCTTCTTGAATCAGCTGTGCGACCACCCGTTTTTCTGGTTGAAATCGAGACAAAAGACCATTTTTGTCACCTTGGTTAAGTCCTATACGATTTAAAGCATTTTTAAGAAACTTGCGTTCATCAGATACTGATTCCAATTGTCGGTTTCGCTGTAATTCGTACGCTTCTTTAGTTAACAGACGCACATCCTCTCCACGATCCAGTCGACGAATGAGGTTGTTGACGTCATTCTTGTCTAGATTCAATTTCTTGATCGTTTCGAAAAAATTCGCTTTAACCTGACTCATCTGCTGTGTATCCCTCTTTTTTAGGATTGATTCAGCCTCCTGTATCAATTTTGATACATTACTCTCAGGGGTAACCGTTGAAACAACCCTAGTATAGATATCCTTGGGTAGTGATACCCGACTTTTAAACTCTTGAATCTTTTCTTGGATTTTCAAATCACGACGTCGTACATTCATCGCTTGAGCTTTTCGTAAAAGCTCGTTGAGATTTATACCTTTCATTTTGGACCTTTGCTGATAAGAAGCTACATCGGTTCTAGTCAGGTAAGGAAGTGTGGTCAGCCTCACACTGAATGTCTCCACATCCATTTATATTAGGCTGATAAAAAAGTATATCCTCGATTAAATAATTGAACTTTTTCTTCATAACTCATGTTGAAATCAAATACATCCGTGTCTTCTACATTGATTTCGATGGTTTCTATTGGTGTATTGTAAGTTACTCTGTTTGAGAGGGCCGAACGAACTAGGGTTTCGACGAATTGTTTTGGTGTTTGTATATCTTCTTGGTACATTCGATTCATTTTGATTTTTATGCATGTGACTTCATGCGGCTTTTTATCAAAGAATGGTGTCAATGGATATTCCTCCTTCATACCTCCATCTACATAGGTTTCACCATTATACGTGCCACAAGCAAATATGAATGGCACAGCCATGCTCATACATACAGCATCGATGACCTTCATTTCCGGGTGTGTATCCCGAGAGAAGTAGACTGTCTCTGACGTGTTCATACAAAACGCTGAAATGTAAACCTTCATATCAATCTCTTTGAATGTTGGGTCACACCCACAAATCTCCACCAACTTCTTACGAATAGGTGCCATATCAACAAAACCAAATTTGTTAAAAAAGGACCCTATGCGTATCTTAACAAAATTGGGGACATTCAGATTCAATGAAGTTTCGAAAATTTCATCAACAGACATTCCTACCCCCAAAAATAATGCTAAAATTGCACCAGCGGAAGAGCCTGAAATTTCTTTGACATCGACGAGTTCAGATTCTCGTGCTTTTAGGGCACCTATCAGGGAGTATATCCCCATAGAAGCAGGTCCCAACACGAGGTATTTCATCTTCCTACTTAATAGAATTGAGGAAATTGACGACGCAAAAGCGCGAAAACCACGGCGAATACAATCGCGTGTGTCAGGGAGGCCTCGAGGCTGGTCTGACCCGACTGAAAGACGCCACCCGAACCTGGGGGGAGAGTGAGGAGAAGCCCAGGGCTCAACGCGAGGAAGAGCACAGTGGTTACGACGAGGTCTGTCCTGGTGAGCACGAGACCCATAGCCTTGGCGATGAGACTGTACACGAGGAAGAACACGAGGGCGTGGAAGAAGATCGCCATCTGGTTTGTTTTGCGGTTCATGAAGGTGACCTTGGACCCATTGGTGGTCAGAAGAACACCTGGGCTGAGCGCCAAAAAAAGGGCGGCGGGGATAGCGACTTTCTGGGAAGTGATATCGGGGAGCATTTAATATATGCACATATATTTTTTAGAAAAGTCGACAAAGTGGTAGAAGGTGGCACCGCGCATCATCTCTTCGTGGAGTCCATTATCGTTGATGATTCTTCGCAGTTTTTTCCAGATGTCGTAAAGTAGTTCTTCGTTTTCGGAATAGACACGTTCGTGATACGTCTCGTGTTCTTTGTAACAAAATTCAACAAAGTCACAAAACTCTCCCAACTGCTCTACACGAGCATCGTACATCAACGTCCTGATACTGTTCCACATGTGCCATAGTTCTTCTGAGTATTCGACTTCCCAGTCTTCGATATTCAGAGGAGTGTGTTCGTCATTGAACTCATCGTCATCACTGACTTCGGGTTCAAATCCATTGGAGGCTTCGTATACGTATTGTCCCCAGACCATTATTAGTTAGTTAGTTACTTACTTCTTTCTCAGGCTTATCCTTTATACCAGTTAGAGACAAAGAAGTCGATTCTTTCGTTTTAAGTCCATCTTTGATGGCATTTAGGGCTCCCTCAACCTTAGTTTCGTCTCCACCAAAAAAGGTCATCAGACCCTCCTTGATAGCATCTTTATTCATACCCGCCTTCCTGACAGACTTGCGAATACTAATTTTACCCTTCCTGAGGTTGATGGTGTCAATACCCTGATCCATCATATGCTTTTTCACATTTTCCTTAAGGCGCTTCTCCTCCTGATTAAGGATCTTAATATCACTTTTCGCTTCAGCGAGTTGTTTGGTGAGCTCTACGAGTTTAGATACACTCCCGGAGAGGTCAGGTGAAACAGAAGTCATTTATATTACTATTGATCTATTCTTTAAGCGCAGAGACCGCGCTGCATGAGATCGGGCACGATGGTGGAGTTGTTCCATACGAAAGGCTCCTTGGGGTTAGGGGGATCCTTACGGATCTGCTGGTTGGCGTTGCGGAGCGCACCACCGACAGTCTCGGGGAAGCCGACCTGAGCACGGGGCTCGAGGAAGTTCTGACCCTTGAGGATGTCGTCTGGGGCAAACTGACCGAAGTCCTCCTCGGAGGCAACTTCACGGGGGAGGAGCGACGAGGCAAGACCAGTGCCACGCTTCATACCACCGCACACAGTGTCGGCTGGCGCACCGGAAGGGCCAGCAGCGGGACCAGCGGTAGGGCCGGCAGGACCAAAGGCGGAGTACTCACGCTCACTGATGGAGTAATCGGACTTGGAGTTCATGGTGAAAAGGAGAAAAACAAGAGCAGCTACGGCGACCAACATAAGAATGTTTTGGTTACGGCCCTTCATCATCTTTTATATATTAACAACAATTTTTTTATTCCTCATCCTCGACAAAAGCATATCCGTCTGGATAAGTATCAATCTCGGGCTCGGGATCGTCATGGACCTTGACCTGGACAACATTCCAGGTTGGACCAAAAGCCTTCTTGGCGAACCAGATTCCGGCAAATTCGAGAATGACATCACAGGTCTTCTCGGGCTGGATAGTCTCAAAATCGACGACCTCCTGCTGTGTGTTGAACACCTTGGTCGCTTCGATGCGGTCACAAGTCATCGAACCAGCATCCAGGCTGGAAGTGTAAGCACCCTTGATAACACCATCGGAAACCTTCTTGCCAAACCACGACTCACAGTTCTCAATGGCGGCACCAAGGTTAGCAGCATCGATAGTCTCAATCTTTTGGGTGTTCATCTCCGAACCGAGATCCATCGTGATCTCACCTGAGACGTCGGTAACCTTAACCTTGTTGAGCTGAATCAAAGACTTACGCTTATCATCGTTGAGAACCTTGACAAAGTAGAGACCGTCTTCACCCTTGGTGGGGGCGTTGTAGATCATTTATGTATACTTATGGTTTCATTTCTTTAAACCAACAAAAGGTATGGCTGCAGATTTATTAAGTAACTCTTTTGATACCCATTGATTTCTCCTGGGTTTATATCCATATAGGGTTTTCGTGATGTTCATATTCTTGGGGAGTGGTAACGCCTTTTCCGGTCTCAACGTGAATTCATTTTTCACATATGAATTGTTTTTCACATTTTTCCATTTGAGATTATTGAGATTGAAACGCTTGTTCCCTGATGATTTGGTGTACCCGTTGATATTTGTGTTCTTTACAACGGGTTTGAGACCGTGTACGAGTTGTTTAGACAGTTTATCCTGTACTGGCTTGGTCGTAAACTTTTTGTATTTATAGGGATCAACCTTCTTTGCTCGGTTCATAGGAACTTTAGCATCTTTCTTTACCACGGGGGCTCGCTTGACGATTTTCCCCTTGACACGTTTGAAGACATCTTCAATTGAATTAGAACCACTGATTCGTTTATCAAAGAGTCTCGCCAATTTGACGAGACGTTGACGATCCTTCTCTTTCTTTTCTGGGCGAAGATTTAGTTTGTGCATGAGATAGATATCTTCGAGAAGAAATTCCTTACTCGCAATGTATACCCTATTGTCTGTGACAAGTTTACCTGTGTTTAGGTTACGATAGGTAATACCACGTCGCCTAGAAAGTACGACTTCATAGCCAAACTCTTTCGGGCGCATGAAAGGGATGTCGAGAATTCCACCCATGGTAACGTCTTGAATACGACCCGTTTCGGGGGAAAAGAAACGGAGATTGAGATCGAGGGCAAACAGTTCAACATCTATGAACACATCACTCTCACCAGGTTTGTTATCGTTCCTCGTTTTCTTCTTCTTGATAAGGGTGTATCGTCTCGTGACAAATGGACCTGAGTTTCTGAAACCGATTCCCAAGAACTTGAAAAGTTTGGGATCCTTCTTTTTCATCGACATAATTCGGTTCTTGATTTTCAGGTTCAAACGCTGTGCGAGTTCTCCCATTTTGTTCCAAAGCATAAGCTTCGTCGCTTGAAGCTTCCCAAAATATTTGGGGTTCACTGGGAGACGTGGAACAAACTTGGCATCTATATCACTCGTGATGATACGGTCATCAAAGTCGGTGTATAAATTGAACGCTTCACCACCACTGACGATGACATCACCCATAGGTTTCATGTACTCGGTGATTTCACCAATGGTGTTTAGAATGATGTCTCGAATGGAATCAGTCACGAAGACATACATCATTTTTTCAAAACTCTTCGACTTGTGAGCACTTTGTGCACGTGCACGAAACTTACCAACATCTCTCTGGAGATTTCGATCATAATATTTCTGCATCTTGGGATCTTTGAAAAAGAGATTTTCTTGAATGAATTTTTCAATCACAGGTTTCGAATAAATTTGATCGTCCATTAATATATTGTGATATAATAAAATGGTATGCAATGTCATTGAAGAGTGTAGGTGCTATGCCTATAAGGGGGAGACTGAACAATTCTGTGGAGTAAGGAAGGGTCCAAATGTTCTACCCTGCCCCAAGGATTGTTGTTCTGGTGGGTGTCCCATAAATGGTTCAAGACAACCTTTCCGATTTATAGACCGACCTCCAAAATCCTCTGTGCTAACATCCCGGACTGCGAACACTTTAATACTGTCAGCAATCACGGTACTCATTGTTCTCCTCTACATAGACTTAAAGGTTAGTCGTGTAAGAAAGATATAATGTCTCTCGAAACCATTCAAACCGAAATCGCCGCTCTCCGCAACGACATCAAGAACCTTTCCAAGCTTGTTCGCAAGGTTAAGAACACCCAGGAAGACCCAGATGGTGAGAAGGCTCGCGCGCGTGCTGCCAACAACGGATTCAACCGCAAGCAGGATGTGACGCCTAAGTTGCGTGAGTTTCTCGGACTTCCCGAAGGTGAGCTCATTTCTCGCTCCGAGGTGACCAAGTTCATTAACAAGTACATCACTGAGGCGGGTCTCAAGCACCCTGACAACGGCCGTCAGATTATCCTCGACGATAAGCTCCGTGACCTCCTCGCGCCTCCCGCGGACGTTCAGGTGACTTACCTTAATTTGCAGAAGTATCTCAGTCCGCATTACGTGAAGAAGGAGGCTTAAAAAAATAACACATACATAACATAACAACGATGGTCACTTTCCTCACCAAAGAGAGGGCTGAACAACTTGTTGGTACAAAGATCAAAAACCTTGATTTGTACCAAAAGGCTTTTACACATAAATCTGCTCTTAAAGAGTATGAACAATTCACAGAATCATTTGAAACCCTCGAATTTATTGGTGACTCGGTCCTCGGGTTTGTCATCACTAAGTTTTTGTTTGATCGTTATGAAAGTCGTCAAGAAGGCTTCCTCACGAAGGCGCGTACAAAGCTCGTTCGTGGTGAAACCTTAGCAAAGATTGCGTTGAAGTTGGGACTTGAACAACTCGTCATCATGGATGAGAAGGGGATGCGTAACGGTTGGAACAATAATCCCAAGATTCTCGAAGATGTTTTTGAGGCACTCATCGGCGCCATCTACATGGACATTGGTCTGATTCACGCTAAAGAGTTTATCCTTCGCATCTATCAAGACCCAGATATGATTGATATGAACTCCATCATGGTGGATGACAATTTCAAAGACCACCTCATGCGCCATTGTCAAGTTAACAACTGGCCGCTCCCTGAATATCGAGTTGCCGCACATCATGAAGGTCTCTTCTACATAGACATCTATATACAAAACTTATTTAGATCTAGGGGCGTTGCCAAAAGTAAGAAACAAGCTGAACAAAATGCGGCCCAGATGTACTTTCAGGTGTTGGAAGAACTTAAAAGTTACAATGTTAATTAATACAACATGCACCCCAATGTCAAGGCTCTAATTGAAAGGGAATATGCTGCTCAGAAGTCTGAAGAGTGGCTTGCTCTCCGTGGTAATATGTTGACTGCCTCGGATGCTGCCACGGCTATTGGAAAGAATAAGTACGAAACACCTGATGGTCTTCTCCTCAAGAAGTGTGGCCTCGGTGAAAAGTTTACTGGAAATGCGGCAACGAGACATGGTGAGAAATACGAAGATGAGGCTCGCATTCTTTATGAAGAGCGCTATGGAGAAGTGGTACACGAAATTGGCCTCTGTCCTCATCCGGTGGAGAAATGGTTAGGTGGAAGTCCTGATGGTGTATCGGAGTCGGGAAAACTTGTAGAAATCAAATGTCCACCACAGAGAGCGATCATACCTGGGGAAGTACCTGAGCATTATATGCCTCAGCTTCAGCTCTGTATGGAGATTTTAGACTTAGAAGAAGCAGATTTCATTCAATATAAGCCCGCCGAGACCAATTGGCCTCGCCCCGAAGAATTTGATGTCGTAAATGTTAAGCGAGATCGTGAATGGTGGAAAACATATCTCCCTGTAATGCGGGAGTTTTGGGATAAGGTTCTCTATTACCGAGAACACCTCGATGAGTTGCCTAAACCCAAAGAGAAGAAGACGCGTAAGAAGAAGGAACCTGAGCCAGTTGTGTGTTTGGTAGAGTCGATACCCGAAGAAGATCCTTATGATGATTTTTGAAGGGCTTGTCGAGCCTCTTCGGCTTCTTCTCGGGTGGGGTAAGAGCCTATGTGTTTGTGTTTATATCTAAATTTCCAACGATTACCTTGTTTAGATATATTCCCAATATTTCTCTTAGACGATGGGAAGTCTTTGGGGTCTTTTATGTATTTTTCAAGTGCTTCCTCTGCTTCCATTTTTGTATTATAACTTCCTAAATAACATTTTTTATAGTTTGCAGCCCACTTATTTTTATTTTTATATACACTCCCAACACCCCTTTTAAACGTACCTTCAGTTTTTAAAAAATTATCTGGACATTTTGTGTATTCTTTCAAGATTTCTACGGCTTCTTCTCTGGTTAAAAAAGCACCACTAGAAAGATAACGTTTCTTACCGTCACGAAAAACTATCGGTTTGAACAAATTATTCTGTTTATATACTGAACCTAAATATCCATCCCTAAGAATTTTTGCTTTATTCATACCATTTTGTACATTATTCTTTGCTTCTTTAGTAATTTCTTTTTTATAATTGCCACCCGTGTTAAGATTGTATCCATTAGGCGCCAATGAATGTAACTCATTTATCCAGTAGATTTCTCTCTCATCAAGGTGTTCTTGGGGGACGTCTTCCTCCACGATTTCGTATTTCATTTCATCTCCATATTTTTGTATAGCCCTTTTTAATAAGGTACATTTGGAATCTTTTCGTTGATGACTTCTGATTCTATGTTTAAATTCTTGTATAGTCTGCCCCACATAGACCTTACCCGACGGACTTGTGATTTTATAGATGATGCCTCGAGGTCCCTCGGTAACCTCTTCAATTTCCTGGTCTCCCATACATTCTCTAAGCTCATCCTCTTTAATTTCATACTTCGCGAGTGTTTCAGGTTTCGGTAACTTTTTGGTCTTCTCCATGTTGCGTAAGACTTCTTTGCGCGCACGCTTATAAATAAACTTGGGATCTTTTTTACACTTTTCGTATCTCTCTGAGTATGATTTACCAGTTTGAGTATTCAAACATCTCAGACCCTTGGATTCCCATTCATCTACGAGTCTCCTGTGAAGTGCTTTCAAATCTGTTTTGTTTCTTGAATGAAGAACATTCAGGGTTGAGTTGTTCGTAAAGTCGTGATCGTGCCACCCAGCTATGAGGAGTTGTTTCAACTCTTTGAATTTGATAGGTTCTTTTTTTAATTTATACTCTAATTTGGAAAGCCACCTTTCAACCCCATAGAAGGGAAGTGTACCATTCTTATTGATCGAGACAAGATCAAGGTTTGGAGACTCGTACTCGGGGTATTTAGTCTCCAACTTGTGTGTTAGCTTGTCTTGTGTGACAGCTGGGAGAAGGGAGTATCCATTCTCATCCAGTATCATTTTGGCTTGACCTACCCAGAAAGTACCAAGTTGTGTATTTTCGAGGATGAAAAATGAAGTTGGGTGGTGATCCATACTTATGCCCGAGAAAATAATTATCTGAAAAAATTATATGATTGTCCTGGGATTTTCATTTTTGGAAAATCTGTCAACATTTGGAGACACGAGTTGAAAAATTATTTTCATCATGGAGAATCATCTTTGAAGTTGTATTGATTTTAAATTTTTTTTGTAGTAATTAATTTTTTCTGTTTTGTCTCCAACTGTTGACAGAAAATATGGACATCACCCATCTTAAAGATAAAATCTCATACATGTTTAAGATGGAAGAAAAGACTGTCACACTTCCCCAACCACCAGAGGGATATGAGTATAAATTGGTGTCTACAAAAAGGAAGCCACGTGTCAGTGACAAAGACCCATCGGAGTTGACACCAAGACAACTGGCAACACGAAAGTACTATGAAAAGAATAGACTAAAACTCAATGAGGAAAACCTAAAACGTTATCATGAAAAAAAGAATAAAAATCTGTCAACATTTGGGGACACGAGATAAAAATTACATTCTTCTTAGAGGAATACTTCTTTCTTCAACAGTAAGTTTAAAATTTTTATAGTAGTTATTTTTTCTATTTTGTCTCCAACTGTTGACAGAAAACCTAAGTGACCCACTCAAACGAGAAAATCAAGTCAAAATCATGTCTATCGAAGAACAATACAACTGTGCAAAGGATACCCTCAACGGGCGTCTTTTTGCACCCTACCAGCGTGAAGGTGTTCTCTGGATGCTAACGATGGAAGGACAGAAGTCAGGACCCAAGGGTGGGTTCCTCTGTGACGAAATGGGTCTGGGTAAGACCGTACAGCTTGTTTCCACGATGCTTGGAAACCCAAAGCCTCGTACACTCATCATCGTACCCAAATCTATTATCACTCAGTGGGTCGAAGAGATTCATCGCTTCGCCCCCAATCTGACTGTCAGTGTTTTTGACGGTCCAGAACGGAAAATTGATCGTAACGTCGATGTGACCATTGCTCCGTACACCCTCCTTACTGTCAAGGGTGGTGGACCCGACACGAAGACACCTCTCCATATGGTACAGTGGGACAGGGTCATCTTGGATGAAGCCCACGAGATTCGAAACAAGAAGTCCAAGTTGTTCAAGAGTGTGTGTCGTCTTCAGACCCAAATCAAGTGGATTGTGACTGGTACCCCAGTCTTCAATTCCATGGAGGACTTCGTGTCTCTCTCAACCTTTTTGGGTCTCTCCAAAGTTGTCGTACAGGGCATGACCAACAAGATCAAAGACATCTACATCCTCCGCCGCACCAAAGAGGACCTTGCGAGGATCAATGAGCGTCTTCGCCTCCCTCCTTGTCACTTTGAGAATGTGGAACTGGAGATGTTTCCAGATGAGAAGCAGTTGTATGAAATTGTGTTTCTCGAGGCACAAGATACTATCCGAGATGCATTCAGACATGCTCAAAGTATGAACGCTAAAAATATGGTAATCTTGGAATGCCTCCTCCGTGCGCGTCAAGCTATGATTTGGCCTCAGATGTACCTGGACGGTGTCGCGAAGCAGAATGAAACTCAAGCGGAAAAATGGGTGGGTCGCTCCAACAAGATGGAGACCCTCTTTCGTATGATCGATGGGCATCCTGATGAAAAGACCCTCATCTTCTGTCAGTTCAGAGGTGAAATGAACCACATTCATAAGAATCTCACGAGACCCGTCTACCGAATCGATGGTTCTGTACCCAAAGAGGAGCGCGTCAGACAGATTGAAGGTTTCAAAAAGGCTGCACCTGGTGCAGTCTTCATCATCCAAATCAAAAGTGGTGGTCAGGGTCTCAACCTCCAGGAAGCGACTCGGGTGTACATCACGGCACCTTCGTGGAACCCCGCCACAGAGCTCCAGGCGATTGGTCGAAGCCATAGAACGGGTCAGACCAAACCCGTTTATGTGAAGAAGCTCATCTACAAGGAATGTTCCCGTTTTGTGAGTGTTGAGGAGGAGATGATGGCTCTTCAAGGTCACAAGTCGATCGTGTGTTCGAAGGTACTCAACGATGAGCGAATTGAAAAACAAATCCCTGTGAACAGGACGAGTGACAAGATTTCAATCTTGGACATCAAGAAAATTTTCAAAGCGTAATATAAAA
>Ga0222719_10005534_pt1 | contig 10859 bp, 10 predicted proteins | sample C33_34DmetaG_FD_165039 | JGI IMG/M metagenome (GOLD analysis project Ga0222719, IMG submission 165039) | Estuarine water microbial communities from San Francisco Bay, California, United States - C33_34D | ecosystem: Environmental > Aquatic > Marine > Unclassified | place: USA: California...
ATAGACCCAGCAAATATAGATATCATCACATTCCTACCGGACGGCAAATTCTTTGCTGTTCGCTCCAATGAGTTTGCCGATACTCTCATGACCCAGTTCTTTGCTGTCACTACGTTTGAGGAATTTTTGGATCTTTCCTCAAACTGGGGCTTCAGTAGGATCATTCCGAGCCGGAGCGGTAGTACTATCGAGGTCTTCAGACATCCCAAGTTTCTCAAGGGCGACTGGGATAGGTGTTCTCGTATAAAGTTCGGAGAGTCTCCGACAGAAGTCAGAGTATCAGCTTTGCCGATGACCGATTTCTCCCAACAAGATAACTCTGATCCCGCCAGCACACACACTGTCACGAAGCGACGACTGTCACCAGGCTTCCTTGCGCGGCGAGAATCAGAGACATCCGTCACATCTCAAAAGATGAAGGTGGAAGGGACGGCACAAGACAGGCGTAAAGACAGTTCTGGGACGGAGTCCGAAGCGGAAGGAAGCCTCTGCTCCGCGAAGATCAGCAAAGCGGACGAGCTGCGAGCTGTTGCTTTGTCAATAACCGACGAAAAGATGAACCTTAAGGGTAATTCTCCTGATGTTGACGATAACACATCACCAAGAGGGCCACTTGTTGACTGCGCTGTCGAATCGGCCACTCATACGATAGTCACAGATGCAATCGAGACACTTCTTCGGGATGAGAACCACTCCAAGAAGACCTACCTTAAGCACGAGAAAGAGCTGTCGAAATCTTCGCTCCCTGGAGTTGTGCCAATTAGTAAGCAGCTCTTTAGCAAAGATGACGGAGATACAGGATCAATACCGAAAGCCGCTACCAACGAAAGTACCGAAGGAGCGGACAACGTCACGTCTGTCGTGGATAAAACCTGCGACGCAATCAGTTCCAAGCCCTTGGTGCCCGACGAGGAGGCAAAGGTAGCATCAGTGGATATTGTGCCTACTGATGACCCGGTTAGATAAAGAATTCGGGACTATCGACTAGAGGGTGAGATTAAGTAGATCATTCGCATGCAAGAGGCGTCAGACCCTGTCTACTCTTGGACGCGAACGATGTTGTACAATATCACGAGAAACATTTTATTTCGATTGGCGCCGTGAAGCTGTCACGGGGCCAACAATACTAGTAACCAACTATTGGAGGGAACGTCTTGCTAAAGTAATTATCTAAATCAGAAATTAACGAAGCCACAGGTACGGCTTTCCGGGTGTTGCGATCTCCGCTTTGGCTGCAGGTATGTCAGCGGCAGCGCTGTCCGTGTCAATGTCAATAACGTCTACATCGGGCAGACTCAACTGGCCCTTGATGTAACGAATGCATTCCGAGAGAATCTCTTTCTGATCGAATGGGAGTTGGATATCCATCGCCATGGAACCGACCTCTTCGACCTCACTTTTTGTGAATGACGCAAACTGCATCGTAAACTTCATTAGCTTCTTGTCCTGCACATTCTCAGAGGACCAGACCTTCAAATCTTTCATGAAGGTTTCCGGGAAGCCCTCCTTTTCGTCGAACTTCTCTTGCATCCACTGTAGGACTTCTACTTTCCATTGCGGATAGCTTCCTGTGACCAGAATGCTCGCCTTTTCCCAACCTTTCTTGGATTTTCCTGCAGTTTGACGAAAGGATTTCAAAGCGTCGCTCACGAATTTGGCTTGCCGCGTCAAAATCTTGTCTTCATCTTCGGCAACTGGCCAGGGTGCCTTAACCGCCAAACCGCTCTTCCCGATTTTCTTCCACATCATCTCCGACCTAAGATTTATCAAAGAGAACAAACAAGCGTGAGAAACTGTTCCAGAAGGTAGTTTGGAAAACTATCATCGTCCTTACCAGTGAGGGCAGATCGGGCAAATCATGACAACAAGACTTTCAGCCCATCGACGAACAACGTCGGCATGCATCGGGATCTCGCTGTCTTTGCACCAAGACCGGTAATCATTTCTTGCATTGAACATCTCAAACCAACATGCTTTCAAGCCTTCCTTGAACTGCATCCCCGCAAAGCTCGTACCAGCGCTGGTAATGGCACGATTGACCTCGTTTAGCAGTATCTTGTCCGTCAAACAATATTCACCGCCTTTCCTTAGGTCCGAAGAATTGATCGTCTCGGTGATCCATGTGTCTTCCGAAATCAGAGTGAGCACAGAAGCGTCCGCAAACTCTCGACTGAAATTCGCATCGTCCAGTGAGTCGCCGGCATCGGCGCACGCAAGACGTGTCGCATCCGCACTGTACCGCTCAACCGTATCGTTCATCATCAAGAAATTACCCTTGGATTTACTCATCTTCTCGGCATCAACAAGAACATGGCCGTTGCAATAATACCCTTGGGGCCAGAGTGCGGGTTCGTTTTCCCAGATAGCAGCATGGTTAAACAGCGCCATGGTTAAGTGATTGGGAATCAAATCCTTTGCACTGACTCGTAGATTCATGGGATACCAATATCTGAACTCGGAACGCATTGCATCGAGTGTCGTCTGAGGTATTTTACAATCTGTAGGCAAAGAGCCGTTCCTGAAGATGTAATCGAATACTTCTTTTGTCAGATCGGCGGCGTCAACCTTGCCCGGAGATTTGTCCTTGTCTCCTGTGAGATTGTCCGGGCCTTGCAAAACCTTCGAAATGGTGTAGTAAGCCATATAGATGGTGCTATCTGACAGACTCTCGATGACCCATTCCTTGTCCCATGGCAAAAAGGTGCCAAGGCCGAATTGACGGGTACAGGCCCACTCTTTTAGCCATCCGGCAGTGTACTCATAACGACCTAGCGCTTTGGAGTCGTAAGCGTTAAACGAGTCCGGATTCAGAACATGCTTCTTCACTAGGTCCGTCCAAGTTTCATCTCCATAAGCCAGATACCACTGGTCGGTCGCTGCAACGACACACTCATCGTTCGTTCTTGAAACGACCCGCGACTCGGGCTCGAAGTAAAGACAGGCTTCGCCAGCATCAATCATTTCTTGCTTGATGATTGGTTTCGCCTCGCTAACCTTTTTACCCTTATGGGGGCCGATGGTCATCACACCGAAATTGAATCCCTTTAGGTAAGTTTCGTCCTTGGCCTGCGTCAACTTTGCCTTATCGTTGAAAGATTTGATCTTGAGCTTTTCGCACATGAACACGGCGGACGCATCTCCGTAGCCCTCAATTGAAATGATGGGCACAACAGGATACGGTATCACCATGTCGTCTGTGATATCGTATTTCGCACGGAAGTCGGGCTTATCTTGAAGGGCCTTGAGAGAAACGTAGTCGTCCGGGGCATCGCTTGGCACCGACGTCACAACCCCGGTACCCTTGTTCATACTGATGGTCAACAAGGGTAGAGTATAGACCTTCTCATACGTCGCCAGGGGCGCCTTCAATGGCAAACCAAGAAGCTCATTTCCACTAAAGGTCTCCAAGCATTCGATCTTCCCAAATTCCTTAGTGTAGTAGGTGTTTCCGGAGAATGCTTGACAGGAAAGACCTCTCGCAGATCGGGCGCTCATGACAAATACCTCATTGGTAGCGTCAACTTGATATGCACCGTACTCACCGTCAGGCAAAACAAAACAATTTGTTTGTCCATACATGGTCTCCGGTCGAAGAGTTGCCGGGACTAGAAAGACGGGTTTGTCGCCGCACTTGGCGAGTAGCGCCTCCATCTTGGCGTGACGAGCTTGACCGTGATCGGGCGGTAAGACACGTAATTTAATCAAGACATACTCCTGTGGACCGACTCCTTCTCCCTCAGAACGGTCGTGGTCAGCACAGACCTGTCCATCGACCAAACTATAGACGCTGTTGCGCTTTCCAAACAAGACCTTCCCTTTCTCTCGAAGAACTTCGAACTGCCAGCGGATGAATGCGTCATAGTAGGGATTGACGTAGGTCGTGATGAAAGCACGACGCCAGTCAATGCCTGCTCCAAAGTTCTTTAAGTGATCAACACCGATCGGCGGAAAGTAATGCAACCAGTGTACGGCGTCTTGGAAATTCGGAATCTCGTCGACGGGTACCATCTTTGCAAGAATATTCCATTGCCTGACAATACCAGTCCCAGTCTTTTGAACCAACTTTGTCTTGCCACCTTTGGCTTTGTTTCCTGATTTTTGCTTGGCTTCATTCGCTGCCGCCAACTCCGCCTCCATCCTGGCGCGAACTTCGGGGTCATCCTCTGGGAACTTTGGTGGACAGCCGTAGGTCTCGATTTCGGTTTTGAGCTTGTTTGCCGCCTAAGAAATATCAAGAAGAAAGACAACGTGTGAGCCGAACTTTCAGGTCATAAATAAGGGAAGGAATAGGAGGCGTACTTACCGCTTGAATGGGCATTCCGGTACAGTGAAAGGCAAAAGGGAAGAGAACATTCTTTCCCTGGTGCCGCTCAAACTGAGCACGAAAGATCGCTTTCGTGAGAGAGAAAGCGTGTCCAATGTGCAAGTGTCCGTTGCTGTACGGATACGGAAAGGTCACCATAAAGCTTTCTTTGTCTGAATCCTCGGGATCGGCTTCAAAGGCTCGTTCCTTCTCCCACAGTTGCTGGATCTCTCGTTCATTGGCACGCAACGCATCGCGTTTGGCCGTTCCCTTTCCTCCGCCGCCTTCCAACGATAAGGACGACATCTTGGCTGCAGCTTCCTCTCCCGTCATACTTGGTCTTCAAAATAGATTTAGTTGTCAAAGGACGTGTTTAATGCCCAGTTTCCAGCTTGCACAAGTGCCAAAGGATCACGTCTCGTCCTTATTCTTGTTGCTTGTGAAATGGACACGGTTTTGCCTCATTTTCTTCCAGCCACAACCCGCACCGGATCTTCGAGTGAACTGGATAGAAGGACAGACGCATTAGCGTAGCGTGCGGTTGTTGACGAAACAGGTATTGAGCTCACTATCGAGCGATTTCGGCTCTAAGTAGTAGAGAGCTAGAGTAGAGAGTCGAGACGAGACCATTCTGCACGGGACAGGAGACAGAACCCTTAGCTGGAAGGGAAACACTGTGAAGCTCTCTAACAAGGAACATGTGGAGAGAGGAAGAAATAGAGGTCATGACGGCTTGATGCATGATGACGCAGAGCCCTCTCTACGATAGAGAGAAGTCCGCCAAAACAATAACGAATTATTCTACGCACACTGTCGGAAGTATTCTCGATGCAAGAAACACATTCTATCCCGTCTTGACGAACTTTTAGTCGAGGTGTCTTTTCAAAAGTCACAGGAGAAACTTGACGCCGCTCAGCTGCTGGGATGGTATACCATACTCGTAAGCGAGTTATAAACCTACAAGATTCATTGCTCCGACTTTCTCGGCACTTCGTGGAGAGATCCGAGAAATGAATGAAACAAACGATTCACAGGCACTAGTCATAGCTGCCACTTGAAAGCAAAGTTCCGCTACCTTTTACACAAACCAGTAGTCTCTGATTTTTTATCTCTAGAAGGTCCGTCAGCAGGATAAATTGCCGGTGAACTCTCCTTTCATTCACGTGCACTTGAATATAGAGCCGGCATTACCAAACGCACGACGGCCCAACAACAGTCATCGTACAACCCTACAATCCAGCACTCTGCAAGAATACCATAAAGTTTTGTGCTGCTTGCTGCATCTCCGCAAATCGCGCCTGAACTGCTTGTTGTAATTCGGGCGGAGCCGCAACACCGCCGGCTTCGTGTGCTGCTCTAGCTGCATGCTCTAGATTCATGGCCGTCCCGCGTAGCTGCTGACACATTAAATTCGCAGCAGCACCTTTGATTACGTGCGCCGATCTCATGATCGTGTGATATGGATTGTTCTGAGGATTCTGTGCACAGAAGAGAATATTAATTAAAGAAACGAACGTGAGTCGAGGCATCCATGGGCGATCCTTGTACTTTACCACACTAGCAGTTTCTCTCGTATCATTCGCAATAGGAACGGTGTTTCGCGTACCTGAATCGTGGCATTGATGTTATTGACTTGTGTTTGGAGCTCTGTCTTAAGATCCACCAGCAGTTCACGTAAGAATTCTTCGTCATCTCCGCACTGTTGCATGGCCTCATGCCAGTCGATCACGTCTGAAGGTGCAGCCATGATTATTCGTTTCTTATCTCAAGATTCTACCGACAACTGTAGTTGCACACGTAGCAACAGCTTCCTACAGTGCCTTCTAACACCGAAGTTCGTTGGCTTGGTTTTCCCCTACGCAGAGAAGAACGTCAGGAAATCCTACCCCTACAAAGCCGTGTTTAGATATTCTTCACCACTCGACAGCAAAGATCGAAAGGCTATGATCAATACAACGCGAGAACCGGAACAGCACTTGCACGATCTGCACGCTAGTAGTAGAGTAGAAGAACCAAACAGTTGCCACTAAACTCCACGGTGCACAACGGCGACCAGCTGGCCGCTTGCCGCAGCAAGAGAGAGAGAGAGAACCCGACGCACGAACGGTTGCGCTGAACCCTGCTGGCTTGGTTAGGGTAGGTAGATGTGCAAGGTACACCATTTCCTATGTTCGATCCCCCAACTTGAACTACGACACACCGTACCTATCTATTCAAAGATAATCCTCTTCACTGATAAAAGTACATAAATTTCCCTAAATTAACGATTTAGTCATTCGGTTTAAATATGATAAACCAGTCATAGATTTAAATACCATAGTCTACATATAAAAACTCTATGACCCTGAAACGTGGACGATCTTTATTTAAGAACTTAGGGACGAGAACAGCGCCGAATCCACCATGCCATTCTGACGTCAGAAACCAATTCGTCTATCCCTTTCCCTCAATATTCTATCACTCTTCTCTCAACCGAGAGAGTACCTAGCTATACAGGGTACCTTTATCGTTTTCATGTGGAGGTTTGAGTGCGATATGATGATGTTGTGAAAGCTTTCGCTCTTTTACTACTACTAGTAGAGGTTTAATGGTCCGCGTACGAGGATAAACGACCAAGGAAGCTAGTCTATTCTATCATGGAATACCCTTGAGGATTCGTGCAGCCCCCGCGCCATCCATTAAAGACACTTGGTGTAGTATTCATCTGTAGTCATCTGAAAAAAAACTCTGTACCAACAAGAAACAGGTAGAATTCGGAACTATCAAAATGTCCAAAAGGAAAGTGGTCAACTAACACACTGCCGATTTGCGAGACTTCGTGTCTGTCGCCTTCAACGCAACAGCAAAATGACAGCGGCAGCAACATGTATGTGCCACGATGCAAGAAATCATTTTGATATCATAAAATCGTGCGATTCGATAGTTTATGTGCCGCATTGGTTTCCCGGTTTTCGCTTTCGCGCTACAAAAAGGCAACTCTCACGTGAACAAGAGATGCAAAGAAGAATGCCTCGTACCTTTTCATCTAATCAACCCTTATGTTTGCTCTTCTTTTCTTTATTTTCTTTCTTCTCTTTCTTCTTCTTTTTAGATTTCTTTCTCTTCTTTTTTCCAGAGGAACCTGAAGCCTCCGAAGACGATGGCTCGGAAAGGTTGTTCTCAGGCCCGTCTGTATCAATGGCTGCCTCGTCGCTGTCCATCGGGGCATCAGACTTCCTCACGGAAGATACACCAGTTGAGGAAGACGTTGATAATTCACTTTCTGTTCGTCGCCATTTTGCCAGATTTTTTGTTGGAGCTGCCCGCATTCCAAATCTCACGCCGCCTGTCGCTTCAAAAAGTTCTTCGTCGGTGAAATTTCGTTGTTTCTTTCGCTTCTTTCCTTCCTTCTTTTTGCCACGGATACTGCTGAGCTTTGACAACGTATCACCGATTCCATCCTTCCACCAGCTTTCCGACATGGCAGCCTGTTCAGCCCGCTGTTTCTCGGTACCAAGGCCAGTCTGTTCGTCTCGTTTCTTGACTTTGAGGTGAGTGGAAATACCGTCACGATTCTTCCCGAGGCCTGTCCCTTCACTCCAGCCCATCTTTTGCAGTTGCCGATAAGCAAAGTCAGACGCAGGTGCTGACACGTGTTCTTGTAGCGAACTTTCCATCTGCTTTCGTCTTTTCGAGCCCATTACCAGCAACTCCGACGAAACGGCCGGTAACTTTCGCTTTTTCGGATTCGGGCCTCCATCTTTCGCCTCCGATTCTGTTTCACCGGCACTTTGGAGCTTCATAGTCGTGTAAGAGATAAGAATGTTAGGCTGGCGATGTAGTGAGTCTTCAAGAGGCCGGGTCCGAAATGACAACGTCAATGGTGAAGAGATCAATGAGAAGGTCGTCTCGATGCGAGTTTCTTTTTTCGGTGGTTGGAGCTGAAACAGTCCCAGTCCTGAATGATGATGTCATTAAAAGCTCAGGACCTATTCCCCACCCTACTCGAACAATTGGCGTCTAACCATTAGCCTCGGAGAGATAAAACCCCGAGCCAAGAGACTCGACGACTCTTCATGGCATTTTAGGAAAGAGGAAGGGCGGCCAATCGTAACATGAAACCGAATTGTCACTTTAAACCATTAGCTACGCTACGGTAGTCATTAATGCATTGAAACTCGGCAAGATCTTTAGAAACTTTCCCCGAACCGTAACATCCTTAAACAAAACGATCCCCGTATCCTCAAACGTCGGTCGCCTCAATCTCTCCCGTTGGTTCTGCTTTGACCTGATTAGACGTCGAAGCTGGTGTAGATCCTCCCGGAGTTCCCATCATGGGAGCACCCTGTTGGTCAGAACCGGACGACTGTTGATTGTTCGATGCCTGCTGTGCCTGGGCTTGCATCTGTTGCATCTGCTGGAACTGCATTTGAAATTGCATCATCTGCATCTGTTGCTGCCACATTGCTTGTTGTTGCTGTTGCGGGGTCATGTTCGCCATCATCTGGGGTGTCATGTACGGGAAGAAACCTGGCATACCGGGCATATTCGGAAGCAAGTGCTGGGCGGGATTGTGCTGATACTTGTTTCCAGAGTTAGAGGTCATTTGCAAACTCATTTCCGGTTTGTCACGGCGGAAAAGTTTGTGGTAATACGAACCAGTTTCGGGGCCTCGTGGCACGCGACTGAAGCCCCATCGATTCAACTTCCTGGTGAAACTCGTAAACTTACTGGCTTTGAAATACTTGGGCAGAACCTCAGCGGCGAACGTTTTCTTCTTGTGGATGACAAAGCCATTCCCGTGGGGTAACCACGAGATAATATGACTGTGCTCATCGTTCGACAAAATATCCATCAGCTGCGAAAGTTTAGGTCGGTGTGGAGACAAACGAGAGGTTAGAAACATAAATATTAAGGATCGAGCTCACCTATTTGTCTGTCTGCTGTCCGATATGAACCAGCACAAGGCACGAGTGCCGCACGTGCTCAAACAAAAGTACCCAAAAAAAAACAACTGCTGTCAACCCGTGTCGCAAGACACGATGAAGACCGTCGCTGGGACCGTCCGAACAAGAACATCAGCACCGAGGCAGTCCATGCTACTCACTTTTTGGGGAAACGTCTTTGGAGACTGTTCTTCGTTATCATTGTTGTTGTCTGTAAGATCGGAACAATCGTCTTTCGCATTTGATCCTGCTTGTTGGGTGACAATCGTCGTCTCTCCCTTTCCAGCGGAGTCCTTCTTGCCATCTCCGCTTGGAGAGAAGTCCCCCTTGTTCTTATCATTACCTTCGGGTGAATCAGACATGACACGGAAGTAATCTAACTGTAACTTATCCTTCCCGACGGTTGTTTCTACTGGTGGATTGGCCTATCGTCAAAGGGACTCAATCGAAGATAGGTGCGAGGAGATGCAATTGTTGATATTAGAATAATGGTAGGGTATGCTGTGGTTGACTGATGAATCGAAAACACAGCTTCGAAAATCCTACTGTCGCCGGTAGCACGCTTGCGTCGCGCGCGTCCGGCGCTGGGCGCGCGCATGGTAGCGTCAATTTTGAATCTTATCCCCATCTCTTTTGTTTGAAGGGGATGCCTATCCTTGTACGAACTACGAACTACCAATATCGAACATCTACTTTCTGTGGTAGAACTAGAGTATTTCTTTCTCGATATTCAAATGATAGTTACAAGAGATACTTTCTGATTGTTCCGTCTTCTCTCTGCTCTCTTCTTCTCCGAATCAAAGTTAATCTTCTCCTACCAAAGTGCCAAGGGCTCACGATCAGGTGTATTATTTTTTCCAAGATGGACGAAGAATTGTTCGCTTCCATTCTTCTTCAGAGCAAGCGATGAAATGCAACATGTAGCTCAAACAACTCTAGTCCCCACTATTGGTGTTTCCGTTATCCTCGCGAGTTTCTGGGGCTTCCAAACTCACTTCTTCGATGCTTTCCAACGCGGCCTCCATTTCGTCGGCAAGGCTGGCTTGACGTGCCCGCATGAGAAGCATATCTGACTGGGCATTACTGAGGAGGACACGCAAGTCGAGAATGGTAGCTTCAAGGGAAGTCGAATGATCAGAAGAGTCGCGAACGTTACTCAAGAACGCTCCGTAGACCTCGTCGAAGTTAATGGTGGGGGCGATATCAGTCGCATCCGGGACGGTATTCGAGTCGGAAACGCCACGATCCATGACATCATCACCAATGTCTGGGCTCCAACCATGATGGTTTGTCGTATCAATTATGTTTTTCGACTGGAGTCGAACTGTACCGCTGTCAGGAACGGATGCTTTATTGGCCGTATACGGAGTCACGGCCGGAACTGACTTGCTCGGCGTACCTTCCTTGTTGTCTCCAACAATCGCACTAGGGGACGACACAAAAGGAGGCTCACAGACACCGTCTTTATCAGAAGTCAAGGTCGGCTCGGTGGTTACAACCTCAGTTTCTTTTGGTCCAGTAGCCGTCGACTTTTGCTTGAAAAGGAAACCACCGCGATGGAATGGAGCATCGACCTTGCTCGGACGACTCAATTCCTTGTTTCCCATCAAATGAGATACGGCAGTGGATTT
>Ga0222719_10005535_pt1 | contig 10857 bp, 17 predicted proteins | sample C33_34DmetaG_FD_165039 | JGI IMG/M metagenome (GOLD analysis project Ga0222719, IMG submission 165039) | Estuarine water microbial communities from San Francisco Bay, California, United States - C33_34D | ecosystem: Environmental > Aquatic > Marine > Unclassified | place: USA: California...
GTACGCGCAGTGCGGGGGGTATGTAGCTAGACACATGGACTATATTTGTCTGCGTCGTAGCCGAGGAATCGTCCTTGCAATCGGTTCTGTGCGCAGTCTTGACTCCAGTTCTTGCGCTGTCTCCGGCTCTCCTGTCCTCTTTGCTTTCAGCTTGGCACGACGAGCAAGGAGCTCTGCTCTCTGCATTCTCTTCTTGTCCTGCTCTGCCTTCTGTCGGAGTCGAGTCGCTGCTGCAATGACAGCCTTCTCGATTGCTATGTCTTGAGCAGACTTCTTCCCGACTGCTCTGACGTTATCGATCTTGACTGTGAGCTCTCCGTCTTTAAACATACGAAATGCGGCTGCAGTCGCTCTCTCTTTGTTGAGTCCTTGCATCCTGAGCTCGTCGATTCTCTGACTGATCGCTCTGTTCTCTGATACGGTCCTATTCTTCTTCGCTCTGCTCACTTCTTGCTCTTCTTCTTGCTTGTTGCTGTGCGAGTGCCTCTCTTTGGCTTGCTCGGCTTCTTCTTCTTGGTATTATTGACCATCTTCTTTACTGTAGCCTTTCGTGTTGTTTTGTGCATAATCTGCTCCTTTTACTGCTATAATTATACCGATATGATATAGAATGTGCAACAAAATGAGGAAAAGATGCCGAAATATAAAGTCCCACCGAATATAGTCAAGATAGCCCAGCGCGCGATTGACTACAACCTGAGTCTGCCAATGTCACGACGAGCTGCATACAAAGACGAAGGAAAGAAGAGAGTGCCCGGAACCGGAATGCGAACAGCTCGACGTTTAGCATCTGGAGCAATCGATGAGCAGCAGATGATTCTCATGCGTGCATGGTTTGCTCGTCATGCTGAGTCTCCAGGGGAGAAGGAAGCAAGACGCGACAAGACAAGCAAAGCCGCTATAGCTTGGGCACTGTGGGGAGGATCTCCGGCTCAAAGATGGGTCAAGTCAAAGATACGAGAGCTCGAGAGAGCAAGAGAAAAAAAGAATAAATAGGAGTAACTATGCCAATCAGAATAACAGGAGCACAAACAACAGTGCCCGGAGAAATACTTGCATCTGTCGTCGGAGATCCTGCGAATACTTCAACAGTCAATGTCTCGACATCCTTTGCAAACTTTCTTACAAATATGTCTTTTAAAGCTGATCGAAGAGCTGCTGTCATATCCGCTTATTTTTGGATAGAAAAGACGACATCGACATCTGATCAGGAGATCATCGTCAGACTGACAGAGTCGGGTAACATTGTAGCGAATAGCGCGAGAAGATTCCATGTCTTTACAGAGCCATCGTCTGCACAGATGATTCTCTGTCAGTGGAGTGTAGAGCTCACAGACGGGAACAATTACTCATACCGTCCACAAATCGCGAAAGGATCAAGCAGTCAGACAATCAATGTCAGAGCCGGAGGGGAGTATCCAATGTATCTATTTCAGGCTATCGGACTGTAGAGAAAAGAAGAACAGCCGAGATTATTCTCGGCTCTTTGCTCTTGTTACTCCTTGCGTTATTCGCTTTCGTGAAGTGTTCTCATGAGGATTGTGTGTGGGTTGCTGTTCCATGATCTCCAGTCTGCGAGAGAGTAGAGCTTTGATCCGTCCTTCATGACTACAATGATTCTCTTGATAGTCTTGCTGCCTCTGGTGACATTCACCCAGTATGCTTTTTTCATGATGTTGCTCAGTCCGCCTTCGTATCCCTTGAAAGGATGAGCTGCTTCTCTCTGCATTGTTTGGAATCCGCGAAGAGTGAGAGTGTATTTGTATTGTGCTTTCATGATAGTCTCCTGTGTTGTTGTTGTTTATACTTCTATTATAGCCGATGTTTTCAGACTGTCAACAAAATAATAATCTTTTCTTTGTTTTGTTTTCAGATTGACAACATATAGAGATCATGTCATACTATATGTACAAACAAACAACAGGAGACAACATGCTCAAGCAAGCGAACATCGAAATCATACAGCTCAATCTTTCCGGTTTATTCGATCAGCTCAAAGAAGAAACAACATGGGAGCAGAAAGAGATTCGATTCATGGGCAAGACATACATGCAACCAAGATTGACAGCATGGTTCGGATCAAGCGAATACACATACAGCGGAATAAATCACAAAGCCCAAGAGATGACGGAGCTTCTGATCAGATTGAAGAAGATTGCAGAAGAGAAAGCAGGCTGTCAATTCAATAGCGTACTTTTGAATTATTATCGAGATGGCAACGACAGCGTGTTTTGGCACAGCGACGACGAGAAAGAATTAGGAGAAGATCCGATTATCGCATCGATGAGCTTCGGAGGAACAAGAAAGTTTAAGCTCAAAGCCAAAGACAAGAGCGACAAGCGCGACATTCTTTTGACTGACGGATCGCTGCTCATCATGGGATCAGGAACACAAAGAAACTATTTGCACAGCATCCCGAAGAGCAAGACATACACAGAGCCGAGAATAAACATCACATTCAGAAAAATTCTCTCATAGTCCAGAGCAAAGAATCAAACCGAGCTGTCACTCTTCGTCTGCTCCTGTGAGACGAGGACATTGTAACACAAAAAAAAGAGGCCCGAGCAAGTCAAGTGTCGGGCCTCTTAGCGTGTCAAAGTATCTGTATCTTAATCTTCTTTGTCTGTATCGGCAAGTGATAAAAGAACAGGAAGTGAAAATAATGTGCCGAGTGCCATCGCGATGATGATGAAAGGACGCGCTGCTTGTCCGAGCTCGATTATCGTCTGCATTGTTGCGCCCCGGCTTTGAGAAGTTCGCTTGTCGTTACCTTTCCATATCGTGTGACTAGTTGACGATATGCTCTCTCGTCTCCGGATAGTGCTTTGTATACCAGTTGTTTAATGTCTATCATTTTTTTGCTCCCTTAATAGCCGTGAATATTTCTGTAAGGTTTGGATTTTTGATAATGCCTTGTAAAGGATAGCAAGGTTTGCACATGATACGAGACGGACCCTCTACCATCAAAGAGCGAGATACTGAAGTCTTTGATTGTCCGTTTTGCTCCTTTGCTGATGTCTGTGTGTACAGCAGTCCAACAAAATTAAAATACTGTGCAATCTCTCCTCCTGTCTTCTTGCCATCAAAAGCAGGTTTTAAGTGACGCTCTCCTGATGTCTCGTCAATGTTCGTTTCGAGAAGACAAACTCCGACAATGTTCTTTTGCAAATTGCGTATACGACGTGCAAGACTTCTCATGCTGTCGGCAAGCTTTCCCCAGTCTTGTAATTTCATCTGAGTCTTTCCTCCATTAGTTAATTGATCTCTGATCAGTCTCTGCATCTCCGTGAAGGAATCAATGACGATTGTATCATATTGTGCCCAGTTGTCAGGGTTGTCTGAGATGTCTCGGAGTATCTCAGCTAGGAGCATTGCACTATCGATATGAATGATGTCTGCTCCTGGATTGCTGTGCATGATTGACGCTTGTCCGTTAAGTTCTGTCAGTAAGAAAAGAGGCTTTGGAGCTGTAGCCGCCAAGAATGATTTTCCTGCACCTGAGTCTCCATAGATCAAAGCTTTGATCTTCGTTTGTTGTTTTGCTTTTCCTGCGTTGATTATTTTGTACTTCATTGTAGTCTCCTGTTATTAATGATTGTTTATGAAGTTGCGTACTAGTTGAATGATTATACCTTCGCTTGTTGTTGTGATTGTTCGATGTATTGTATATGCTGATTGATTAGGGTTTTTAATAACTTTTTGTACTTTAATCTCAAAAGACCCATCAGTATATTTCAGTACATGTCCTGCTTTTCTTCCATTGATAAAAATATCTTTTAGTCCGCAAAAGTCATATTTGTTTGAGAGTTCGATAGTCATGATGTTGTCTCCTTGTGTTGTTTGCATCATGTAAACAATATGCCCGATTGTTTTCGATGTGTCAACAAAATAATGTATTTTTTATGCTTTTTCTTGTCGAAAGTTGGACGCGTCCACCTTTTGGCCACTTGCGTCCACTTTTTTGATTTGCGATAATATAGGTTGTTCCTACCTTTTTTCTGTCCGTCCAAGAAGTCCACTCTTTTTTTCTAAAACTTTCTGAGAAAAATATAATTATAAAGTTTATAGAAAAACTATGGACTTTGTGGACGCAATAAAAAAAGCTAGGTTATCCCTAGGTTATCGACGTTTTAAAACTTGGACGCAATGTGGACCGTCCACTTTTTCAGCTGGACGGAGGCCACCAACCCCGAAGACGCTTCTCCGAATATGCTGACTTTCTTCTCCCGTATTCGTAACCATGAGACAAGAGAATATCATTGATGATGTTTTGATTCTGTCGTGTGCTCTTGTCCAGATACTTGTTTGATTCTTTCGTCAAGTCTGGGCTGCTATACAGCTCTTCGATGATCCTTGCAATCGTTACGGGAGCCTTGAGACGTTCTGCAATGTCGATGACTGCGTCTGTCAGAGGATGGGGATCTGTGAAGTCTTGTGCGCTTTGCTCGCGCAGCTTCTCCTCTTCGTCTGTCAAGTAGTGCTGTACTCCCTGATCATAGTGATACAAGACCTCGGACCATATCAAAGACAGATCTGCTTTGAGCTTTGCAATGTCGATCTTCTTCTTGCCAAGGTCGACGCACCAGAAGCGACGGGAGCCGGTTGCATCGTGCAGGACATTCTTCTTGTTGGTGGTTGCTACGAATACAGTCCGACGAGGAAACTTTTCGTTAGCTCGCTTATACGGGAGCCGGACATCGTCGATCTTTCTCGTGAGGAATGCCTTCTCTACTTCGACAGATTTGCTTCTCTTGGCGAGCTCTTGGATCTCATAGATGAGCTTGCCTTGTATCGACTGGACTGCTTCTTTGTACTTGTCCATAGAGAGCTCCGAGTCTCCGAAGTACACAGAGCCGAGCACATCGGAGAAGCAGAGAGCCTCAAGTGCTGTGCTCTTTCCGATTCCCTGTCCTCCGTATAATACCAGAGTCGTGTCTACCTTGACCGGGTTCTGTATTGTTGCGTATGCTCTCGCAACGACTGACAACAAGAACCGAGCCGAGTATGATTGGTTGATCTTCGTGTCTTCAGCTCCGAGATAGTCGATCAGGAATCTGTGCGCTCGTCTCGGGTGCTTCTTTGGATCCCATTGACCGCGAAGAGAATCGAAGTGATCAAGGATCGGATTGTAGCGGTTTTCTTTTGCGACAAGCTCGACCGCGCTCCATACTTTGTCAGCAGTGAATGCAACGCCCCAACGATCCTCACACTCCAATCGGATAGAATCGATGTGATAGTCTGAGATGCGCTCGTTTGTTCCCTGCTCATTCTCCCAGAAGACGAGCTGTGCAAAGTCGTCATATCGTGCCCGACCTTGAAAGAGAGGATAGTGTCGAAGCAGCTGCGTGATGTTGAACAGATTTGCGAGCACTCTGTCTCCCGAGTCTGTCCGTCTGACTCGGATCTCAAAGCCGAGATTCTGCAGCGCGACGATTCGCGCGTCTTGGTTGTGTAATCTTTGTGGATTTGTCATGTTAGTCTCCTGTTGTGTTGTTTGTTAAAGTGTATATCCGTTGATCTCTGCAAGGTATCCGACAGACTCTTTCCAATTGCAATTGTTTCGATGGTTGCAATAAGCAGAAGGATAGCGAGTCGGATCAATATAGAAGAATGTGCAGTCATTCTTTGCGCATTGAGGACACGACCATAGGACCGCGCGCTCTCCTGACTTGCCTCCTTTGATGGTTGCTCCGAGCCAAGAAGCGAAAGTCCTGCGAGCTGTTGGATCGTTGCGAAGCATCTCATACATATATCGTCTTTTGTCGGAAAATGATACATTGTTCCCGAGCTTCTTGCGATTCTGTTCTGCTCGTCTCAGTCTCTCCTCTTGCTCTTTTCGTCTGCGCTCAAGCTCAATCTTGTATTTGACTTCTTCGTCTCTTGCTCGTCCTTCCCAGTCTAGGATCTTGCCTTCTGTTGATGTCTCCCACCAGTCAAGAGTATGATAGCCGACATAATAGGCCCGAGCTGCATCTTTTGCGCTCTCGTCAAAGACTGCATTTGCAAAGCCATAAACCTCATTAAACCAAGTGCGGAGAGCTCGATAGTAGAATGTCCATTGATCAGCAGGGACATCGTCTGCGAGAGGCAAGACGATTCGAAAGCGATGATTGTCTAAAGAATGACTGACAGATGTATGAATATAGCTTTGCACTCCTCGAATCATGAGATTCGCTCCGGCTTGTCCGAGAGTGATTGAGTCGTCGATGTCCAGGACTAGACAGCTCAGCTTCGTCACGTTCTGATTGAGTCTCTTTCCATCGAAGGATGCAGGACTCCAAGCTCCTTGCTTGATCTTCGCGACTGGCTCTCTCTGCTTGCCGAGAAATCTGCAAAGGTTGGTCCATGAGTACGCGAGTTTTATTTGTCGATCAGGTTGACGTATGTTCGGGAATGCGGTTATAGTATAGATGCGCATTGATTCTCCAATTGTTTGTTTGTTTCCTTAATTGTGTCTTTGTGCCTTGTGTTGTTTTAGAGCCTCGGATCTGTTTCATCCGAGGTTCTTTTTTATTTGTTCAGCACTACAGATCAGGATTTCGATCTGCGGATCTTCTCCTGTCGCTGCATAAAACTTTTTAGCGGTGATGCTACAGACAACAGCATCATCAGGTATCGGAAGAGCATCGAGTATCGCTTTCACCATGTTATCGAGATCCGGTCTTTTAATGTGTATTACTCTTTTACCTTTGCGCATTGCTTTCGGACGCTTAACAATAAAGGTAAGCTCGACATGCAGAGCTCCCTCCGGGACACTCATATCTTTGAGGCTTTCTCTCATGTCCTTGATCCAGTTCTTATATTTCACGGGATAATATGACCGTCCTTGCTTTGTCACTCTCGGACGAGGACATGCTATAGGTTCGATGTATACTATCATATAGATTCTCCTCTTGACCTGCAAAGAACATTAGCAATCGATACAAGATATGCAATGCCCAAGATTGTCTGCTGCTCGTGCTTGATGTTGATGATGCCAACGTCAAGCGACTTTTTCTTGATGTCATCGGAGATAATCGGGATCATTGATCTGTCCATGCTTTGACGCGTACTTCTTCGACTTGTCTGCGCAGCTCGGGAAGACGGATGCCGACAAGAGGAGCAAAGTATCTTGCAATACTCTCTCCTGATAGTGCTCCGTATGGTCTGCCATAGTACCAGAGCTTGATACTTCCTTTCTTGACTCCGCACGCTTGCGCGAAGTCGTGATCAGAGTATCGATCTCCAGCTGCTTTCTTCAGTCCAAGGAGAAACTTTTGAAGCTCGGAGCATCTGCGATTGTTTGGTGTGCGCTTCGGGAGCTTCGTGTATTTCGGAGGGACTCTTGTCGGGAGTATGCTCTGCTTAAACTGTCTGCGGCTCATTCTGCTCTCCATTCACTGACATGCACTCTCCAAAGTATTTCTCTGATCATCGGGTTAAATGAGTCGATGCCGAGACTTGAGAGATGCTGTGCGAGCTTGACGCGAAGAGAGCAGCTCGGCAATCTCTTGCCGGATAGCCAGAGAGATATCGTGCTGCGATTGACTTCGATTGCTCGAGAGAGCTGCGATGCGTTGAGATTGTTGTCTGTCATAGTCTGCGAGAGCCAATCTGCGAAGCATAGCTCTTCTGTGTTTACATAATCAATCATTTCTTTGTCTCTTGTTCTTGTTGTTCTTCTCTGATCTTCTTGATCTTCTCCTCTAATATCCATCTTAGTAGATGAGTATGTGCTGACTCTTTTACAAGATCATGCACTACTTGTATATCATCGCTCGTCCTGGCATTCTGAACCATAAAAGTAATTATCTTCGGGCTGATGTGTATTTTCATCTTGTCTCCTTTTTGTGTCCTTTCAAAATGGACTCTATTATGTTATCTTGTGTGATGACAACCTGCAAACAAAAAAGGGGAAATCATGAAAAAGCCATTAGCATTCGTCGATGTAGAGACAACCGGACTCAATTCACAGCTGCACGAAATCATCGAAATCTCAATCATAAGAGTCTGTCCGAAAAAAGGCATGACAAACTACACTAGCAAGATCAAACCAGTACATATCGAATATGCAGAGCCGAGAGCACTCGCGATCAATGGATATAATGAAAAAGACTGGTTCCATGCTCCAGATGCTGAGCAGGTTATGTCTCGCGTCGCTGATCTGACATCGGGCTGCATTCTTGTCGGGCATAATGTGCGATTTGACGAAGAGTTTTTGTCCGAGACGTGCTTCCGCAATGGCATCAAGACACGCTATGACAGAAGAATGATCGACACTGTCACTCTTGCTCTGGAGCATCTGCACAATCTAAAGTCTGTCAGCATGGACTCAATTCGGGAGTACTTCGATTGGAAAGAAGGACACAGAGCGAGGATTGACGTTTTGCAGACGTATATGCTGTACAAGAAGCTGAACAGAGCAACAGTATTTCATCGGCTATTCTGGCGAGTGCGCTATTTGTTACGCTCTCTCTTTGCTTAATTGCTTCTTGAGATCTTCTTTGATCTTGATCTCTTGCATCTGCTCTTTGATTGGCTCCAGGAGAGCAAAGAGTTTTTTCTGTCCTCTCTCAAGAGAATCGATGCGGCCAGAAAATCCATCGACAAGCACTTGTCGATCTTGTTGCAAGTCTGCGATCACAGCCTCAAACCTGTCTCGGATTCTTGCTTCTTCTTCTCTTGCTTCTGTGCGCAGCTCGCGGAGCTCCGTCTTTGAGTCCTCGCGTGTCTGCTTCAGATCCTTCTGCGTCTGGAGATATGTATAGATCATCCATCCAAGGAAAGGACTATTTGTCGCCAGGTTAATCCAGATGTCTGTGTATGTATTTGCGTCCATCAATCAAGCTCCTCGTCTGTAGCCTCGATCAGTGTGTAAGTAAAAGATTCATAACCGATTCCAACCTGTAGACGAGCGAGTCCCATCAAGCGCATGAAATCAGCAGGATTCTGTATCACTTGGCATCCATGACTATATGCTCGAGTAGACTGCACAATCTTGTGCGAGTGCGCTCTGTGCAGATTGATCCCGAAGTATCCGCTCTCCTCGTTGATATAATCTGTGTGCTCGTCTTTGTTGTTGTCTCTGTAGACTGTGACTTCTGCTCCTCTTTGGCATAGCGCGTAGTACTTCCCTCCGTGCTTGTCGATCTTGTAGACTCCTCTATATTGTCCGGGCTTCAAGATTGCGACTCCTTTCGGATTGTCGGGATCTCTGTGTTGTTCCATGCTTGGATCTGTCGTTGCTTTGTATCGCTCCTCTATCCAATCAAAGCCCTCCTTGTAGCACACTCGGATCTCATCATCGAAGAGGCCCGGCCTTCTGTCCTGACTGCGAATCCCGATGATGTTCAAGTCGTATTCTTTTTGCGTAAAAATCTTATATCCGAGAGACTCGACTCTGCTCAATATAGGAGGCTGGTTTAGGCCCCAATTTATATACTTCATTGTGTCACTCTTTGATTGTCGATTGGATTCTCTTGAAACATTATATCATAAAGCCATGAGGTTCCGTCGTATGTCTTGCCGACAATCTGCACCTTTGCCTGTGACAATCCGATGTCTGTATCTGTGAGCTCAATCACGTCTCCGACAGCCAAGAATCCAAAGGAGAAGCTCGCGCGATATGTGCAAACCTTTTCAGGGAGAGACTTGCGTCTGATGATGTCCAGTCCGATCTTGATTGCTGTGTCTCTGTCGTGCACATAGTCAAGTGCGATTGTCTGGCTCTGCACTCCGTATATCTGCTGTGATAGAATGCAATACGGAGAAACCATTTCATAAGGAGCCTCCAGAGATTCGAGTCTGTCGGCTTTGATATAGAGAATCCCTTTGTATTCATTCCCTCCGACTTTATGCGAAAGACTTCCTCCTCCGAGATTGATGTCGACTGATATAGTCTGTTCGAATCCGCTTGCATATTGCACAATGAGCTCATTGACAATCTCGCTCTCTCTTGGAGAGACAGGAGAGATACGCTCAAAGACTGGACTCGTCGTGATCGATGATCTCGGAGAAGAGAATCTCTCTGTGTTTCGATGATCAATAACAGGATAGACTCCTGCTGCTCCTGTGCTGAGCGTGACCGGGAGAAAAGGAATAATGTATTTTTGCAAAAACTCGTATGTCTTGATCGAGGAGTCATTGATGTAACCTGAAAATGAATACTCATTCAATACAGGACGGACTGCCTCAAATGCTTCTCTGTCATAGTCAATCTTAAGTGACTCAAGACACCAGACAATCAAGTCTCCTCCTCCTGTTAGCTCGTCTCCTGTATAAGGACTAATCGCTCCTCCTCCGTCTACCCATCGGACGAAATACTGCAAACCTTCGTCATTGACATCAAAGTCAAGATCAGAGTCCAAGAAAAAAGCATAAGCAAAGACCTGTCCATTCTGCCCGACTCCGTTATAGACTGTTCTGCTCGTCGATATGTTGCCTCTGTTATCTTGGAGTGTGACCGTCTCTGCTTTGACTGCATGACCTGCAATACAGACAAAGACATCAAGAGGAGGAGCTGTTACATCGACTCCGATGATGTATGCAGGAGTCGCAGGATAGTCGATTGATGTCCCGTCTCGTCTGATCGTCTGTCCGGGAAAGCCAATGACAGCAGGGATTGTCTTGCCGAGATGATAGTTCTGTGCAGGAAGAATCCCTCCTGTGATAATGTTCTCAAGCTGTCCGGCTCCTGCGAATGCTTCTCTTGAAAAAGGGAAGTTATCGAAGAGTGTCAAGTCTCCATTTAAGGCTTTCAGGATGCTTGTATCATTCACATAGATCTCATTCTCTACAGAAAACTCACAATAACCTTGCTCTGCATTTGGATGTCCGTATACTGGCTCTCTGATCACACCTCTGAAGAAGTCGATAATC
>Ga0222719_10005536_pt1 | contig 10856 bp, 26 predicted proteins | sample C33_34DmetaG_FD_165039 | JGI IMG/M metagenome (GOLD analysis project Ga0222719, IMG submission 165039) | Estuarine water microbial communities from San Francisco Bay, California, United States - C33_34D | ecosystem: Environmental > Aquatic > Marine > Unclassified | place: USA: California...
AAATTCAATAATAGGGTTTTGTGACCTTATAAAACTATTTAAATAATTAGGAATTAAGGCAATTACATCTTCTCTACTACAACAATATTGATAACCTGGGTCTTTCATATATTCGTATAATGCACGCATTATAAAATTTAACAAATTATCTTCCATTGCTTCGTTAATTTCTTCTATATCAATTATCATTATACTCCACATCTGGGCAGCGTTTTGAATAATAACCCTTAATAGTTCCACTCTCAGCGCTAAATCCTATTAATTCCTTAAAAACAACTTCATCAATTAATGGTGCAAATCTTATAAAAATACTAACAAGGGTTACTCGATACTCTTTTGACGAATGCTCACACCCTAATATTATCTCTTTACCTAAACAAGCCTCATTGACTGGCTTGATTTGTACGTTATTTTCGTACATTTCATTATATGTATTAGTTATATGCGACTGATGGTAAAGTTGTTCTTCTGTTGGAAAAGGTATATTAAATGGTTCTCCACATGGGCATATTGGCTGATCTTGGCCTGAGTAAAACTCTAACTCACATTTTCTGCATTTATATTCAACTAGACCATGCAGATGGTCAAGTGGTGACGATTTGTCACCGGCTGAATTCTCTAACTCACTAACTCTATCTTCTAACTTATAGTAGTTATCATAAATACTTGTGCTTATTTTTTGTCTCTCAATGTCTTTCTTTAATTCTGAGACATCATATTTGATATTGTGAATTTCAATAGATAATGATCTATCCTCACAGTTTACTTTATCATCACCTTCTTCATGCATGTAGTCGCTGAGCATGTTCCATTGTATGATTGCTGATTGTTCATCATATTTACCATAAGTTGCTCCACAGGTTCCGCAATCTCGACAGAGTAAGTTACCAAGTTCTATTTCGTCATGAGTGCATGTGACTCCCTTAGCTGTATATATATCAAATTTAATATCATCACTTCCACACTTAGGACACGGTTTAATTTTCATCATTAAGCTCCTCTAGCTTATATTTCTTTCCGTTTTTTTCAATAACAATACCATCATGCCATTCTTTTTTGATCTTTCTTGCTTGCTTGTATGCATGAAACACATCTGCCTCTTTAATAGAACAAGAAGTAATATATCTATGTTCAGATAACGTGTTTATCGAAATAAACAGCCTTTCTATCCATTCTTTGTCATAACTATCTCTAACCTCAATCAACTCTCCCGGCTCAAACTCATCTGCTGGCTCTAGCATAGATTCTGTGAAACAATATCTATCTCCTGCATCTAAGATATATCCCGTATAAGCAACACAATCATATACAGTAAATATGTTTCCGCACATTATTTTTAATACATGTACTGGAATACCAACTTGATTTGAAATTTCTTCAATTTTTTTTACTCTAACCCTATCGCCTATTTTATATTTTCTCATTTTCGTGCCTCCTTTGCGCATTTAATGCCGTGAGATACGACACATTCTTTGTGTAGAATACCTGGTAGTGATAGTGCAACGAATGAAAGCGCACCTAATCCACATATCCATAATATTAATTTAGCTGTTTTATCCATTGTTAACTCCTTAAAAATCCTCGGGCGTGTCGTTTTTAAATAGACAATCAGTCTGTTAATAAAAAACCCGAGGAAACCTTTTTAAATTTTCATTTTAAATGATAAGTATTTCATCAGTGAGTCTTTATCAAATACATTGTTCTTATAAAATTTATGCCAGTAATAAGCTTTCATACATCTAAAATAAAATGATTTCATAGTTAAAACTCCTTTTTGAAGGGATCCTTTACTGCTATCGACCTTAACTCGCATCCCTTAATTGCATAATCTCCCTCATTACCAGAAATTCCGATAACGTCATCGTCTTTGAATTGCTTCATGATGTTCTCAACAAATTGCTCAAACTCTTCATTGTTTTGAAACTCACTCATCACCTTTAAATACTCCCCGTTATTATAATAAAATAAAAATAATTTCTTTATCATTTACGTTATTCCTCTAATAGAATTTACTTTCTTTTGAAAAAGTTCATATCTATCTATATTAACATATTCTGGTGCCTCAAACCCAAGTCTAATATTTTTTCCATCTATACCCAGCACTGTAACTGTTATTATTTTATCTTTTTTAGGCTCCCAAATAATAACTTGATCACTTATTTTACGACTCAGTAGCAACATTTTCTTCTCCTTCAAATAATAATTTATTAATATCCTTTGCATTAGACTCATACTCCGTGAATCCATCGGTTTTGTTTGAAATGTCGATTGCTTTTTCAAGCATTGGGTTTTCAATTTCAAGCTTTGGCCAATACTTAGATGCCTGCTTAATTACAGTCTTTAATTCCATCGCTTTTGGATGCTTACCCCATACACTTTTTTCTTTCATTCGTTTCCATGCTTCAGAAAGCGCTCTGATATCATGAATTTCTTTTATCGTCATGACGTGTGACTGCCACGTGTCATCAGACAGCAATACTGAGCACCATGCGCCTACTTTATCACCTCGGTCCTTAAACGGATCGTAGCTGTGCACCACAGGCTCCATAACGCCCTTAAACTCGAATGTATCATTAGCGTGAACAACGTCACAGAATGCTTTCTTGATGCGCTTTTCGCGCTGTGCGATGTATAGCAGCCCCTGGTAGCTAATATCTAGGCATATAGTTCCTTTGCGAGGTACTAGATACGCATATGATAATGCAGGGTTAAGTGTCAGGTTAAGCGATGCAACATCTGTAATGGCATTCTGAAAGCTCTTAGGCTTCGACTTCATAATGCCAGCCAAGTAGTCATTATCCCCCACAATTCGTTTAACGTAGCGACACTCATTTGCCCAATAGACGACATCTGGGTTAATCTTCTGAAACTCTTTTTGCGCTGTTTCTACTATTTCTAAAAAATTCATCAAAAACCTCCGTATATATCTAAATCAATAACATGCTCTTTTTCATTCCAGCTTTTCAAAATAGCATCATTTTTATCTTCAGCCATTTGGATTACATTGGATGGAAAAGAAGCCGCTAAACATCCTATTACGCTTTTGCTGTCAGTAACAGACTCACAGAACAAATTAGCGAATCTGCAATCAAGATCTGGCAATAGCGTTTTTAACCCTGTCAAATAAAAAGCTGCTTGGCCATCGTAGCCGAAATCTCGACAATGACGTCTCACTGAAAACTCATCAAGGGAGGAAATGGTTTTCAAATCGACAGCCACAGCAGCGGACCCTTTAATTTTTAGCGCATCAATCTTAATTTTGCAGTGTAGTCCGTTATAGTCGAACAAGGCTGTAATTTCTTTGTAGGGCGTATCGAGCAATGTAGTACCCACTTCTGACTCATTCACTACGCTTTGCATGATAAGTAGTTTTGCGTAGGTTTTTTTATCGATCGGTTTCTTATCATGAGGAACCTCTAGTAGCTCTGCGTTATATGCCTTAGTGCGCTTATCGCTGTTATGCATAATATGGTACTTGGATGAAAACACATGTGGCTCAAGAACTAGCTCATGAAACAATGTTCCAAATGCCATAGCGTCAGTAGAGCCAAGTTGTTTATGTCCATGTCCGTGGTATTTCTGCCTTAGACGTAGCCCAGAGTTATTAACCCCGGGCAACGCTAGATATTCTTCATGCGATATGTTGTAGAAACCAGGCTCGATGTTCTTTAATTGATCATATGTATTAAAAGTCAATTCCATTATACCGCCTCCTGTAATCTGTACTCGTACTCAAACTTAATCATTTCGTCGATATCGGTATCAAATCCATTTTCAAGCGCATGCGTGTTATATGCATCTTCTATTATGAATTCTATTTTTTGTTCAAAATACCGTACCAGCTCGTCTGAAAATCCCATAAAATAATTCTTAATTGAATCGAGGTCGGTAGATGCCTCTAATATATCACCTTTTAACCAATTATTAAGGAAGCACTGAGACATTTTGATTAATTTATTATCAAAAATTTCCAGAAGAATTTCTTCTTGATTATCTGATTCGAGATAAAGTATTTCAGCTATATTTTGTATTTCACATTCACACTTATTAAATATTTTGTTCAAGCACTCATCATAATTACAAGCCCAGTATTGCTGCATAATTTCTTCAGTTATAGTTCTAATTTTCATAATAATATCTCCCTAAAGTGGCACATTAAAAAATGCCATTAAAAATAAAGTTCCTATCACAATCGACAATGCGCTACAGAGTGCAAAATCGACCAATCCTTTGTATTTTTTCATTATCGTTCCTTGTTAATGTGTACATGTTTATGTTAAACTGTACACCAACATCGCGTCAAGTCTTTTTCGAAAAATATTTTGACTTAAAAGCAGGTGGTCAAATATTGGCAAAAAGGATGAGAAAGCTACATAATGTTAGATCAACAAGATTAGGAACGGATGACTATAATATGAATAGGGATGTTATTAATTGGGCATGGCAGCAAGCGCTCAAACCAACCGAGAAAATTGTGTTAATCGCGCTCGCCACCAAAACAAAACAACTAAGAGATCATGTCTTAGCGGAGTGCACTATACCAGAGATTGCAGCCATGTGCGATATCTCTGCATCTAAAACAAGGAAAACTCTCAAACACTTTCAACGAATGAACTTAGTTCAATCTGTACAACTCCGTCATAAGATGGATAAAGAGATTTACTACAAATTACTAATGGACAAATAATTAACAATAGGAGGTCATATGTCTATAGATCGCGCCAATGCAGAAATTTTGCACAAAGATCACATTCCATACACTATTATATCAACCCAAACTGTCGATTATATAAACAATATCGATGCGTTAGCCATATGGACTTACTTACAAACCAAGCCTAACAGTTGGATAATTTATAAACAAGAAGTGGCTAAACACTTCAAAATTGGCCGTGACCGTTGCGCTAAAGCGTTTTCAAAGCTTGAAAAGATTGGTCTGATCACAATCAAGCAAAACCGGGATAGCACTGGTAAATTTATGAACAATAATATCCATCTCCATCATTCACCGTTTACTGAAAACCCGTTAACGGAAAAACCGTCAACGGAAAATAAGGCACTAGTAAGTAATAATAGTAATAAAGAAATAACTAATAATAATATTGTTTATAGGGAAAAAGAAAAAAAACAAAAAAAACAAAAAAAATTGGCTCATATTTGCCCATCTGACTTTCAGCCAAGCTCTGAAACGGTCGAGCAATTACGAGCTGAGGGAGTTGTAGAAGATTTGGACACAGAGCTATTACGTATGAAAGACCATTCTGTGGGCAGTAATTGGAAAAAAACAAATTGGGACGCAACCTATCGAAACTGGATGCGTAAACACAAAACAGATACACAAGGACAACAAAATTATGCAAAATCAAATCGAGCATCGAGCAAAGCTGACGCCTGGGGTGCCTATTACTCTAAGCGAGTCGAACAAATCAAACGAGCTGGTGACGGATCTTCTAATGAGACTGTATGCGCTTTTCCCGGGATCGCCTGGGATACCCAATCCTGAGTCGCATATGTTCTCTGTGACGCTTCAGACGTGGCAAAAAGTTTTAAGTGAGGTTCACCCTACACAATTATTTTCGGCCCTTGAGCGGCTTCAAATGCTCGAGAATACGCATGATATATTTGCACCCACTCCGAAGGAGTTTGCTAGGCTTGCCGTGGATAGCCCTGTTAATAACAAACTAACAAAATCTAAGTGGCTTAAGTTGTGGATGCGCAAGTATCATGGCGGCTGGTGTGCGAGTCTCAGCGTTAAGAACTTGACTCAAGAGCACGTAGATTCAGAATATGATAAATATTTGAACAACAAAAAAGATGAAATTTAAACTGGTGAGGTTATGATGAGACTTAAATTACAAGTTGTAGATACCGTCATGAGAGACAAAAGCAAAAATAAATCGCTAGAAGCCGCAGAAAATGTTCACTATTTGGTCATAAATGTGGGCGATAGGCAGCATTGGTTCAATATTAACTCAATTTCGGCTATTGTTTGTAAGCAGGGAGTGGTTAATTTCAGATGCGATGGAAATGATTATTCGTTTGATTGGGCTGCCGTGACGTGGCATAGCCTAGATGAAATCGGAGAACACATGAGGTAAGGATGAGCTGTAAACGACACGATGCTAGGCGCGATAAGAATGAAAAAGAGATTGTTGATTGTCTGACATGTGTCGGCGCTACAGTGCAACGTCTTAGTGCAAAAGATGTGCCTGATTTGCTAGTTGGCTACCGAGGATTTAATTATCTGATGGAAGTTAAGCATGAAAATGCTAAACTAAAGCCAGGACAAAAAGAGTGGCATCAATGCTGGAATGGTCAAGTAATGGTAGTAAGAACGATTGATGATGCTCTAGGAAAATTAGGAATTAAAGTTTAAGCCTCACAAAGGTTACCCGGATTGCTCCGGGGTTTTTTTTAGATCTTTTCGCAGTTTAAAAACCAAACCAAATTCATCGTCTTTTTATTTGTACAGACAAGATATCGCAAATCATCCTCATCATTGCATTTGTAATCTGATAAAAATGTAGCCACAATCTTGCCTCTTTTGTCATAATCCCACGCTAAAACCTCGTCACCTGGCTTTAGATTTTCAGTTTTTTCTATTTTTTTGGCGTATCTATACATCCAATTTTTATCTAGAGATTCATCTTCATCATTAATGCCGCATCTATATGGATATTCATTATTCTCCCTATACGTCAAAAATATTGCCTCTTTCCATTCCTGGTCTTCATCATCCCTCACCAAAACCTTCTCGCCGAACTTAAATTCTTGCTTAAATTCTTGCTTAAGTTCTTCTTTTTTTATAATTTCTTTTATTTGATCCATAAAATAAGTTTTTATATAATAACAAGTATCAATCTTAAACTTGTCTCCATAAATTTCTATTACTTTAAATTTCTTGTTTTTATTTTTAATTAAAAATTCTAAATGAAACTGCGTGATAACTATTCCTGAGTTATTATCTATACAGCCATCAAGAATTTCTTCAGGTGTCTTAAAAACCACATAATCACCAACTTCTGGTTTTAGCATGTTTGTTCTCCTGTTTTTGTTTTGAATGCATTTGGGTTTCCGGTTCTTTCGCTGAATGGATTTTTTCCAAAGCGATAAGGCCAGAGCGGGCAGCTCGTACATGAACATAGTTTTACCTCATTAATTTGATGGCAGCAACAGTCTAAGCACTTCGCACGAATTGCTTTTAGCGTTGGGCGCTTTTCATGACCGTGTAGCTCGGCTTCTTTTCGTCTTTCTTCTCTAGTTGCCACTTAGTACTCCTAAATTGTTTTTTCTTAAATATCGTCGTATAGACGTGCGATAAATCGCTAAAATTTGACTTCTATTGATTCTATCTCCTGGATTAGTGCGTCAATACTATTTTTTGACGTCGAAAGCGGGCAGATTTTGACAATCTCACGACCTTTTCTAGTTACAATTAGGGATTCTCCCGTTTCCTTTACCTTGTCTAGCGTGCCAGATAGGTTACGTCTTAGATCTGCTGTTCCTATTTTTTTCATAATTATCTCTTTTTTAGTTAAACAGGTATTATATATTATTGTGTACATGTTTGGTAGCAGAGTTTTTTATTTTTGTCAAAAAAAGTGTTGTTAAACTCATCTTTTGTTGCTTCTAAGTAAGCATAAGCTAACTTAGGGATGTGGTCGTTATGTACCCAGTTCTGTACGGTTCTAAGTGTTACACCGCAATGGTTGGCCACTTCTTGCTGTGTCAGACCGAGTGATTTTATGTATTCTTTGGTTGTCATGGTTACCTCTATTTTTTTACCAACAATTGTTATTATGAGGCTTTGGAATATCTCCCCAAAACTCCACATCTGATAGAGTAAATTCATCTGAGTTTATATCTGGTTGGCATAATATAAATGCATTAAATGCACGTCTATATTCAGCAATATATGCCCCCTCATTTTCCGTAATAACTAATACGCTTCTGTCTGTAGAAGGAACACATATATCTGCTTTGTACCATTCATAGTTTTTCATTGCTGAACCTCCAATATTTCGTCTAGTAATTCGAATAAATCGTAATCATGGCAAAATAAATGTCTATTACCATCCGGTGCACCGTCGTAATCTTCATGTGTAGCTTGAAACTCTTGCAATTCATCATTCCACTCCAAATTCCAATCTCCTACAACCGCTAAATCCCATATTTTTTTAGACAAACATGTTGATTCTTTAACCATTCCTACTGGGTCTGTTATTAAAGCATCCTTATAGTATTGAATGTCTTGTTTGCATTGATTTACTATTTTAACAATTTCAATATTAAGCATTTTAATATTCTTATTTTTATTAATAACGCAATGGTTATTTATTAGTCTCATGTAGACGTCAAATTGTGATTTATCCGTATTAGCCCTTAACAAATGAGCTTTGTCCCAGCAAATATTACAAATCATGTTCTTTCCTTAATTTTTCATATGATTTTGTATAGAGTGTATCGAAGGCAGAACCCTTACGTGCATTATATCTAGCTGAATCACATTTTTTATTTTGACTAAAGTCTAAGATTGCTAACTTTTCGCATTTTTCTTTTAGGAGTTCGTAATTGTTCATTTTAATATTCCTCTCTGTCATTTTCTGTTACATATGTTTCCTCAAACCATTTAGCAGCGTCTGCACATTCTTGTTGGTTATAGAATGTATCTTTATTATCCTGGTTTGTAAGTTTGCATCCGTAAAAATAACCCTGATTTATAACCCCGACAATAGAATTGCCGTCTGTAAAAAAATCAACATGTTTTGAGATTTGTGGTTCTATCTTCTGCATTTGTTTCGTCCTTTTTGTTTGTCTAATTAAACCAATTCAAATTCAATTTTTGGGGATTTGTTTTTATAGATTCTCATTACCTTGTTTGTTTTAAGATCAAGAAAAAATTTGTTTTTAGAGTCTGATAAACTAACAGGACTCAATGAATAGCAGTCTCTTACTTTATTAAAAACATCACATGTCATGTAAATTCTTTCATGTCCATGTTTTGACCATTCTTTGCCGCCCATTTTTAGTAGATCTTCTTTTGTTAATTTTTTCATTGTTTCGTCTTTTTTGTTTGTCTAAGTGATAAATACATAATACGAAATAAGTTCGTATATGTCAACATAAATATGAAACTATTTCGCAATCAGTTTGGCATTGAGTGCCACCGTTTGGCATTGGCTTGGGTATTTTGGCACTCGTTTGGCATTGGGTTCTAGGTGGCTTCTGTATGATTTCCCGTATTATGATCAAATAGTTGACAATATGTGATTGTTATGCCTAAAATCATTCTATTTACTCAAATTGGATGAGAAATGCCTGGCGGTAGACCTACTGTTTATAAAGACGAGTTTTGTGAGCGAGTTGAAGAACTAGGCTTGCAGGGCAAACATGCTTATCAGATTGCAACGGATCTTCGAGTTTCGATAAATACGTTGTATAGATGGGCCGATGAAAAGCCTCAGTTTCGTGAAGCTCTAACGTGCGCGATCACTTTTTCCAAGTGTAGAGCGCTTGAAGCGATACAAGAACGCTTTGATAATCCAGATTCTCAAGCTAAGCTAGTTGAGCTAAATGCAAAGTTCATGAATGACATTGCGTACTCACGTGAATTTGATGATGCGATCGGCGATCCTCTGAAGCTATTTAACGTTCTCCTTAAAGAATTTGACCGCGGCAATCGCTCAGCTGAAAGCGTAGAGCGCATTGCTAAAGTGCTTTTATCTCAGATCACCGCCGAGCAAGAGATTAAACTTGGTCCTAAAATTCGTGAATTAGAGGAAAAGCTTGGGGATAAGTTGCTTTGAGTGAATATCAAGAATATCTGCGCAAGCTACTTGAAGACTTGATTAATGAAAACCCACATTTAGGAGATATCGATTAATGACTGATGAAAGATTAGCTTGTTGTAAGTGCGCTGGAAAGCTTGATGATGATAAGTTTGAGTCACACGGCAGTCGTAAGTACTTTAGGCTGAAATGTTCAAACTGTGGATTTAGAACAATCTCATCAAAAATAAGATATGGCCAAGTCGATTATGCAAAGCGTTTGGTTAATAAATGGTATGAGAATGGCCTTAAAGAGCATATAAGAGCGTGGGAATGTGTTAAGTATTCACTCAGAGAAGAGCCTAAGGCTGCGAAATGGGCGAAACGTCACGGAATTAAATTGCTATGAATACATTTCAAGCTCGATTGAGAGAGATAGCTCGTGTAAAATTGGTGTCTGAAAAATTAAATGAGGAAGAGATAAATGCTATACTTGACGCCAAATATCCCACAGAACAACACGGCTATCGTGCTACAGCCACAAACTTACGCACAGGTCCAAAAGCTCAAACCACATGAAGGTGAGATGGTGGACTTAAAGGGCGGTGATTGTATAATGGTTTACCAGGCTGGTGCTTGGAGACTTTACCAAAGCGCTCAGATGGCGCCAGTTCAACAGGAGGAACGACAATGAGTTATTTACAAGATAGTAAGTCGCAAGTTTTAAACAATGCATACGACGGCAGAGACGAAGGATTTTTCTTTTCAAAAGATGGTGCTGGATATATTCAATTACCGCGTTATACAACAGCCGAACGTGATGCAGTCACAGAGTGGCTAGTGGGTGCTATTATCTATAATTCAACTACAGATAAGCTTAACTTTTATACCGGTTCTGCTTGGGAAGCAATTACAAGCGCTTAGGTGACATATTATGATTAATATAAATCCAAAGAATGAAGGCAAGTTTACTGCTTCAGCTAAACAACACGGTATGAGTGTGCAAGCATTTGCGGCACACGTCATGGCAAATAAAGATAAATTTAGCAGCTTAATGGTTCAACGAGCTAACTTTGCGCGTAATGCGAC
>Ga0222719_10005538_pt1 | contig 10854 bp, 17 predicted proteins | sample C33_34DmetaG_FD_165039 | JGI IMG/M metagenome (GOLD analysis project Ga0222719, IMG submission 165039) | Estuarine water microbial communities from San Francisco Bay, California, United States - C33_34D | ecosystem: Environmental > Aquatic > Marine > Unclassified | place: USA: California...
CAGCGGAAAGACCCCAGCCAGTAGAAGTAACCCCAGTAGTAGCGCCACCCCAACCGCCAGCGCCAAAACCAGCAGCCGTTGCATAGTACTCGTTACCTCCTGTAATCTCGTATTGAGCAGTTACAGCCCCACCGCCGTTGCCAGTGTCAGACCCATCCGCAGTAACACTGACAGTAATTGTGTAGCTGGTAGAGTCTATGTAAGTAATCTCAAACTCTTGGTTCAATACATCAGCGGTGACATTCCCGCCTAGGCTAACCGCGCCGCTAAATAGTACGAAGTCGCCAGTCTGCGCCCCGTGACCAGCATCGGTAACGGTTATGACGCTAGAGCCAGAGGTGGCGGCAAATGTAGCTGTGTTGGTTGTGGTTAAACGAATTGGGGTTACGTCATAAAGATCGCCGTCGGCGGAGTCCTGAACATACAGCTTTAGATTAGTGCCAAGACTTAGATAGTTGCGCCCAGCCAGAGAAATCCAGTTCCACAAAGAACGGCACACGCCCCAGAACGACCCAGACGGCGGAGTAGGCCCAGAGCCAATAGCGCCATTATCTTTTACCCAACCACCAATCTTTTCGGGATAGCCCAGACGAAAGCGAATTTTGTCGCCGTCATACCACCCACCTTCATTTGATAGTGAGGTCGAGCTTCGGTCAATACCGGGTTTAAACTTGATCGCTTGTAATGGCATTTAAGACCCCCGAACGCGCACATCAGAGTAGCACGCAGCTACAAACGGCGTCGATCTGTCAAGGTTAATTTCTCTTACCAATTCCATACATTTCTTTTCGTCGGGCACTTCCAACTTATGCGCCACCTGCAATGAACCCCCGGGGCCAGCCACGAAGATAAGCACTGCAATGATGGTGCTGTTCATTACATAAGCTCGAAGTGTGGCCCGTCAATAAACGGGCGTTTGCCTTGCGACCTACGCAGGTCGATGTATGTGGTCATGGCGTCTTCCATCTTGCCCTGCCATGTGCCAATGTCGTCGATGTGCCAAGCAGCGCCCCAACGGATAACGACGCCGTACTCCCGAGCAGCCTCCGCCATGGCGTCGGCAATATCGTCATAAAGATTTAATTCCCATGAAGCAACGCCATCACAGTAGGCCATTAGATCTACGGCCCTGCCATCTAAATGTTTAGATTGCATGGTTTTGCTTTTCTTTAGCTCAACGTAACGCTTTTGCGTTTCAATAGAGCGTAGCCCTTCAGTCACGCCGAAATCTACTTTAGTCAGCTCGATAGCGCGTTTAACGACCACTACGAGGCTATCTTCCACCCCCTCAAGTCGTTCTAAGCTGCGTTGTGATAGCTCAAAGCTCATTTGGTCAACCCCTGTTTCTTCTCATAGGTACGGAGACCCCCCAAACCAAGCATGCCTAACAACACCGTCATGAGGCTGTCCATGTCGAACGCAGGCAGTGCTGGAAGTGTAACTCCGAAGTACGCAGTTGTAAAGATTACGAGTGGTTGTAACACAAAGTGCCACGCTAGGGCAACCCCGCATGTCCACCCCACAAAAGGACGCCACCCAGAGACAAAAACCGACCGGTGGGACGCCTCTGCCTTATTGACCTCAAGCTGCCCCATTGCCAGCTCTTGGGCGTGTTTTTCCGACATTGTGGCGATCTCATGCGCCAGCTTTGCCTTTTGGTCTTTGTCCTCGATAAACTTGTCCAGCAAGCCCGTCACCGGGCCAATCAGAGCACTAAGCATCCTTGCCTCCCTGCATCTTCGGGCCGCTGTTGACATACAAGCCAAACCACGCCGCGCCAGCGCCCACAATCACAGACACAAACCCGGCTTGGGCATTGGTCGGATCGGGCAGTTCCATGAACCACGTACAGGTCTTATAGAAGACCAACATGTAACTCAAAATTAGTAACCTCGGTACGATGCGCCAAGCGTCTAGGTCTTTAGCTGTCATACTTTATCCACCATCTCAAAGCCGAGCATCACCAGCCAAGCCAAAGCGGCCAGCAGCGCGGCAATAAGCCCGGTGTAAAAAACAGCGAGAAAAAACTCCTGCCGCTTGTGCTTCTGTAGTAACTCGACCCGCTTGCGCTCCATTGCAATCCGCTCGCGTTGGCGCATCATTTCAAGGTACGTCTCTTGCCCATATCGCAGAATGATCATGCTGCGGAGCTCGCGCTCCATCTCGCCCAGCTTTTGCCGCTGCACCACGATTTGTAGTGCCTCTTCTTCCACCGAGCCAGCAGATAGCAGTTTCTTAAATATGGGCGGGTTTTTGGCTTTTTCTTCTGCCTTGGCTATGTCGGCCTTAGCCCCAAAAAACTTACCAATATAGCCCGCGACATCCTCAATCTCACGCCCAACTTCCACCGCCTTTTTGATGGTGTTAAACGCCGTCGTGGCGACGGTAAAAGCGGTGATTGGGTCAATCATCTACGCAACACTTCCAAGAATAGTGCCGTTGTTGGTGAGGGAGACTGATATACCTGAAATAGCTGCACCGCCGGAGCCACCTGAGCCACCACCGCCTGCTCCACCCGATTGGCCATAACCGCCACCACCACCCGCAGCTCCAACATTGCGGGGGCCAGCAGACCCCGGATTTTGCCAAAGATAGTAACCATAAGCTCCGCCGGCTTGATTCCGACCACCACCATAACCTGCGGGGTTATCTGCTCCAATTCCAGTTGGGTATAGTGCATTAACGCCATTGGTATTTGTTATTATGCGACCACCACCACCACCACCAGCTCCGCTATCAATACCATCATTTTCTTGACGACCAGCGCCTGAGCCACCGTTTGCCCCACCTTTACCTAGGGTGTTATTACGTTGGCCACCAGAAAAATCACCGCCTAAATCAGCATCGGCACCCGCAGAACCCGGCGAACCACCTGCTCCGCCGGTAGTTTGGGCATTACCACCTCGACCACCACCTGCTCCGCCACCGCCAGCAGACTGACCTTCTCCAGCTCCGCCGCCTCCACCACCGCCACCGCCGCCAATAAAAGCGCCAGAGCCGTTAATTAGTATGATATTTGCTGCTGAGTTGGAAATAGCCGGGCCACCACTGCCGCCGCCACTGAATGGATTACCTCCATTGCCACCACGCCCGATAATGTATCCGTTGTTGATAATAGTTACTTGCGTTTTTATAGACGAAGGAATTGTCAACGCAGCGGTGGATGTGCTGTCTGACCAAATATAAACACCCGAGTTAATAGTTAGCTGCACGGGCTGAAACGGCATCCAGTTAAAGCTTCTCAGATAGTCGTACAAATTAATATATAACTGATTTGCTGTAATGGTGCGCCTAAACAAACCACCGCCACCAAAGCCATACCCTTTTGCTGGTGCGTTACTAGATCGTGATAGAAAGGGCATACCTTAATCCTACGAATAGTTGATCAAGCTAGCAAGAACTGTATACGTGGCTGCCGCTGTTTTAACAATCGTATACGTGTAAACATCAATACCGTTGGAAAAGCCCGCAGTCGGGGTAACTCCACCTTGCCATTTAGGTGTAACAGACGACCCATCAATTTGCAGCGCCGAGTTTCTATATTCTGACCCACCAATAGTCGCCATAAATACAACCGTCATACTTTCACCGGTTGCCATGATGCTATCTAAAGTATTTGTACCATCACCACGAATGTTCAACGTCCAGTCGCCCGAAGCATTGCTGGTGTAATAAACCACGGCCTGAGTCAATGCATCATAATTAATCGTGCCGCTAGCCGAAGAGCCAGATACTGTTATTTTTTCCAGCCCTTGCTGAACCTTGATAGTGTTATTAAATATTTGTTTGGCACTAAATGTTTGCGTCGCAGTAAAAGTCTGCGCTACGTCTGTCTTAGCAGTATCAGCGTCATACGCCTGAACATCAGTACCAATCTCTAGCCCAAGCGCTGTACGAGCATCCGAAGCAGTACCTGACCCAGTACCACCGTTAGCAATGGCCAATACACCTGTTAAGTTAGCCGCGTTGATAGTACGAAAATTCGTACCGTCGGTAAACACAAACAGGCTTTGCCCCGAACTAACTGCGATACCAGTGCCAGCAGCCGTCGTATTGCCCAGCACAGTCGAGTTGTAGACCGTAGCCGTGTAGCTACTGACGTTGTAAATAACGTAAATCTTGGGGCTTGGCGGGGCGTAAACGGCAAAGTTGGCACCTGTGGATGTATCCAGTACCAGCATCATATTGCGCGATTGGTCGTCGGCACCGTTTAGAGCCGTCAGCGCTGTGTTCGCAGCGGATACCGTGACTGAAACCGACCCAGAGACTGCCTTTTCTATCAGCGTCCCGAGGTTGTTGTTAGTCGTATCGCCCCATGTACCAGCCTGATCGCCGGTGCCAATGAGTTCTAAGCGGAGATTGTTTGAATATGTTGAGGCCATAATGCGTCCTTTTTACGTATTTTGCCCTGAATCGTCGTCTGCGGGAAGGGGGGTGTTGCCTTCTGCAACCCACTTCAAATACTCTTGATAGTCTGTGTTGGCGGGGTCGAAGGGGATGAAAGCGTTGTCGGCGAGGCGTTTGATGCACTGTGCCGGTTGACCTTCAAAGATTGGTTTGATTTGTTGGTACATAACTTATAGCTCCGCATTGAATGTTGCGCCTAAGGCGTATGCGTAGTAAGTTCCAACAGACCCAGTCCATTGAATACCCGCTTCTTGTGTTGAGCCAGAAATAATGCCTTGATTAGTTCCGGGCAAAGAATTGTTGCCTCCGCCAATATTTGTGTACGTAGGGTTTGCCCTCATTGTCACTTTAAATGGGTATTGCAGACCCCAATTTCCATCGCTTGTGTAATAGCGACCCGAAGCTGTCAGTCTTTGAAAATACCGCTGACACAACGCCAACTCCTGACCATACTGCCTGCGCTCGAACGGCGTGGCGACAGTGCCTTCTTCTAGTTGGACGCCTGTGATATATAAGGTTGCGCCGTTGGTGCCGACTACAGGGACAGAGCCGGTTGGTTGGACAAGGTTAGCTGATGCCCATGCTCCGGCAGTTCCACTATATGTTGACCCTGAACCAAGACCAAATGTAATGCTTAGACCTCTGCCGTTTCCCGTGTTCCAAGTCCCCGAAGTGTCACCCGCAACAGTTACAGTCTTATATTCCCAAGTGTTCGCGGAGGCAATCGTGTAAGAGAAAGGGTATGACCTGCTTGCATTGACATTTCCTAGAGAGCCGCCAAAAGTCCCGGTCAAAGAACTACGCGCCCAAAATGAAAGAGTAATTGTTTGAGCATTAGCAGTACCCCATGCAAGGTCAGCTACGTTGTATCCTTCAATGCGTTGTGTAATTAAAAATGTATCACCAGTTAAAACCGAATAAGCAGAAGTGGAAGTCACGCCAAGGTAATTCGTGAATCCAGCAGGTGGCGTCACAGAGCCAGCGTTTTGCTGAATCGTGACTTTTGAAGTTTGGGTGTTCTCATACAACCATCGGTCAAGCGTATATGTGTTATTAGGAGTAACACTCGCCCCAGCGTTCCTTTGGTCAATCTCCATTGCCCCATTGATGATGCGATTTCTACCGACGGCAAAGCTACCGGCACCGTAGCCAGTGGCAAACTCAGCTAATTCGCGTGAGATAGTCATTTAAGCCTCCGGCCAGCGTTGATCCTGCACCACCGCGATAAACGCATCAATATCAGCAGCCCCGGCAATAGCCGTCTCAAGGCGCTCGGCTTCGGCTAGTATCGCCGCCCTGTGCGCTGCGGTAGCAGTTGGTATATCTGTGCCGCGCTCTGCCTTACGAATCACCATCCAATCGGTCGCCGCCAGCATCTTGCCAGCCGTGTCTTTGACCTGTGCAATCCATTGCGACTTCAGCCCTTTGGTAACCAGCCGTTCGTCAGAATCAACCATCGCTGGTTCACCATCAACGACACCCAGCACCTGCACCCACATTGGGTTGCCGTCGGCGTCCACTTCCTCGCGGTCTGCCAGTTCCTTGGGCAGGTTGACATCGCCGTTCCAATAGAAGCGGTCATCAGCGCGAACAGGGTCTGCCACCTCGGTGATGCCAATGGCGGCTTTCTCTGCGGCAGACGCAAGTCGTAGCCAGTTGCTGGGGTATTGGATGCCATCATGGACAAAGGCGCGTCCAACAGGCAAGGGGTTGTTGTTTAGCATAAACATTGTTGTTACCTCGCGAGGGAATTTTTAAATGGGTTTTCGGCAAATGCCATATATATGTAGGTTCTGCCAGAGCCGTTAACATCACCAGCAGACGATCTAAATTTGAATCCGTTTGAAAGAATATCTAGGTAGGATGATGTTGCTTCAGCATTTGCCAGATTTGCGTATAAATCATTGTTAGCCACGTTGTATCCAACCCTTGATGTGTCCATAATTGCCCAACCAGCACCAGATAAACTAGTAAGTTTCACCATGACCCACCTCGGTCTAAACCCCGTGTACACAAACGGCCCATTAGTACTTCCATTGCCCGTGTAGCTGCCAAACTTTGAATAGCCCTCGACGTCGTCGGTGAAGCAGTAGGCTACGTAGTCTTGGGTATTTTCGTTAGTCCCATTGTTTGCACCGACAGAAAATACAGATGATGTTGGTGCAGTATTATTCCAAATACTTGTACTTCCAGCGGAAGCCCCTGTGCTATTTAGAGATAAATAATTTCCTGCGCCTGTGATGCTTGTATAAACAAACCATCCAGACGTACTGGTACGTTCTTTCACAATAATCATACCCGGCGCAACACCCAACCCATGACCAACCGTAGCCGCTGAACCAGTTCCCGTATAAGTAACAATCGAGAACCCAGCCGTGGTGTTTGCACTCACCGTTGACGTTGTGCTGCCGTCGGTGTTGCTTACACCGCTGCCGTTGGCTTTCCATGACCAACCAACCAAAGTTCTAGCCGAAGTATTCAAACCACCTTCAACGTCAAACCCATCAGAGTTAAATGCCGTCAGCAATGACGATGTGGTTTCCGCAAGCGTTGTGTCAGCGTAAAGCGTCTTGGTAGCGCCACGCACCGCATCAGTTAGCACATGACTTTGTCCACCACTCCTTGATTTCGCCCAAACAAAATCGGGTTGGAAATTTAATCCGCTGATGCTTTGCGGGTCTGTACCGTTGCCTGTCCACAACACCGTATCAAAATACTGACTCCCATCCTCAATAGTCGAGTCAGGCAGGTTGTATGTGTTCAGACTCTTAAAGCCTGTGGGTGGGGTGTAGGCAAAGGGGCGTTGACCGAAATTGATGTCGGTCGTTGCTGATGTAATTGGTCTAGCCAACGGAAGCCAAGGAGATGAGAAATCCAAACCAGTAAACGCAACACCTTGCGACACGTTGTTTTTGTAAAACGTGACTGTTCCTGCATCAGCATCAACTGCAACACTAATCACGTCTCCGTTCGTGTAGGACGCGGCATACGATGAAGACGTACCAGCCGTGTATTTGTTGCCATTAAGGAAATACGCATAAAAACCACTACTTCCGTTTGCTTCTGACACAGATGATGATGCTGGAGATAAGCCGCACGAATTGTTGCTTGAAGCGCCAATAGTGTTTTCCCAATACCACTTGCCAGTTGACGGTATTGCCATCGTCGCCCTAGCAAAACCATTGGTGAGCGTCAGGTTGCTGTTTGTAGGTGCGGCAGTAACGTAGTCAATAGGACTCAATGTGCAATAGTTAGCCGCATCCTCACTCGTCAGCGTTGGCACATCAGTCATCGAGTCGTAGGTTGCCCCGCTGGTCACGCTGATGTTGTTAGCCGTCCAGTTGTTACTATTGCCGCTGGTGTCATAGCCCAGCGTGGTTGTGCTGGTGTTGTCGCTGAAGTTCAGATAGAACCCGTTCGTGCCATACGTCCCGCTGTATTTCTTTGGTTGCCACACCCCGGTGGCTGAGTTGTATTCGCCGAAGTAGGTGGGGTCTAGGGCTTGACCGTCGATGAGGTTGATATCTGTTAGGTAGCCATCAAAGTAGATCGAAGGGGTTCCGTAGCTACCAAGATTGTGTTGAGCAGTCGAGTTCACTCCAGTGTCTGTATTTTGTGGCGGGTAATCGGCGTAAGTGGTGAAGGCAGTCACCTGCACATTGTTGACGTACAGCTTTACTCGGTTTGATGATGTGGCTTGTGTCGTATCAACGGCAACAACAATGTGATACCAAGCAGACGGGTCACGGTAAATGGCAGTAGTCTGGAAAAAATAGTTCGTTGCGCCAGCACCACGCATGTTCAACCAGATGTTGTCAGTGGTTCCGTTGCCAAATCGAATGTAGGTGTTGCTAGTAGAAAACAACATCTGATCCGTAGTCAGAGTTCCACGTTTTACCCATCCGCTCCAAGTCCAAGTTTTTTGGTTTCCAGCACTTGCAGGCGTCCTATTTAAATAAGCCGACGCACTAGACCGAAAGCGCAAGCTGCGGTCAATAAAGTAACCTGCTTGACCTGATGCGCCAACCAGTGCGTTGTTCTTAATTAAGCTCATGAGTAGTTAGCCGTAAATACAGCATGGATGGATGTGGCGCTACGCACTACATAGTCAACCCGGTCAACGGCATCAGGGTCTGTGCTGAGTGTCGGCGCTGTGCCGCCGATGAAGTCCCAGTAGCTGCCCCACGACAACGTGCGACTACCCGTACCGTCTTGGACGATAAAGATTGAACCCGTCTGCCCAGCGATTGGACTTGTTGGGTTAGCCATTGTTCGGTTGCCACCAAGCGTCACTGAGAACGTACTGTTAGCAGTCAAATCAGGGGTGATAGTAGCCCCGTCAGTTAACGTACCAACCGCCCCCGGCAGCGTCAAGGTGTAGTCATTTGCGGTGTTGGCGCTATCAAAAGTAACGCTTCCACCTGCTGGGTTTTGGATTACGACGCCCATTTACATCCCCTGAACAATAGACTTCAGCGCATCCACATCAGCGGCAGCGTCAATGTTAGTCTGAAGCGTGGCATACTTGGCGCGGATAGCAGCACGAGCCTCTTCAGCCGCAGCAGCCTCAGATGGGATGGTGGCTTTGATGTCTAGCGGTGCAAACTCTTCGGTGCGCTTGGCACGGCGCACATCATGGGCAATGCCCTTTGCTTTGTCTAAGTTCACGGTAATCATGCTGAATACTCCCATGCGTTGCGGAATGTACGGTCGGTAGGAATGTCGGCGACATCTACAATTTGGTACGGCTTACCTGCTGGCACTGCCCGCAAGACTTGCTCTTGAGTTGCACCGGGTGCTGGTACGATGACAGCAACACCGCCCTCGTCTGTTGGGTAAATTACTCGTTTGTTGTCCATGTTGATTTCCTTGAAAAATTAGTTGCTGAAGATGGCGACATTTACCCACGATAAATCTTCTGGGTATGGGTTGCTAAAATTTCCGTACCCAGTAACCAATGTAAATCCTGATGTAGTAGGTGTAGTTAAGTTTTTAAGCCCAACAACCCTTGCATAATTTAGATTTGGTATTATGACTAACGCAGTAAACGAATAATTCGCATCAGGCATCGCAGTCGTGAAGTTCACCGTGTAATCACCAGTACCGTTATCCGTAATACTGCTCACATTGTATTGCGCCCTAATCGCCACAGTCCCTGTGCCATTAAAGTTTACCCACGCCTTACAAGCCTGTTGACCTGTTTGCATTGAGGTGCTATCAGGAAAGGTAACACCATTTGTTCCACTTATTGTTGTACTCATGTTTGTCCTTTAGCGGAAGATGGCGACGTTGACCACTTCACAGTCCTGTGGTGCATTGTAGGAGTAAACGGAATTTACCCGAACAGAAGTAGTAAGAAAATCCGCTGTGAACCCATTTGTTGTTGGTGCTGACATATATCTACCACTCCCACCAGCACCGTAACCTGCGCTACCGGAGACAGTGTAATTAACATCAGGCATCGCAGTTGTAAAGTTAACAGTGTAATCACCAGAGCCATTATCGGTAATAGAACTTACATTCCCTGCCTCACGAATAGCCACAGTGCCAGTGCCGTTGAAGTTCACCCAAGCACGGCACTTATAGTTCTCTGAGCCGTCATCGTTAATCCAGCCGTCAAAGTTGATATTTCCACTCATACAACCACCCAAAAAGAACCAGTTGGAACCGTAACCGTGACACCCGTAGCAACCTCAATGTCGCCCACACTTATAGCGTTCTTGTTTGTGCCAATGGTGTAATCAGCCGTAATAGTGTTGTCCGTCTCGTAGAAAGCAATGTTAGTTTCAGAGCCACCCTTGCCTACGCCAGCAGCACCTGCAATAAAGCCGTCACCGTTTAATACAATAGCCATGTCTTACCTCTTAAACAATAGCCCAGCGACTACCGCTAGGGATGGTTACTGATACGCCACTGTTAATCGTGATAGGTCCGGTACTCATCGCGTTCTTACCACTAGTAATGGTGTAGCTTGTGGTTACGTTTTGGTCGTTCTCGTAGAAGATAGAATCAGAGCCACCACCAGTAGCTCCACCACCACTGGCATCAGCAGCGTCCCAACGGCTGTTAGCGTTATCCCACGTAAGCACCTGCCCATCACTGGGCGTCATGGCGTTTACGTCTGACAAATCTTCAATACTCTCGCCAGTGATGTTAGTAAGGTAGCCAGCACTTGCGTGGTTCCCCCAACTGTAAGCTGTGTCCCACTGCCCTTGCTTGGTGGTAGTTGGAATAGAATAACCAGCAGCAAAGGTGATGGCTAACGTGCCACTAGAGGTGATTGGTGAACCACTAACACTTAGACCAGTAGGAACCGTGGCTCCAACACTTGTGACAGTGCCAGTGTAGGTTTCAGTTGTTAAATAACCAGCAGAAGCATGGTCGCCCCACCCGTATGCTGTGTTCCAATTCGTGCTGTTGTCCGTAACAATACTGTACGAGCCAGCA
>Ga0222719_10005539_pt1 | contig 10853 bp, 23 predicted proteins | sample C33_34DmetaG_FD_165039 | JGI IMG/M metagenome (GOLD analysis project Ga0222719, IMG submission 165039) | Estuarine water microbial communities from San Francisco Bay, California, United States - C33_34D | ecosystem: Environmental > Aquatic > Marine > Unclassified | place: USA: California...
AGGATTGAAACACTTGAGGCTAAAGTAGCCGCACTTGAGTCCAACTAATAGGAGATTATAATGGACGAACTAACAGCAGAACAAATCGCACAGCACTACACAGCGATGGGTCACAGCGTTGACCTCATTAATGCTATTATTGCTGGTGAGGCTATGGCAGACGATGATGCCGCAGATAAGCAGGACTGTGTTGACAGGAATGTTGAACATCTGGAGATTATGGTTGCCAAGGACTTCTGGGGTTCAGAGGACATGACTGCGGCTAATGTGGCTATTGCTGCTGGTCAAGGTTACACTGCATGACCATGAACCTAGAACAGTCCGTTTCTCCAGAACTACGTGTTGCTATTGAATTAGAAGCACACGAAAAAGAATGTGCAATACGCTATCAGTCTGTTGAAAACCAACTGGCTGTTTTGGATAAACGTATGTGGCGACTTGAAGCCATGATTATGGGGTCAACGGTAATCATCGTTGGCCTTGCCGCATCACTTCTTATGAGGATGTAACTATGATAGGCGTACCAGTAATAGATGCTATTCAAGTAGCACTATTGGTCACCATCTTAATTGTGATGATGAAAAAATGACACATGTGTTCCTCTTGTTAGTCTACTTAGGTACAGGGGAACAGAGAACTTTAACTAGCGGAGATATGTACTTCTATGATGTAGATAGATGTAATTACTTCGCTAGTCAAGTTTCTAAGCGTTACGGTAACTATCGGTACTATGATTACATGGATGCCAAAGATAGAGTTACCGCCTACTGTGTGCCTAGATTAGTAGACAGTAAAACGAAAACGATTTACGACTAGGGGGGAGCGATGCTGGCAGAGTTAGCGGCAGCTAATGCAGCCTTTGCGGTGATTAAACAAACTATCGCAAACGGAAAAGATTTGATGTCTGCTGGCAAAGCGGTTTCTCAGTTAGTATCAGCAGAAGAAGATTTAAGAAGTAGAGCCAATAAAAAGAAGAACTCGTTCTGGTCTAAGGTAGGTAAACAAAGTGACCTGTCAGACATCGAAGAGTTCATGGCTCTTGAAGATATTAAACAGAAACGTGCAGAATTAGAGCAAGCCATGATATACTATGGCAGGGCAGGTCTGCACAGCGATTGGGTAAAGTTTCAAGCAGACGCTAGAAAGCGAAGACAAGAAGAAGCACTAGAACGTAAGCGCAAAAAACAACAGATGATAGAAGTATTTCTTATCACCTTGATATGTGTCGTTGCTGGTCTAGGCTTCTTGTGGTTTATCTGGTTTATCTCTATGGCAGTGAGGCAGTAGTATGACAGCACAGCAGTTCCTAGAGTTAAAAATTTTACCCCGTATAATGATGCTTGCCGCTACGCTTATGGCGTGGAATACAACAAGTTGGTTTATGGACTTGGGAGCATCAGCCACCACGCAGCAGACAGCCTTCGTATCCACGATTTGTGGTTGTTTTTCAGGCATGTTCGCTGTATGGTTAAACCATGAGGTTAAAAAATGATTCAATCTTTAATAGCACCCGTTGCTGGTCTACTCGACAAGTTTATCGAAGATAAAGACCAGAAGAACGCACTCGCCCATGAAATAGCTACTTTGGCTACTAAACAGGCGCATGATGCGGCGATGGGTCAAATCGAAATCAATAAAGCAGAGGCACAACATCGTAGCATGTTTGTGGCAGGTTGGCGGCCTTTTCTTGGCTGGGGACTTTCCTTTGCGATGCTATGGCACTTCGTCCTAGCCCCTGTAACAATCTTTGGCTTTGCCTATGCAGGTATGCCAGCACCAGACCTACCAGTGTTTGACATGGACAGCCTGATGACTGTACTGTTGGGTATGCTTGGTCTAGGTGGTCTACGTACTGTAGAAAAGCTAAAAGGGAAAACAAAATGAGTGCATTTGAACTGTCAAAGCGTAGCATAGACAATCTAAAAGATGTTGACGAGAGACTAAAACTAGTCGTTCTCAAAGCAATACAGATTACTAAGGTGGACTTTGGTGTCATCTGTGGACTACGCACATGGGAAGAACAAGAGAAACTTGTAGCCTCAGGTGCATCACAGACGATGAAATCAAAGCACCTAGATGGTCATGCTGTTGACCTAATGGCCTATGTTGGTTCTCGTGGTTCATGGGAACTTAACCTGTACGATGACATTGCAGAGGCAATGAAACAGGCCGCTATTGACTTGGACGTACCACTACGTTGGGGTGCTGCTTGGACAGTTTCTGACATTCGACACTGGGATGGCACAATGGAAGAGGCCATGCAATCCTATATTGACACAAGACGGGGACAGGGTAAACGTCCGTTTATTGATGCCCCACATTTTGAAATGGTGTAAGACATGAGCCTATACGAAAACATTAACAAGCGCAAGAAGGCTGGTACTAGCCGCCCGAAGAGCAAGTCAACAATTAGTCCCAAGGCATACGCCAACATGAAGGCTGGTTTTCCAAAAACAAACAAATACAAGAAGAAGAAAGCATGACAGACCAAAAACTGATGGACGTATTGCACGAGGTTGTAACCAAAGAACTACTGGCTCGTGTACAGAGTGGTGAAGCAACGGCAAGCGAACTGTCAGTTGCTGTCAAATTTTTGAAAGATAATGGTGCTTCTCTTGATGTTATCACAGCAGAAAGCCCTATGGCTGGCCTACTAGAAAGCCTACCATTTGATATTGCGGAGCAAGTACAATGAGAGAAGGTTTTAACGCTACCCTAAAGCACGAGCAAAAGACGCTCTCTGGTGGTAACTGGACTAAGATACTTGACCAGAACGTACAACGTACTTACCTAATGATACAGAATGACCACGATGCTCACAGTATTGAGGTAGGGTTTGGTACAGATACTGTAGCACCTACAGGTGGGTTTCACATTGAGGGTGCAGTTAGTGGTCACAAGATTAAAGACACACAGTTTGAGTTTGGTGTAGCACCTATCAATGCGGTGTGGGCAAAAGCCGATGATTTGCATGACCATCTCATAGACATTGTATATGACGATTAAAATAGCGATTGCTGGCGATTTAAGACCCTCTGAGGGGGGTCTAGCACTTGAGAGGTAGGAAGACACCATGAAGAAGCAACAAGCAGTCCCTGAGCCTCTAAGAGACTTTAGGAACTTTACGTACTTAGTGTGGCAACATCTGGGTCTACCAGAACCTACGCCCGTTCAGTACGACATTGCACACTATCTTCAGCATAGTCCCAAGCGTTGTATCATTGAGGCGTTCCGTGGTGTGGGTAAATCATACATCACTGCTGCCTATGTGGTACACCAACTGCTGTTAGACCCTAATAAGAAGTTTATGGTGGTGTCTGCATCGAAGGCACGTGCTGATGACTTCTCTACATTTACTCAGCGTATCATCACAGAACTACCAATCTGTAGGCATTTGGTTGCTAAAGATGGTCAACGATGGTCTAAGATTGCCTTTGATGTTGCACCAGCTAAAGCATCTGGTAGTCCGTCCGTGAAGTCAGTAGGTGTCACTGGACAGCTTACTGGTTCTCGTGCTGATGTTATTATTGCTGATGACGTAGAAGTTCCTAACAATAGTATGACGCACATGATGCGTGAGAGGCTTGCAGAGAGTGTCAAAGAATTTGACGCTGTGTTGAAGCCTGAGGGTAAGATTATTTATCTTGGTACTCCTCAGAACGAGATGAGCCTCTATAACGTACTTTTGAACCGTGGATACCAGATGAGGGTGTGGCCTGCCCGTTATCCTACCCTAGAACGCTCTGAGAAGGCCTATGGGGGCAGGTTAGCACCTTTCCTATATGATACCCTTACTGAGAAGCAAGAGGCCGTGTACGGGCTTCCTACGGACGCTAAACGGTTTGACGATGAAGACTTGATAGAAAGAGAACTGAGTTATGGTCGAAGTGGTTTTGCTCTTCAGTTTATGTTGGACACTTCTCTCAGTGATGCAAACAAGTATCCGCTTAAACTAGCAGACCTGATGGTTATGTCCTGTGATAAGGACACAGCACCAGAGAAAGTTGTCTATGGTGTGATGAAGCCGATGTCAGACTTGCCTAACGTGGGTTTGAGTGGTGATAAGTTCTATGCACCAGAAGATACAGTAGGCCGTAACAAATACACAGGCTCTGTACTTGCCATTGACCCGTCTGGTCGTGGTAGTGACGAGACAGCCTACGCAATCGTTAAGATGTTAAACGGTTTCCTCTACGTTGTGGATGCTGGTGGTATTGAGGGTGGATACTCTGCTGAGACACTACAGCATCTAACAGACCTTGCTAAGTTGCACAGTGTCAACCTCGTACTTATTGAGAGTAACTTCGGTGATGGTATGTTCACAGAACTACTGAAGCCATACATGACTAAGACATACCCATGTACTATGGAAGAGGTTAGACATAATACACAGAAGGAACAGCGTATCATTGACACGCTAGAGCCTATTATGAACCAGCACAGGTTGGTGATAGACCCTAAGGTAATACAGAAGGACTATGATAGCGTACAGAACATGCCACCTGAGAAGGGTGTTAAGTATATGCTTACCTATCAGATGACGAGGATTACCAAGCAGCGTGGAGCATTGGCTCACGATGATAGACTTGATGTACTGGCTATGGCATGTCAATACTGGGTAGACCAGATGGCTGCTGATGCTGATAACCAGATACAGGTTAGGAAGGATGAACTACTAGAATATGAACTAGATAAGTTTATGAACCACCTTAACTTTGGACAACGAGAATCAGTACAACAAGGCTTCCTGAATTTCTAAAGTTACAACATGGATAGGGGGGTTGAACTATTACTATAACATACTATAGTATGTTTAAGTTACTTTAACAGAGGGTAACACTGGTGGTAGTCCTTCTCCTCTAAGTCCTTTTAACTAATTATGGGTAACTTATGATTGACTTAATCTTCTACTTTTGTGTTAGACTACTTGAACACCTTGCTGTACTACTAGGTACTACATACGAAGCAGTGAATGTATGGATATTTGTAGTAGGGTATCCCATTGTGTTACTTGTTTCGGTAATGTTGAACATGTTTCTCATTGGTAAGGTCAGGTCTAAAAATAACCAAAAAATCTGAGAGGGTGTATAATACTGTGGGCTGGCGACTTCCCCCATGCGCCTATATTATAGCATGTCAAAAACCGCTTGTCAATGTCAAAAATCCGTCACGCATGTCAAACATTTGACGCATCATTTGTTGCAAATGTGCAACATGTGTGACATTTTTGCAACATGTCTTTGTCTCTCTCTATCTGTTTTTGTTTTACACTATATAATGCAAAACAATTTTTAATTTTTTTTAATCTTTTTTCATTTTTCCTATTGCAATAGTTTTTCATCTATGCCATTATCTAATCATCAAAGAACAACCAGACCAATCGCAAGATTCAACATGGCTCTTTGATAGGTCAAAAGAAAGCGCATAAGCAGTATGACTAACCTTGCTAGACCAGAATAAAAAAGACTTGACTAACGAATACGAATAGACTAGATTAAAATACAAGATGACGGGAACATCTAAAAAAATCCGCTAGTCGATGGACTAACCAAAAACAAAACCTGCTTAGTGGCAAATTCCACAAGATAGCAGATACGAACGGGCTAGGGGACTAGCAATCGGGCGGAAAGATTCCTGCCTATCCTTAGGGCGAGTAAGTAGGGCTTACACACTCAAAGAGTGACTACGGGATAAACGGATGCACACGGAGTGTGTCTAGGCGGATTGAGTGTCCAGACAGGGGTGGAGTTTGACAAACAAAGCCCCTGTTTTCTGCCAGTGCTTACAAGGTGTAATGGTGCGCCTGTATAGCAAAGGAGTAGACGCTATGAAAACGAAGACAACAAAGTTTATGGGTAAGACTGTAATGGTGTATGGGTATCGCCCACGCGAAGTGCAAAAGCGTTATGGTGTAGGGTTCGGTGATACTTTCACGGGCTTTCACTGGGGTAAATCCAGCCACTATCTGTCTTTTCCGTTCATGTCCAAGCGCAAGTTTGGTGGTGTTCGTGACATTGTGAAAGTGTCTTGACATACAGGGGGCAACGGTGTATTCTCCCTAACATCGTTGCACCTTGTAAGTGCTGGTTGATAATGGAGTAGAACGATGAGTGTAGACAACATAGTAGCAATCTATCGCATGGCAACCCCTGAAGAAAAGCGTGACGGGGTGGTATGGTATGCACGGGCATTGGCTGATTGTATGCGTATTGCAGAAGATACAGTAGTGCCATTGCATATTGTGGTGGGTGTATGTGCCGCACTGTCCCCAAATAATCAGTGGGATAGGAATGTCACAAATACACGGGACATGGTGCAAGCGTATGTTAATGGTGATGATATTGACAGTTTCAAAGTGTCAACCTATCATGCCATGAAGCGCAAGGCGTGGAGTATTCTTGACGCTATGCCTGACCATGACGGAGTGATAAGCATATTAAACGGGCAGAAAATTGTGTCATTCTATCGTAACATTATGGGCGATGACACTTGCACTGTTGACGGACACGCACGGAACATCTATTATGGTGAGCGTCACGGGCTGACTACGGACAAGACGGGCGTGGGCAAGCGTGAGTATGCTGAGATACAACAGGCATATGTAGAGGCTGGCAAGCGTGTCAGGTTCAATGGTAGGGCGTTAAAGGCCTTTGAGATGCAAGCCGTGACATGGGTAGCATGGCGCAGAATACATGGTATAGCATAGGAGTAGAGCGATGAGAGTAACCAAGAGAATGTTAGAAGTTAGGCTAGGGCGTATCAACAGGCGACTAGGCACGGACTATTGCCTAAACAATGCACCGCACTATGGTGGCTGGCAGTTGACTTGTGACAAGGGTAGCACTATCATACAGCATAGACTACCACCAAGAGAGATGCTTGCCTATCTTGACGGGCTGATAGTGGGTATGGATATGATGGACGGAGCATATAGATGAAATTATTCTTGACAAGTGTAGTGGTATTGTGTATTGCTACAGTGGTGATGTGTGCCGCAGTGCTGGCATGGATTGGATGGTTACTAATGGCAACGGGGATGTGACATGGATGATGTAGCATATGACATCAACCCAAAGTGGGTTGCAAAACATTTCGGGGTGTCTCTTGACAAGGCACAACAGGCTGTGGAATACTTGTATGAGAGTGAGTATTTCCATGACCACATTATCGAAGACATACAGGAAGCATTGGAGTATTCAGATGAACATGAAGATGAGTGAAGCCGCAGAAGAAGAACTGACGGGGTATGTAGACCACATTGTATCCAACAACCAGTGGGATGGTGAGGATGATTGGTTTGACTATGAGTATGACGGGCAGGTGGTAGACATAAACATCTGGCGTGATGATGACGGGTATATCAGGGCAACAGTGTATGCCACAATGGATACACCTAATGGGTTGACAACTGATACAGATGTGTGGTATAATTTGTCTGCTTACAAGGAGTGAGTAATGACCAAGCGTATGCCAATGAAGACAGGTGATGAGTATGATGGACTGACCAAGTGGAAGCGTGTCTTCAACTGGCGTTCAGGTCAGCGCAAAAAAATTAAGAAGGCATACAACAAGAAGGAACGCAAGTGGCTGGACAAGGAGTTAAAGGATGAGTAACATCACACTAGAACTAGACAACGATAGGTTCATATCGTTTCATCAGGACGATACATCGGGACGGGTAGAGATACTACCTATCTGGTATAAAGATAACGAGTGGATTGGTGAACCAGTGACTGTCAATAATGTAGCAGACTTGGTAGACATTCTCATTGGTTGTCAGAACGATGACTTCGCAGTGTTTGAGAACCAGTTTGAGTTTGAGTTTGAGACAGTAGCCAATGATGATTGGCCTATGGATAGAAGCGATGACTGATACCAGAGCATATCTAGCGGCAGAGTATGACTATCACATGATATGGGATGACGAGGATAGGATTATTTATATCGCCAGCCTGTATAAAAGACTTGAAAAGTTAGGTGAGATGGATTATAATACCTATCCTAAGGAGTTGTTTGATGAGGGTGACACCGATACAACGGACGATAATGCAGAGTAGAAGGAGAACACAGCATGAACATCTTTTATCTAAGCGAGTGTCCAGAGACAGCGGCAAAGTATCACTGCGACAAACACGCAAGCAAGATGGTGCTAGAGACAGCACAACTACTAAGCACAGCACATAGGGCATTGGATGGTGACGAGTATGCAGACAAGTATGGTCTATACAAGACTGCACATCTCAACCACCCATCAACCAAGTGGGTTCGTAGTAGTGTAGACCACTACCACTGGACGCTACACCTGTTGTGGTATCTTGCAGGTGAGAAGTTGTATCGCTTTGGCACACCACACAAGTCTGCTAGTCTGATTGATACACTGGCTGTAGTGCCAGATAACATTGATGATGCTGGCTTTGAGCCACCACCACAGTGTATGCCTGACGAATACAAACAGGACAACACAGTAGATGCTTACCGTGCCTACTATCATGGTGAGAAACACTTTGCCGAATGGCGTTACACAGACCAACCACAGTGGTGGAAAGGATACAGATATTATGAACCGCAACAAGTATGATGATGCGTATGTCATGGGCTACCACAATGGATACCATGCACTGAAGTATGAGAACCAGTATAACGAGGATGCTATGCCTCAGTATCACATCAAGTATAAGATGGGGTATGTAGAGGGGAAGATGGTAAGGACACGAGAGGAGAGAGAAGAACGATGAGCATGGGGTATGCTAAGTGTCCATCATGTGGTGCTTCAGATGGAGAGAAGTTGTTTGCCATTGATAACATGTTTGAATGTTATTGTCCATCGTGTGACACAGGATGGCAGGAAGAACCACGAGAGTTTGAGATTGTAACAAGACATCAACAGTGGATGTTAGAGAATTATGGTGAAGAATGATAACAGTAGGAATGATATGTATATTAGCAATGATTGGTGTAATGTTATTGGACAGGGACTACGAGAACCTGATTGGACTACAGATGGTAGTCATGCTGGGAACTGTAGTAGCCCTGAGTATTGGAGTATGTTTAACATATCTAACATAAGTTATAGTTAATGTTACAGGGGGTCTTCTCATGGTTGTAACTTTAGAAACTGACCAAGACCTGATTGACCATCAACTACAACTTGAAACGGACATGCTAACAGGTGGCATACAACGCTTCAGGAAGGCGAGGGACAGGTCAATCCAGTCAGGCAGGGAATCACACACGGCTCATGGTAGAGCCATCGTAGCACGGCTTGTAGATGCCGTAGCAGAGGGAATAAAAGAGTGGGTAGCCAACCCAACCAACAAGTCCAGAGACATAGCATGGAAGCGTGTCAAGGATATGGATGTAGAACAACTAGCCTACCTATCACTGGTGTCTATGGTTGACAGTCTCAGCAGGAAGAACACACTGCTGTATGTAGCACGAACCATCGGCACTAGCATTGAGATACAGGATAGGCTGGACAGATGGATAGACAGTGAGGGTAGTGTTGCCAACAATGTAATCCGTGAGGCTATGAAGAAAGCCTATGGTGCTAGACGCTATGGCCTGACGCATAAGATGAACAAGGATGGGTATCAACATACGGAATGGGAGAAGTCAGAGCGTGTGCATATTGGTTTCAAGATGGTAGACATTATCATCCAGACCACAGGCATAATCAAACTGGACACACAACAGACTGAACGCAAGCGTAGGGCTACCTATGTGCTACCAACTGAAGGCACGATGGAATGGATTACTGCATTTAATGAATACATGGAGACATCCAGACCACGCTACCTACCCTGTATCATACCACCAAAGCAGTGGACTGCTGTTCGTGGTGGTGGTTATCATGGGCATGAGATAGATGAACTACCGATTGTGAGGCGCAAATGAGTTTGAAGAAACATCTGAAGAGACTAGAACAACAAGACTTATCAGAAGAATACTCCTGTCTGAACGCCTTACAAGATACAGAATGGCGCATAAACAAACCCGTATTGCAGGTAATGCGTCACTTATGGGACAACGGACAGGCATGGGGTAAGTTACCAGCGAAGGATGACATACCACTACCACCCTATCCTTTCGACAAGGATAAGGAAGAGATGACTGAGGATGAGAGAGAGGAGTTCCGTAACTGGTCACGCAAGCGCAACCATATCTACTCCGAAAACAACCGCAGTGTGAGCAAGCGCATACAAGTAGAACGAACCTTGCAAATTGCAGAGCAGTATGCTAAATATGATAGGTTCTATTATGTGTGGCAGAACGATTTCCGTTCACGCAAGTATGCAAGCAGCACCTTTCTCTCGCCTCAGTCTGCTGATTGGTCAAAGGCTATGCTAGAGTTTGGTTACCCGATGGCTATCAACAACTGGGATGATGCACGATGGCTGTGTATTCATGGTGCTAACCTGTTTGGTAACGATAAGATTTCCTTGAATGATAGGGAACGGTGGGCATGGGACTTTGCTGACGAGGCACACCGCATCGTTGATAACCCATACGACAATCAGTTGTGGCTGGAAGCAGACAAGCCATTCCAGTTTCTAGCATGGTGCTATGAATTGTCTGGCCTTGTACGTAGGGGCTGGGGATTTGAGACACGCTTGCCTGTGTCTGCTGATGGTAGTTGTAATGGACTGCAACACCTGTCAGCCATACTGAGGGACGAGCGTGGTGGTCTGGCTACCAACCTGATACCGTCTGACCTACCGCAAGACATCTATACTCAGGTGGCAGACGAGACTATCAAGCGTGTGCAGCAGGACAACACACCACTGGCACGGCAATGCCTAGCCTTTGGTATCGACAGGAAACTAGCGAAGCGTCCTGTTATGATTGTCCCCTAC
>Ga0222719_10005541_pt1 | contig 10851 bp, 11 predicted proteins | sample C33_34DmetaG_FD_165039 | JGI IMG/M metagenome (GOLD analysis project Ga0222719, IMG submission 165039) | Estuarine water microbial communities from San Francisco Bay, California, United States - C33_34D | ecosystem: Environmental > Aquatic > Marine > Unclassified | place: USA: California...
TTATAAAAAACTTGGGACTTATATCTAAATCCTTTTTTACATTCTTGTAATTTTTGTATCCAAGCTGATTAAATATTTTCATTTGCTCAAGACTTGCAAAACCAAATTTTTTATATCGTTCTTGCCAGGATTTCATATCCCTATAGCCTTGGCTGGTGATGCGCTGCATATGCTCTATTGTATTAAATCCTAAAGATTTGGCGAGCTCTAATTCTTTTTTTTGATTGTAACTGCTTATTCCCCACATTGATAAAACTAATAAAATAACTGCAGAAACAATAATAATTTTATTTTTTTGATTCATAATATAATTTTAATTAACTGAAAAAAAATTTCAACTTTGTAAGTTTTAATTTTTAAGATGTTTATCTCGTGCGGTTCTATGGGTGCATCTGAATATGCCTATGTATAGGTCTATTTAAGACGTGAGTTTGCCATATTCCCATGTATATTCCCATTTAATAAATTTATGGGATTACCTTAGCTTTAACTTTCTAAAAATTAAATTTGTGATTTAAAATCTAGAAGTTTTTTATAATGCTAAATGACAATGAATTTGGGTCGACTGCGTCAGGCTTATCTTCTCCTGACAAAGAAGTAAGACCATCACCCTCTCCGTAATCCTCATACAATACTCTTTCCTATTTATTACCCTTTTTTACTTCTTAAAGATTCATTAATTCTAAAAAATATAATATATATATAATTATAATAATAATATATAATTTTTTATCGATGTATAGAGCATGAAAATCTACCAATTAATTAATTTAAAGAAAGGAGCTATCTATTATATTGGTCGGGCATATAAAAGATGAGATTATCATTTTGAATTGATTCAAAAGAGAACAAATTAATAATGCAAACTATAGTTTGAAATAATAAATAATTATGACAAAAAAAATAAAATCAAGATGTATTATCTCCAGCGCAGCATTTGCTGTTAAAAAATCTTTAATTACTCAATATGACCCTCTTATTCAAAAACCTCCAGTTATTGGAGATCTTGTATTTGGCGAAGTCAGCACGCTTGGGCATCATAGTATTATAGAGAGTAAATCTAGTAGGAAGCACACTCTAAATGTCGGCACACGAGCAATTTTTGTCTTTGGTAATCGTTATGCACCTGACCAGTTCGAAGGAATAGTTCCTAAATTATCACAGGAATTTGTTGATCTTTTTAGTCAAGGTGGTGTGATTGGGAACGTAAAAACACAAAGTCAATTAATTGGCGTACCAACTAAAATAAAAGTGTTGGGGTACGTTTGCGATAATAGAGGTAATGTTATAAATACAACTAAGCATAAACTTATAAATCCAAATAATGATAAAAAAAATAAAGGTAAGGCGAAACTTATTTTATGCGTTGGTACTTCAATGAATAGTGGGAAAACTCATGCAGCTGCGGCATGCTGTTATGCCATTTCATCTATGGGGAAAAGTAGCCGTGCTGCAAAAATTACAGGCACAGCAAGCCTAAAAGATATTTTATTAATGAATGATTGTGGAGCAGATAAAGTTGTAGATTTTACTTATTTTGGTTACCCCTCTACATATATGATGGAAGAGGCTAAATTATTAGAAATGTTCCGAAACTTTGATGATAAGTATGGTAATAACCCAAAGAATTATATTGTTGTTGAGTTCGCAGATGGTATATTTCAAAGGGAAACAGCTATGTTACTAAAAATTCCAGAAATACAGGAACGCATAGACAAACTTATATTTTGTGCCCCAGACTCAATTGCTGTATATGGTGGTATTAAAGCTTTACACGAAAAATTTGCTTTAACCCCAGATGCTATCTCCGGTTTATGCTCCAGTTCACCTTTAGCCATTCGAGAAATAAAAGAGTTCACAGATATTCCTATACTTCAAAGCATGGAAAAAAATTATGAAAAAATATTTAATATTATAAAATAGATATTTCTGTCGCAGAACTATAGCGCAATTATGCTATCTCTTTCTATTATTTCTATTTTTTGAACTATTGCTAGACCTTCACATAAGACTAACAATAAATTTAATGGCAGAAAAAAGTAAGTGGATTTTTTCATAATCTTAATTCTAACCATTATTTAAGCGCCTCTGGATTTTTAATATAAATATCTTGCTGAGGGAATGGTATCTCAATACCGTTTGCTTTAAATTTATCCCAAATAGAAAACATAACATCACTTTTAGGTTCATAGCGACCTTGAATAACATCATCTACCCAGAAAAAGAGTAGAAAATTCACTGAACTGTCAGCAAAATCAGTTAGAACGCATGTCGGCTCTGGGTCGACACTACATCTGGGATGCTCTTTAGCAGCCTCTAAAATAAGTTCTTTTGCTTTTTTAATATCAGATTTATAGGAAACACCAAGTTTTAATTCAATACGTCCTTTTCTATTGCTATACGTCCAGTTGATAACTGGGTTAATTACAAAATCTTCATTCGGCATCATGATTTCTTTACCGTCAAAAGTCTCAATCAAGGTATATCGTGCGCTTGTATGCCTTATTGTTCCAAATGTACCGTCATTAAGTTCAATCAAGTCATCTTTTTGAACAGATTTTTCAAACAACAAGATAATGCCGCTAATAAAGTTTGATGCAATTTTTTGTAAGCCAAAACCAATACCAATACCAATTGCACCACCTAAAAAAGCAAATGCTGTAAGGTCTATTCCTAAAAAATTAAGTGCCAATAAAAATGCAATAAAATAAATAACACTTTGAAAAGCTTTCGTTATGAGAGCTTTATTACTTTCTTTTAAACCTTTTATTAATTTGATACGCTTTTCTACAAAACCAGAGACTACACCCACAACCCAAAACAAAATTGCAATAAATATTAAAGCTTTGGTAAGTATATAAACTGAGACATGAATTTCTCCAAATTTAAAGGAGAGATTATCAGAATTTAGAAATTCACGTATAGGACTCAAATAATCCATAAAACCTAAATATAGAAAAGCTACAAAAAAAAATAACAATAGAAGGGCTGAGACCCACGGCTTTGGCTTTAATAGTACAGTCCAAATTTTATTCACATTACCATCCTTTTTTTTAAAATTATTTCAATCTATATAGTAAAATATATACTGAAAACTCATAGCCTCTATTTAACAGTTCTTATAATTTTTTCTTCAAACACTCTCAAGAGAGTGCTCTCTAAACTTATTCTATTATTCTACTTCTAAATCGTATTGACTTTCGTCTTCTAAATCGTATTGACTTTCGTCTTCTAAATCGTATTGACTTTCGTCACCATCATCACCCTCTGTGGTTTCATTATCATTTTCATCGTACTGGTAACTATCTACATCTTTACTGTCTATGGTGATATCAGCAGAACCATTATCACCATGGTCATCCGCATTTGATGCTAGCGGCAACATTGTGAAAAACATGATAAGTATAATATGTATATATTTCATAATTGTCTCATTTGTAGTTATTGTAACAGGCGGAATATAAACTATTTTTAATGAACAGGAAACATAAATATAAGGCCCAAAGAGGCGCGTCCAGGGCGCTATTTTTTCAATAGTTTTTTTAACTTTTTTCTAAATGTAATAAGAAAATAATATAGAGATTAGTAGTAAATAATGGGAATATGGCTTGTATATTCCCATGGATACCCCTAGATGCATATATAATCATATGAGCAAGTAAATACAGGGATATAAAGGATATTTAAGCTTTTTAGGTAGTTCTAAATAGTGAAATGATTTGAATATGGTGGCTATGGGTGGAATTGAACCACCGACCCCAGCGTTATGAGTGCTGTGCTCTAACCATCTGAGCTACATAGCCAATTTGAAAATGGTATTATACTTAAACGTTGTACCTAAATACAACAATATCTCCTTCTGCAACCTGATATTCTTTACCTTCTAATCGCATTTTTCCTTCATTCTTTGCGTTTACTGAACCCTTAAGAGCGACATAATCATTAAATGCTATAACTTCTGCCCTAATAAAACCTTTTTGAAAGTCAGTATGAATCTTACCTGCTGCTTCTGGGGCTAGTGCATTTTTCTTGATAGTCCATGCTCTTGTTTCTGTTGGGCCAGAAGTAAAGAATGTACCGAGATTTAAAATATCATAACCGTGTTTAGCAACTCTATCTATTCCTGATTCTTCAAGATTATATAACTCAAAATATTCTTTTTTTTCTTCATCACTCATCATAGATAAATCATATTCTATATTTGCTGAAATTATTATATTAGAAATATTTTTTTCTTCACAATATTTTGCAACTTCAGTTGTGTATTGATTACCATCTATTTCATCATCTGAAACATTCAAAATTAGAAAAAAAGGTTTTGCTGTTAAAAAATTATATTGCTTAAGAAGTTCTTTGTTTTCGTTATATATTTCTTGTAGAAAATTCCCGTTATTTAATTCCTGCTCAATTTTCTCAATAACTTTTAACTCTGGCATTATTTCTTTATTGCCTGTTTTTGATAGTTTTTTGAGGCGCGCTAAACTTTTTTCAACTATAGCTAGATCTGACAATAACAATTCAGTATTTATAGTTTGAATATCTGAAATTGGATCTATCTTGCCTGCTACATGAGTGATATCGTCATTTTCAAAACACCTAATTACGTGAGCAATTGCATCTGTTTCTCTAATATTTGCTAAGAATTTATTTCCTAAACCTTCTCCTTCAGACGCTCCAGCAACTAAACCAGCAATGTCAACGAATTCTATAACTGCTGGAATTACCTTTTTTGGTTCGTCTATCTCAGAGAGTTGTTTTAATCTTTTATCGTTGACTTCTACAATTCCAACATTTGGATCAATTGTGCAGAACGGATAATTTTCTGCAGCTACTTTATTTTTTGTTAGAGCATTAAATAAGGTTGATTTGCCGACATTTGGTAAACCAACTATTCCACATTTGAATCCCATTTTTTACCTCGTGTGTAAAATTTTTGTATATTTCTCATATTCGCCATCAAGTAAAATATTAATATTTTCAAAGGACTGGCTTATTGAGATATTAATTTCAAGCTCTTCATCTTTTGATGGATTACTAAGGACATGGTTATGTACTAACTCTTTTCTACCTGGATGACCAACACCTACTCTTAATCTCCAGTAATCTTTACCCATATGATTGATGATGTCTCTCAATCCATTGTGCCCGCCATGACCGCCACCAAACTTTAATCTTACATCTCCAACTTCCAAATCTATATCATCATGAATAACAAGAATACTTTCGGATAAAATTTTGTAATATTTAAGAAAACTTGAAATAGATTTGCCACTATCATTTATGAAAAAAGTTGGCTTTAATAAGAAAATTTGATCTTCTTTATAATCTATTTTACAAAAAAAACTATTGAGTTTCTTATCTTCGGATAATGTTACATTATATTTTTCAAGAAATTTATCTAAAAACCAATAGCCAACGTTATGGCGAGTTTTTAAAAGATTTTTTTCTGGATTACCCAAACCTACAATTAATTTTATTTTGGGCAAACTTCCTTTATCATAATTTGACATAGGGCTTTGAGTAGATTTTTATTCTTCAGATTCTTTATCTTTTTCATTACTCTCATCATTTTTCTGATCAGATGCAACTTCAGATGCTTCAGGAGCAGCTGTAAGATCTTCTTCAACTTCTTCAGCTCTTGCTTTATGAATAACTACAACAGCCATATCAGAATCTTCTGCGCCATGTTGTAAAAGAGTAATCTCAACACCTTCAGGTAATGTTAACTCACTTAAGTGTATTGATTTATCAATTGAAAGATCTTTTAGATCTACCGTTATGTTTTCTGGAATATTAGCGGGTAAACTAACAATTTCTAACTCACTTATTAAATGGCTAATCACTCCACCATCAATTTTTACTCCAGGTGCAATATCTTCATTAATGAAATTAATAGGAACGGTTACGTTAATTTTTTCGTCAGCCTTAATTCTTTGGAAATCCATATGCAAAATTTCTCTTTTAGCAGGATGTCTTTGGATATCTCTTAGAATCACCTGCTGCTTCTTTCCTTCTAATGAAATATCAAGAACCTGGCTATAAAACGCATCATTTTCTAAATTCTTTGCAACCTCGAATTTATTTAAAGAAATAATCTCTTCTGCCTTTCCGGCGCCATAGATTATACCTGGGACAAGACCCTCTCTTCTAATATTTCTAGAATATGATGTACCTTTTCTCTCTCTTTTTTCTGCGTTTACTATAAATTCCATATCATTTTAAAATAATTTGTGAGGCCGTATTATCAATTAAAATTACTGTAAGAACAAGTTTTTTTACTCTGTAAATAAAGAACTAAGAGATTCTTCAGTATGAACTCTAATTATTGACTCTGCTAGAAGGTTTGAAACGGAAAGCTGTCTAATCTTTTTGCATTTTTGAGCCTCGCTTGATAGCTGAATAGTATCAGTTACTACTAATTCATTCAGCTCAGAATCCTCAATATTTTTAATAGCATTTCCAGATAGAACTGGGTGAGTTGCATAAGCCATAACTGCACTTGCTCCCTTTTCCTTTAATGCTACTGATGCTTTACAAAGTGTCCCAGCTGTATCAACCATATCATCAACAATTAAACATGTTTTTGAGTCCACATCACCAATAATATTCATTACTTCAGACTCGTTTGCTTTTTCTCTTCTCTTGTCGACTATTGCAAGGTCATCAATTCCTAATTGTTTTGCTACAGCTCTAGCTCTTACTACACCACCTGTATCTGGGGAAACTATCACAATATTTGGATATTTTTTCTTCCACATATCTGATATTAAAATAGGTGATCCGTAAATATTGTCTACGGGCACATCAAAAAACCCTTGTTCTTGATCAGAGTGTAAATCAACGGTCAGTAGTCTATCGGTTCCTACAGTGCTAATTAAATTGGCAACAACTTTTGCAGATATAGGAACTCTCATTGAGCGAACTCTTCGATCTTGCCTGGAATAGCCAAAGTAAGGAATAACGGTGGTTACTCTAGCTGCGGATGATCTTTTTAACGCATCCACAAAAATTAATAGCTCCATAAGATTTTCATCAGTAGGCTTACAGGTTGACTGGATAACAAAAACATCTTTGCCCCTTACATCTTCATGAAGTTCAACTTGAACTTCTCCGTCACTAAATCTTCCCACAAGTGCTTTTCCAATTGGAATTCCTATCTTTTTTGCAATTTTAGAAGAAAGCTCTTTGTTGGAGTTTCCAGAAAATACTTTTAAACTTTCGTAATCTGACATGTGAAGCCTTAAGAAGTTAATATCGTTTATTTATGTGTGTAATGATAATACAAAACGATCAAAAAAGAAGTAAAAATAAATAAAATGGCTGGGCCGGTAGGGATCGAACCTACGCATGTCGGGATCAAAACCCGATGCCTTAACCGCTTGGCTACGGCCCAATATGTTTTATTATATAGAAATTATATTCTATTTAAACTGTGCACAACATAGGTTTCATATTTTCCAGGTATTAGCTTACTAAATTTTTGCGCACTATCTTCGTTATCAAATATAGAAAATAGGCAACTTCCTGAACCTGATACTGCTCCATTACCATTTTTTCTAAGTAATTCCAAGAGACTTTTAATCTCAGAAAATTCTGAGCATAATAAGTTTTCAAAGCTATTAAAACCGATGTTGTGATGCATATTATCTAAATTTATACTCTTAATACAATCTTTTATTTCATATTTACAATACATAGCCTTCGACGAAACATGTATTTTAGGATAAATAATAAGAAAAAATTTTCTGTCTAATTCATGAGCTGTTAATAAAGTGCCTGTTTCTTTACCGTATGCCGAAAACCCACTAATAAAGACCGGGACGTCAGAACCAAGCTCTTTTCCCATTTCAATCAATTCATTTTTAGTAAAATAAGATCCCCATAACTGATTAAGACCCATAAGAACTATAGCTGCATTAGAACTTCCGCCACCAAGACCACCGCCAACAGGTATATTTTTCTTTAGAAAAATAGAAGCATTCAAATTTTTTTTTAATTTAATATTTTTCTTTAGTAATTCTGCTGCTTTTACACATAAATTCTTAGAATTACTTAAAGTCTTATTATTGCATCTAAAATCAATTTTGTTACCTGGAATCAAATTTAATGAAATTTCATCATACAAACTTACAAATTGAAAATAGGTTTCAATATTGTGATAACCATCATTTCTTTTATTAATAATATTTAAAAAAAGATTAAGTTTTGCCGGTGACTTTATTACAATCACTTCAATAACTCCCATTTCTTTATTTTTAAGTTAAAATTAATATTTAAAAAATTTATTCTCATTACTATAGGTAAATTTTTATTATTATAATTATCATAAAAAACTTCATAATTTTTATTTCTAATATTTTCGTATAAACCATTTTCATATCTTTTTACAAAAGTCGGATTATTTATACTTCCAGTCAAAATATTAGAGAAGTTAATTATAACTTTTTTAAATATATCTTTATTTATTATTTTCTCAAGATCGTTAGAATTTATATTTCTTTTTGTTTCTTTAATTTGGATGGCGTCTTTTTTTATTAAAAATGATACAATTTTGTTATTAAATAAATCAATAAATTCAATTATTTCTTCATTTTTATTTTTTATATAATTAAATCTAGAAGAAATTTTTTGATTTTTTACACTAAACTTAATTACTCCATTGACAATAAAATTGTCATAAGAAATATTAATTAAATTTCCAGACACTTCTTTGTTTTTTTTTGATTTTAAAATATCCATCGTAGAACAGCCAGATAATATTATTGAAAAAAAAATTATTATAAAACTAAATTTCATTTAACTTCTTCTTTAATTCTATTAATTTTTCATCTTTCGGGTGTAACTTTATATGTTTTAGATATAGTTTTTTCGCTTTCTCAATTTTATTTTGCTTGATATATAATTGTATAACATGACTAACTATCTCCGTATCTTTATTAAGATTTAGGGCTCTTGTCAAATATTTTTCTGACTGTCTGTATTTGCCTAATTTAAATAATACCCACCCTTTGCTGTCTAAAATAGCGGCATCATTTGGCTCAATATCTAGCGCTAGATCTATATATTTATTTGCTTGTTTTAATTTAATATTGTTATTAGCCCATGTGTATCCGAGCGCATTGAGTGCTTGTGCATTTTTTGGTTCTAGACTTATTAATTTTTTTAAATCATCTTCTAAAATATCCAGGCGATCAATCTGCTCGGCAACAAGTGCTCTAGTATATAAAAATGACCCATTATCTTTATATTTTTTTAGTCCGTAGTTAATTCTTTCCATTGAGTAAATAAACTTTTTTGCATTAAAAAAAGCTTCGGTTTCAATTAAAATTAGTCTTGCTTCTAAGTCTGGTTTATTTTCAAGTTTTTTATATTGTTTCTTAAAAAATTTTTTTAAAGAAAAATACTGCTCGTCATCTATTTTTATTTTTACTATTTCTTTTACTGCATTAAAATAATTTTGATCTTCATTGTTAATTTTTTTAAAAAAACTTAATGCGCTTTTCTTTTTATTATTTTCTATTTGTAATAATCCAGTTAAATAATTAAAACTATTGATATCATCTTTTTTTATAGACTCTATAAATATTTTTGCATCTTCAAATTTTTTAGCTTTTATATTTAATATAGCCATTTTTTTAGCTGTATCAATATCACTAAAACTTATTAATTTATTTGCAGACATAAACCTATAATGGTCTATCGCTTCAGAGTAGTTTTCTTGCAAAGTCTGTAATCTTACGTAATATTGATTTAAATATAAATCTTTCGGCGAGTACTCCAGATAATCTTTTAATACTTTGATTGCGGTTTCTTTTTTTTCTGTAGCATAATAAGCTTCAGCTAAAAATATTCCCCATCTACTCTCCTTTTTGCTAAATTCTTTAAATTTATCAATTGAATTGATTAATTTAATACTTTTTTCATATTCTTTATTATTTAAAAGTATTTGTACATAATAGAAGTTTGCAAGATAATCGTCTTTGTATTTCGCATAAACTTTTTCAAATACTTTATTTACAATTTTATCATCAAAAACTTTTATGGTGTCGTAAGCTAAAGCAAATCTATCTTTATCTTTTGATATTTTTATAGCTTCTAAAGTCTCTTTTATTGCTAAATCTATCTTATTTAATGCTGCAAATATTGATATCCTAATGTGTCTTACTGTAATTTTATCATTTGTTATTTCTAACCACCTTTCTGAACTTTTTAACATCATTTCATAATTGCCGGCGTATCCTGCAATCTGAGTTGCTCTTTTTGCAATTTCTGGGTCATCTGTCCTCATGCTAATATCTTGGAATATTTTTGCCGCTTCATCGTATTCTTGGTTTTTAACCAATATTTCTGCTTCAAATGCTTTTTGCATAATTAAACTATCAGAATTAGAAGTTCTAGTAGTTAAATTTAATAAATTCTGATCGTTAGTATTACTTAATGGATAGACGTTACTTATAAATAAAATATTTATAATTATAATTTGTTTAAAAAATAACTCTAATTTAGTAATATAGCGACTATATAGCCTTAAATATGTTTGCATAATTAGTTATAATATACTTTGAAAGATAATCAATCTACAAAAATGAAAATTTAATTGGTGAATAAATGGGCTTACTAACTATTGGAATGAGTCACAAAACAGCGTCTCTTGATATAAGAGAGAAACTTTCTGTTGACAAAGAAGAATCGAAGAGAATTCTCAAAAAACTCCATGGCATGCCATTAATAGACGAGGTGTTTATACTTTCAACATGTAATAGAACTGAGCTTTACTGTGAAGTAGAGGATGCACAGTATGCTAATAATATCTCCGAATGGTTGCTTCGACAAAAAGGTTTGTCAGCTAAT
>Ga0222719_10005543_pt1 | contig 10850 bp, 7 predicted proteins | sample C33_34DmetaG_FD_165039 | JGI IMG/M metagenome (GOLD analysis project Ga0222719, IMG submission 165039) | Estuarine water microbial communities from San Francisco Bay, California, United States - C33_34D | ecosystem: Environmental > Aquatic > Marine > Unclassified | place: USA: California...
CCCTAAACCCTAAACCCTAAACCCTAAACCCTAAACCCTAAACCCTAAACCCTAAACCCTAAACCCTAAACCCTAAACCCTAAACCCTAAACCCTAAGTCTAAACCCTAAGTAACCCTACCCCTCGATACAAGTAACCCTAAGTAACCCTAGGAAGAAAGAGAGACCCTCGAAAAAGGAAGGAAGGGAGACGGTACGAGGAGCCAGATGAGAAAAAGAGAGAGAGAGGAAAAAACAACACGGAGAAGGTACATCGAACGAACAACGGAGGAAGTGCTTTTATTTATTAATATGCGGCACACTACCACGGTCGATGGAGTGGATCGCGGTCATACTCTCGAGCGTGGGCAACATCTCGGGAGCGAGCAGCCACTTCAGACTGCCGACGTCGTAGCCGGACGACTCCGAACCGTCGTTATTTTTGAAAAAGTTGGGAATGTCAATGTCGTCGCGGAAAGGATCGTAATCAAACCCGCTGCGCGTCAAACCCTGCGTACCCTGGAAGCCGTTGTCGTTCTTCCAAGCGCGTTTGAGCGCTTGAACCTTGACGGCGCCATTTTCGATGTACACTCGAAGTTGCATCATCTTGATGGTTTCGTTGTCGCCCACGAGCGCCGCCATGACCCAGTACTGCGAAGTGGCGGTATTCGTTTTCGTGGTGTCGATGAACGCCGAATACGTACCGACGCAGTTTCCACTGAAAGAACTCGAGCCGCACGTCGAACCACCGTTGATGATGATGCGGCGCACGTCCATGTCTGACCCCCACGTGCCCGCTTCGTGCATCGTGTACGTGGAGAGATAGGCGCCGTACGTGAACGCCTTGAAGTATTCCTTAGGAACCGAGTCACCGGCTTGACCGAGGGTAAATAAAGGCGCAGACACTTCCAGAGTAGCGTCGTGATCGACGGCTTCATTCTGCGCCTTGATGGACATGTCGTAGGAGAGCGGAGAGCATCCCGACCTGTTGCACGTTCCGCCCGGGAACAAAACCTTTTTCGTCGCGCTTTGACAGCCCAGGAGACGACCGTTGGTCAAAGTCGCGGTGATGTACGCAATCTTAATCATCGATCTGTCGATGCCTTCGGTACCGGCGACGAGCCATCGAGACTGCTGTTTGGTTTCCTGAAACGACTTGTCGCGGAACGCAGCCTGGCGTCCAAGCTTCGCGTCGTGATCCCCACCCTTGGTGAGCACAGCCGTGATGAGCGACAGCGATCGCGCGTCACTCGCAGCGCCGAAATCGTACGTATTTCCCGAGCTACACATAGGGATCTTCTCCCCCGAATCGCCCAAGTACCTGGCGTACGCCGTGTCGATGTAGTCAGCCGGGCACGTCTCGTCGCACGACCCAAATACGAACTCTCTCGTCGACCCGGTCTCGAGCGTCATGACGCGATTAAAGTAGCTCCCGTATCTCTGCGTGCAGTTTTCATACGCCAAAAGCGAGTCACCGCCGCCGATCTCCTTCAACACGTCGTCATCCGTGTTCCCGTTTTCATTCTTCAGCGCGAACCCCCACTCAAAGTCGACTTGATTCGTCGTCACCTGGTATCCCCACTCGCCTCCGGTAAACTTGACCCGATCCATCTTGATCCCATCGTCGATGTCAAAAAACTTACCGTCACCGAAATTGTGACGCACGACGTACGCCTCCTTCGTTCCCGTCAAGAAGAAGTCGCCGTGGCTCTGTTTCGTCGCCGCCGTCTTGCAGTACGTGTGCAGCTTAAACGTCACCGCCCCTTGCGCGCCCGAGGGTTCGGGCGCGAGCAGCGGGCAATCGACGCACGGACGCCACGGGGTAAACTTCGCGCGAAGCGCAGAGCTGAAGTGCTTACCCGCGGGCGTCGTCAGCGCGGCGACGCCGAGCACCGAGGCTGAGGCGCACGTACCGATGATGGCTTTGCGCCACGAACCGCGTCGTCGCGCGTCGCCTTCGCGGCGCAGCAGCGGCGTCGTCGAGCTCGCGCGGGGGTCCTCCATGTCCTCTCGTCCTCCTCGTCGTCGTCGTCGTCGTCGTCGTCGTCGTCGTCGTCGCGAGCGCGAGGCGGAGAGTGCCGAATGCGCCGAGGGTGTTGGTGTTACGCGCGGGTGTTGGTGTTGCGCGTGACGGTTCGTGTTGCATACTTACTTACCGGTACCGGTACGTATATGTAAACAGTGTGAAATACGCGAGCACCGTCTCGAACGAAAGACGCGCCGCGCGAAGAGCGTCCCTCCGTAACCGATCGTCGATGCAGTCTACGCGCTGCGACACTCCCTCGCTCGCCCGTCCGTCCGTCCGTCCGTCCGATCTTCGCTACGTCCTCGGCGTACGCCCGCGGGACTGCGACGAGACACGCTCCGGTGGTGGTGATGCTTCTCGGTTGCACCAGCAGGGCGGTTTCTTCGCGTCCCACAGGTCGCCCCGCGGTCGGGTTCGCTCTTCCGACGAGCGCTCGTCGCGCGTCGTCGTCGCGCGTCATGGCGTCGAACGTCGTCCGTCTCGAACCGGACGTCGACCCAAAGTACTCGAGCGTGGTTATTCACAACGGCACCGCGTACTTCGCCGGAATCGCCGAGCTCGGCGATGGACCGACGCAAACGATAGCTGAGCAATCGAGACTGTGTTTCGCCGAGGCCGATCGCGTTTTGACGCTCGCCGGGTGCACGAAATCGGACGTTTTACAAGTCATGGTGTGGCTCAAAGACATTCAAGCCGACTACGCTGGCTTTAATGCCGAGTACATCGAGTGGATAGACGCCGCGAACAAACCCGTGCGCGCGTGCGTGCAGTCGTCCATGGCGTTACCCGAGTATTTAGTCGAGATTCAAATCACCGCCGCCGTGCCTTGAGCGACGGCTGAGCTGGACGCTGAGCTGGACGCGTAATAAATACAACATCCATCTTCCCTACGGAGACAATCGCACTAAAATCTAAGATTCCCCCGCGAATGGGTTAAAAGCGCCTTTGGACAGTAAATCGCTCTTGTACGCTCCCGCGGCGAGAACCTTTTTCGGTTTCCCCGAAGCGGTGAACTGCTTGAGCCACGCCGGGACGGAGTCTTCGACGACGGCGACGTCGAAATCATTCAAAGAACTCGAAACGTACGAAGCCGCCGTTTCGGCGCGCTCATCGTCATCGTCTCCGCCGACGAACACGATGCGCATTTCATCTAGCGCCGGGTACTTTGATCGAGCCTCGAGCATGGCGCTCTCGAAACTTTCGAGATAGGCGTCTCGCCCGAAGAGCGCGTACGTCGGCTTGAGCTTGCTACCGGTCGCGCTCCGCACCGGAATGTTTAGCGTGCCGTCGATAGACTCTGTTCGAAACGCGAATTGATTTCGCACATCGACGACGACGATTCGTTTCGCAAGCAATTGCTCGACGGTTTCCGCGGTGGACATGAGTTTGACGTCGTCCGCTCCGGGAGGCGCGGCGAGACGCCAACTCTTCGTCGAAGCGTCGTACGCGCTAGGGATGCTCCATTGCACCGCCTCGGTCTCCGTGTTGTAAAAGTAAACGCGACCGAATGTGTCGTACTCCACTTTCCAGTCCGTGTCATTCATCGTCTCGACGATGCGACGCTCCAGAGCTCGGACGCGCGCGACTTCGGCGTTCTGCCTCTCCTCGGCGAGCGAACCGACGACTGGTAATTCAGCACCGACGCAGGAAGTACCGTTCGCGCCGCCGACCACGTCGAGCTTCCACTCCTTCAAGCGTTTCTTACCCGCGGGCGTGTACTCGCGAACCCAGCCGTCGTACCCATCGCGAACGACGGCGACGTTTTCGTACCCTCTATCGACGAGCGCGTCGATGCACCCGCTCATCACCGGATCGTCGAGCCCGTTCGCTTCGGCTTCCGACCCTCCGACGAGCACGACGCTCGCCTCCTTGTTCGGAAATCGAGCGATGAACGTCTCCAAAAACTCAGGCGCGCTGCTCGTGTACGTGTACGCCAGCGGACGTCCTTCGACGTGCACCAATGGGACGCTCACCGAGCCGGAGATGGCTTCTCTTCGAAACGATTTCGCGTCGCGTACGTCGACAACGGTGCACTCGTTCGCCTTGAATGCGTCGAACGCTTCTTCGGCATTCACGGTGACCCAGCGCGCGCGCGGTGGTGGACCCGGAATACGGCGCGCGTGAGACGCGTCGATCGGCGACGCCGCCGACGACAAAGCCGCGTTTTGCGCGTTCGCCGTGCGCTTCTCCCGAGCTTCGCGCATGGCGGTCTCGATGAGTAGCGCGCGCGCTTGAATCATTTCATCAGTCGCGACGTCTGCGCGCATCGAAGCGACGCGCGCGCGTCTGTCCTCTTCTCTCTTTTTCATCGCACGGCGCCAGCTATCCTTCTCCTCCATCGCTCTCCGCTCCTCATCCGTCAAGTCTTCGGGGTTCTTTTGCCACTTCATGTACTCGTTCGAAAGCTTCATCGTCTTGACGTACTGTTGCTGCTCAGCCAACTCTTTCGCGGCGCGCATGACTGTTTCAGGAAGAACCTCGACGCCGTGCACGATTTCGCGAGGGGTGTAATACCGCCAGAGCGTCGAATCGGCGCCGACGTTGCCGAAAACATCTTCACCGCCGCCGAGAAGCATTCTCCTCATTAACAGGTCGGTGCGCTCCACCAGACTCTCGCCTGATCGCATCCACGCGTGAATCGCGTCGTCGTACACCTTGCTCCGCGCCGCGCCGAAAAAATCGAGAGGTTGACCCGGAAACGCGTCGACGAGACGCGCTGTCGCGTCGGGCGACCAATGTTCGTCATCCTTGAACAGGGCGTGGACAATGTCGCAAATGTCGTCTCTCGTCGGGTTCCAGTACCACTTTTCCATTCGACCGTCACGCAATAACGGGGCGTAGATTGTCGACAAGTCGTTACCCGTGACAATGATGGGAACGCGCGCCGTTTGTAAATTCTTCCCATCTGTGCCCCTGTCTTCGCCGAGCGACACGAGCTCTGGGTGATCGCACAAGTTCATGAGCGTCCCGCACACCGTTTGATTGTTCACAGTCTGCTGCGTATCCTTGAACCATCCGACGCCGGCGTCAATGTCGTTGATTATCAAACAACTCATGACGCCGTGGCGCTTGACAATTTCGCCCGCGCGCTTGTAGCGTTGTCTAATCAAACGGCCGGGCGCGCCCGCGTTTTCGTCTTCGAGCTCGCCCGCGCTCGTCACGATCGGCGTCACCCCCATGGCTTTGCACGCGAGCTCCAAGTTGAAAGTCTTCCCGCAGCCTTTCCCGCCCCACACGCCCAAAATCAGAGGCGCGTTCGGGGGCTGGACGACGCGTCCGTCGCTCCCTCGCATCTCTCGCACGTGTTTCAATCCGCCGCCGAATAAAAAGTTCTTCACCAGGTGCCCACCCACCTTGTCCATGAACGCCTCTGGGCAGTGATAATCCCCGACGAGGTTGTTGAACCGCCGAGCCTCTTGGAATCGGTACCTCAGCTCTCCTGACGCGATGTCGCTATCCGCGCCCAGCTGGAACTCGCCCGTGGCGTTTCGAGTGAAGACATCATCGATCCGTCCCTCCCTCGCCCCGACGTTCGTGTTCGTGTTACCCGTGTCGTTCTTCCCGAGCTCAACGAGGTAATCCCGTCCTTTCGCGCGCTGCGTTCGCTCCATCGCCGTCCAACTCGACGAACCACCGCTCGTCGTCTTCCTCCCTCGCCTCCCTCCTTCATCGCTCGACGAATTCGACGCCGACGACGACGCGCAGACGGACGCCGCGCGACGCGCGCGAAGCCTCCCTCCTTCATCGCTCGACGAATTCGACGACGACGACGACGCGCAGACGGACGACGCGCGACGCGCGCGAAGGGACGAGGACGACGCGGACGTCCAAAGTCGCGTCGTCGTCGAATTCGTCGTCGGCGGCGGCGTTGAAGTCGTCGTCCGCATCTCTAAACGCAGTCACCGACTGAGGGAGGAGGGCCTCGTCGCTCACTCAAAAGTTTACTTCCTCAGTCCTCAGTCCTCAGTCTCGGTCGATGGCGACGACGACGTCGATGACGGAGGAACGAACGCGCGCGTCGTCTGCATCCACGACGACGACGACGAGCGCGACGACGACGAGCACGACGACGACGAGCACGACGACGCTGTTGGAAGCGTACGCGACGCACGATTTAGTCGAGACTCTGTTGAAAAGTCACGATGACGACGACGATTCCGGGAAGAAGGCGTCGTCGTCGACGACGACGACGTTCGAGGATGCGTTGAAGAGACGCGCGCGAGAGGTGGAGACGAAACTGGCGGACGTCGAGCGACGGAGCGTGGACGAACACGCGGCGGAGTGCGAGAATTTGTTGGCGCTCAAGGATGAGGTGGACGCGTGCGCTCGAATTCTATCGAGCTTGCAAAGCAAGGTGGAGTCTTTTCAGGATAACCTCGGGAGGATTTCGAGCGATATCAGGGGTTTGCAGAGGCAGAGCGTCGAGCTTAGGGTACGAACGCGAAACAGGGTGAACGCGGAGGCGGCTTTGGGAAGAGTGGTGCAATCGCTCGCGATTGAGCCGAGTCTTATCAACGCCGTTTTCAACGCAGAGGACGTCGCGAACGACGACTTTCTGGACGCGCTCGAGAGCCTCGACGCAAAGCTGTGCGCGATCGGCGATATGAAGACGTCGGATGGGTCTTCACCTAGAATTTTGGCCGTTAACGACGTCGCGCCCGAGCTCGAACGACTGCGCGTCAAGGCGTGCGCCCGCGTTTGGAAATTTCTCCACGGCGAATTGAGTGACTTGGCAAAACCGTTGGCAAACGTGCAGCAGACGCAGGAACGCGTGTTGATACGATACGTACCGCTGATTCAGTTTTTGCGCAAGCACGGGAAGGAAGTCTACTGGGAAATTAAAGCGTTATACGTCGGCGTCGTGTCCAAATCGATCAAAGCTTCGGTGGCTTCGTACTTGGAACAGCTCGACAAGCTCGCTGGACGCGGGGTACCGGCGGTTGATTTAGCTTCACCCACGGTTTCGAGGGATGCGCACGCGGACGGCGCGGGTGCGACCGGCGTCGGCGCCCTGACTGGGATGTTTGCGTTCGCGTCTTCAAATGCGGCGGCGGCGAACTGGACGCGCGACGAAGTCGAAGGCGCGTTTAAGTTGGGCAATCGATTGGACACGGTGCGCGCGGCGGAGACCGAGCCGCCGCTCGTCGTGCACGTCAAATCGGACAAGGTGACGCAATCTACGCAAAGCATCGAGGAGCTGTTCCGCTCGGCGAATCGTCTTCTCATCGACACGGCGACGTTCGAGTACACCTTTTGCGAACAGTTTTGGCGAGGCGAGCGGGAAGTCTTTGAATCTGTATTTTCGCCCGCGTTGGCAACCTTTAACGACTTTTCGTCGATCTGCGTGTCGCGCGCGTCTCGCGACGCCATTGGGTTGCTCATTCTGATATGCGTCAACGACGCGCACCGCCGGGTCATGTCCATGCGCCGAATTCCCGCGCTCGACGGGTACTTTGACGGCGTAAACTTGAACGCTTGGCCACGTTTCAAAGCCGTCTGCGACGCGCACGTGCAGTCATTGATCGACATGAAGGATTCATTCGAGCCCAAGCCAGAGGCGCCGAGTTACGTCGTCAAGCGATTCGTCGAGCTCACGCTGGCTTTGACAAACTTGGCGTACGCGACGCGCGGCGACGGCGCTGCGTCCTCGAGCACAAAGAGCCAAGTGGATCTAATACTAGATCGAGCGAGACGTGCGATGAATGAGTGCGTTTCGAGTAAACTTTGTGCGTCGCTCCAAGGTGTCGAAAAAAGTGCGTACGTCATCAAATCGTACGACGTCGTGTGCTCCGCGCTGAGCGCTCTCGCGCTCGCGCGCGACGACGAAGACGAACACGAACACGAAGAGCATTACTCGGCGTCGGAACCGTCGAACGAGCTCGCGTCGCCCAATATTTCGAGTCGAAACTGAGTGAGGAAACGACGAAATACGTCGACAAAGTCGTAGCTTCGCACTTTGGAGAATTGACCCGCTTCGGTGACGACGACGAGCGTTCGCTCGGTGACTTTCTCGCGACTTGGCGACAGCGCTTACAAACGACGCACGCGTCGTGCGTCTCGTGTTTCGGTGGTCCTGGTTCGCGTGCGAACGCACTCTTCGTAAAGTGCGCTGACGCCGTGTACGCGGCGTACGCGCGAATCGATGCAGAGCGGACTCTTCCGTCAGACTCTTCCGACGACCCAGACCGAGTGAGCGCGGCGATGTTCCAAGTCGAAGTTCGCAGACTCGTCGCGTCGTCTCAACAAGCGCGAAACCCAACACGATTAGAGTAGTAATTAATTAGACGGTGCGAGAGCGAATCGCTCTTTAAAGGCGCGTTCTTTAAAGTTCTTCTTTAAATCATCGCTCGAGCGCGTGCTCTGTTATCCATCCATTCCGCCGGATAACGCGACGACACGAGCGCGTTTGAGTCCTAGTCGTCACTTGACGTCGCTCGCTCGAGGAATCGCCCGCCTGTGACCGAGAGATTGGAAGAGGAAACGCAGACGGTGAAGAATGGTGCCGACGACGACGACGACGACGACGCGCGCGGCTTCGTCGATTAAGACGTCAACGACCAAGCGAAGAACCTCCACTGGTTCGTCGTCAGCATCTTCGTCGTCTCGTTTCATCGCGCGCGCGACGAACGCGACGGATGCCGTTGGCAAAGTGAAACCAGACTGGGCTGGAGAGGAAAACTTTCTCAGCAAAGTCGTGGACGCCGCCATCTCTAACGAGTTGTTGTACGAGAAAATCATGAAACCCATGGCGAGAAGGACGCTGATCAACACTGCGGAGAAGAATGGCATCGCTTGGCGAGACGAAGCCGCCCGGTTGGAAGCGAACAAGGATGTGTACGACGCGTACGAGTCCATCAAGAGGGAAGAGGTCGAGTACCCAGAGTATTACCTCAAGCCTTTCCACGCCTACGCCGAGGGTAACCTCTGCTGGTTGGCCGCGTTCGAGGCGGAGAGCGCCACGTATTCCATGGCGTTGCGAGTGTGGCCAAAGGATCGAATCACGGCAGAGACTGCGCAACGTCGGTTGCGAGACTCTTACACGAACACTCTCAGAGAACACAGAGAAAAGCACAACGCCCCGGCGGATGTCGAACCGAAGAAGATTCTCGACGTCGGTTGCTCCGTCGGCATGTCGACGCGATACATTTCCGATGCGTTTCCCTCGGCGGACGTCATCGGCATGGATTTGTCGCCCTACATGCTCGCGGTCGCTTCCGCGAGAGACGCTGGCGTCGCGGGGAGTGAACGCCGAAGCTGGGTCCACGGTAAGGGTGAGGACACCAAGTACCCGGATGAGAGTTTGGACGTCGTGTCGCTCGCGTTTGTCATCCACGAGTGCCCGGAATACGCCACGTTGGCTTTGATGAAGGAAGCGATGCGCATCTTGAAGCCCGGTGGGACTTTTATCATGACGGATAACAACCCGCAAAGTCCAGTCATTCAAAACTTGCCACCCGCGCTCTTCACGCTGATGAAGTCCACCGAGCCGCACTCCAACGAGTACTACTCGATCGACATCCAACGCATGCTTCGCGACGTCGGCTTCGATCACGTGCACCAAGAGCAAACCGATCCGAGACACAGGACCGTGTGCGCGACGAAAAAGTGATCGTCTTGTACCTTTTGAGTGCGAAAGCGTCATTTATTCTTCTTAGAGTTACACCGTGTGATGATTATACAACAAGCTATAGCAAACTAACTACAAAGTACAGTGGCGAACGCGCGTCGCGAGGAACGTCTTTACTTCATCGGGCAGTCGCGCTCTCAGAGTTGCGTTCTCCGAGTTTTCGCCTCGACGCCGTCACATTAATGACTCTCCCGGCGCGCGTTTTATCCACCGGGTTGTTTTCGTCCGGTCAGTCGCAAACGAATCGGTCCTCTCAAGTCGCTCGGCTTTGTATCTGCCCGCAGTGCCTCGCCTTTTTGAGTAATCTCAATCCTCCCATCCGCCGCGAGTTCGCACGCAATCTCTCGCGTGAGCGCCATGAATGCCCTCCAATCTCGTCCACCGAGCGTCCAAGCCTCGTCGCTCTTCGCCACGCGACGAGGCACCTCGCTCGGTCAACACGACTTTTCACTCCCTCTCTGCTCGCACAAAGCCAAGAGCGTCGCGCGCATGACTCGACGACAATCCATCGTCGTGGACGTCGACGACGATTTGGCTCGTTGTTTCCCCGTCGCGTCGTCGTCGTCGCCACCGTTACCACCGCACGCCGTTCTCTTTCTCTTCATGGTGCGGTGAATAATAAAGTGATTAGTGATTACGATGCGCGAGATTGTACGTCACACACCCGCGCGACGGACGGACGGACGGACGGACGGACGGGGCGATTTGCATGCACCGAGCGTGCACCCTCGCGACGACGCGAGCGAGACTCACTACTACTCCGACGACGACGACGAGGTCGGCTGTGAACGCAGTCGTTCGAGGTTTGAAACTCAACAACAAGGCGTCAACGTCATCGGCAACGGCATCGAATCGCAACAACGACGGAAGAAGGACGACGACGAAAACGATGGCGACGAAAACGGCCAACGGCGAAGGGGTTTGCGAGTTTATCGATGCGTTTAACGCGTCCTACTTGGCCAAACACAAGACGTTTGAGGATCACTTTTGGAGCACGAAGATGAACCTCGAGGGCAACGACGTGGACGCGTTGACCAAGTCGTTCAACGAGTTGGAGAGCTTTTTGGGAGACGCGACGACGTTGGAGCGGGCGAGAGAGCTGTTAAAATCGTCCGAGGCGACGGATGAACAAAAGATTGTGCTCGAACAGATTGAAAAGACGCTCAAGTGTTACATTGTTGAGAGTAAAGAAGCCGTGGCGTTGCGCGAATCCGCCATC
>Ga0222719_10005544_pt1 | contig 10850 bp, 9 predicted proteins | sample C33_34DmetaG_FD_165039 | JGI IMG/M metagenome (GOLD analysis project Ga0222719, IMG submission 165039) | Estuarine water microbial communities from San Francisco Bay, California, United States - C33_34D | ecosystem: Environmental > Aquatic > Marine > Unclassified | place: USA: California...
TAAAAAATAATAAAACTAACTATTGGACTGGAAATGAGTGTAAAAAATTCGAGAAAGAATTTTCAAATTATCATAAAATTAATTACTCTGTTTCAGTATCAAACGGAAGTGTAGCTTTAGAAATTGGATTAAAATCTTTAGGTTTAAAAAAAAATGATAAGGTAATAGTAACACCAAGATCATTTGTAATTTCTGCAAGCTGTGTTTTGAACTTGGGATTAAGACCTATTTTTGCTGACGTTGATAGTAATGGAAACCTGAACATTGAAGGAATAAGAAGGGCTTTCAAAAAAAACGTAAAAGCAATAATTATTGTTCATTTAAATGGATTGTCATGTGATATGGATCCAATTTTAGAGTTTGTTAAAAAAAATAATGTTTATTTAATTGAAGATTGTTCTCAAGCTCATGGTGCTATTTATAAAAATAAAAAAGTAGGTTCATTCGGGGATATATCTACCTGGTCTTTTTGTCAGGACAAAATTATTTCTACTGGAGGAGAGGGCGGAATGATTTCAACAAATAACAAAAGATTATGGTATAAAATATGGTCTCTAAAAGACCATGGTAAAAATTATAAAAAGGTATTTTATAAAAACCATAAGACAGGATTTAGATGGATTCATGATTATTTAGGATCAAACTACCGGATGACAGAAATACAGGCTGTTATTGGGAGAGAGCAGTTAAAATTATTAGATAAACAAATATTTAAAAGAAATTTGATTGCAAAATTATATCTTAGTGAACTTAGAGATTACTATGAAAAAAATAAAATATTTAAAAAACCAAATTTTAAGTGTCAAACTTGTCCTTTAAAAGAAAATAAAAAAAAATGTAATAAATGTTTACATGCATATTATCGACTTAATTTATTTTTAAATAAAGATAAAATTGATCAAATTAAGTTAATCAAACAACTTAATAAAAATAATATAAATTGCGGAATTGGATCATGTCCTGAAATTTATAGAGAAAAAGTATTTCAAAAATCAAATCTTTATCCCAAAAAAGCTATGCCAAATGCAAAATTACTTGGCAGATTAAGCATTTCTTTTCCAATCAATCCTTACAAATCTGTATTAAAGATTAAGAGAGAAATATCAATTATAAAAAAAACAATAAAAAAATTTATTTAAGACCTTAATGCAAACTTAAGTTTAATTTTAGATTATTATATCCCCTTAAATTATTTTAGTTCGATCCATTAAATTTTTTAACAAAAAAAGATTTTTTATTTTTAATAAATATAGAAAATATTAAATTTTTAATTGTTATAAATATAATTTTTAAATCTAAAAAAAAATTAGAATTTTCAACATACCATAAATCAAGTTCGAATTTTTTTGACCAAGTCATTTTATAGTTATCATGAATTTGAGACCATCCCGTTATACCTGGCCTTACATTAAATCTTTTTAAATGTTTTTTTTTGTATAATTTTTTATATTCATAGTGCAATGGTCTCGGTCCCACTAAACTCAAATCACCTTTTAAAATATTTATTAGTTGTGGCAATTCATCAAATTTAAAAAATCTTAAAAGGTTGCTATAAAAATTTATCGAATTGTCTGAACTAAATGTTCTAAATTTTATAATTTTAATTCTTTTATTTTTATATCCACCTCTAAATTGTGTAAAAAAAATTGGTTTTCCATTAAAAATTAAAGATGTAATCATTATTATTAAAATCAATGGAAGCCAAATTGGAATAAGGAAAAAGACAAAACTATAATCAAAAATTTTTTTTAACATAGATTTAATAATTCATCTAATTGTTCTCTGTTATTAGCTCCTATAATAATTTTTTGAACTAATTTATTAGATAAATTAAACATAATCAATTTTTTCAAATTCTTTTTATTTGCTATTTTTTTAACTCCACCAAGGGGCCTCATTGCAATAATTTTATAATTATTTTGTATTGCATAATCATCATTTTTATTTTCATAAATATTGCGATAACAAGTGATACCATTAATATATTCATATCTTTTTATTTTATTCGAATTTATATGATAGGGAAAATAATAAAAACTTTGGATATGTTTATTTTTTTTTAATCTATTAATAGTATTTTGTATTTCTTCAAAAATTTTAAATTCATTTGATAAATATTTCCTTTTATTATTACATTTATGTCTATTTACCAATTGGACTATAAAAATATTTTTTTTTCCTAGGTCTTGACGATATTTTTTAATTTTTTGCTTTAATCTTTTTAAGCTAAAATATAATTTGTCTGTTTCTGGTTCGGCAAGTTTTAAAATAAATGTAAATTTTTTTTTATTAATTATTTTTAAACTTTTAACAATTAAATCATAAGAGTCGTATTCATTTGAAACATGCAATTGCCTGAGACCTTTTAAGTGTGCATAATTTAAAAATGCAGATAAATCTTCAGCATTATTGTAATATTTTCTTAACTTCATAGTGCCTAGCACTATTTGATTTGTTATTTTCATCTATTCTTTTATTTGAATAGCAGCTTTCCATAAAAATCTATCAGAATCCTTTTTTGGCAAAAAACTATTTCTGCCATGTAAAATTTCAGAATCTTTCCAAAATAAAGCTTCTCCTTCATTTAATTTTATTGAAATTATATTTTTTTTTATCTTTTCAGATGTATTAAGAAAATTAAAAAACTTTTTTATATTTTTTAGGGAATTTTTCGAATTTTTTTCAGAGACACAATAATAATTAAAATTAATTTTTAACTTTTTATTTTTTAAAGTTAAAATTTTTTTTTTGTTTTTATAACCAGATCTTTCATGTAAAACCTCTTCAGAAAAAAGAAATTTTAGCAGTGTAGGATCATCTTGCTCTAGTATTTGAACAAGTTTTTCTAATTCTAAAAAAATTGTTTCTCCTCCAGACGCTGAATTGGAAATACAACACATTATAGTTGCGTTTGGAAATTTTGGATTGTAACTTCCATCAGTATGTAAAGGTTGTGGATTTGAACTATGTCTATAAGCATTATTGATTTTTGAGTCATATCGTACATCCATCCAAATTTTTTTAGCTTTTTGGTCCGATCTATCTCCAAGCATTACGTCTTCAGCTAACATATGATATTTTCCTATAATATTTCCAATTTTCTCATAATAATCCCTGACATAATCTTTTTTAGCATCAGAGATTAAATGAAAAACTTTATTATTATTAATTTTCCATTTTTTGATAATCGACTCAGCTAGATTATTAGTAAATTTATTGCTAATTTTGAATTGTTGAAGCATTTTTTAATCATATTATATTAATTTAGATATATTATAATATTTTAAATATTATTATATTACCTATAATATTCCAAATAAAATTAATTACTCTTTAATGAATCAAAAATTAGCAATTATAGGTGCGGGTGGTCATGGCAAGGTAGTAGGAGAAATTGCTTTATTAAATAAATATAATAATATTCATTTTTTTGACGACCAAAAAATTGAAAAAAAGAAATATCCATTTGAGATTATTGGTAATTTAGAACAATTAAGAAATAGATTTAATGACTATAATAAATTTTTTGTTGCAATTGGTAATAATAAAAAAAGATATGATCAAACTTTGTGGTTAAAAAAAGAAAAAAAAATCATTGTTAGTCTAATTCACCCAAAAGCTTCTATAAGCAAACTTAGTTCTATAGAGTCAGGATCATGCGTCATGGCAAATGCTGTAATTAACCCTGGAACTATGGTTAAGCAAGGCGTTATAGTAAACACATCTTCTTCAATTGATCATGATTGTTTAATTGAGAGTTATGCTCATATTTCTCCAAATTGTTCTTTATCTGGAAATGTGAGTGTTGGAAAATTTACTCATTTAGGCACAGGCACATCTGTTCATCCAGGAATAATAATAGGAAAAAATGTAAAAACTGGAATTGGTTCAAAAATATTCAAAAATATTTTAGATAATGAAGTTTTTAAAAATTAATATTTTTATTAAAATTAATCAGATAGTTTACTTATTTTTATATAAATGTTTTAAGTTATTTTGCCGATAAAAAAATATTATGTCTAAATTTAGAGATGCTGCCAGAAATGTAACTAATCTACCTCGTTATACAAAGATAATTTTAGCTATAATTGTTGATGTTGGTTTATGTATTTTGTGTACTTGGTTAGCATTTTATTTAAGACTCGAACAATTTATTAGCATTAATGACATAAGATTTTTAGCCGCATTAATTTCAGTATTTTTAGCAATCCCAATTTTTTTAATATCCGGTTTATATAAAACGATGTTTCGATTTGGAGGTTTATCAATATTTCTGATGGTATTTATGGCTGTATTTGCTTATTCATTGTTATATTTTTCAATTATTGGTATTTATGTTATTCCTGGCATACCAAGATCAATTGGAATTCTTCAGCCAATATTATTATTTTTGGGAGTAATTTGCTCTAGAATTTTTATTAAGTTTATATTTGTTCATAGTTTTGAAAATATAAAAAATAAAAAGAAAATTTTGATATATGGGGCTGGCAGTTCAGGTAGACAACTATTTTCTGCTCTAGAAAATAATGCAGAAATGCAAGTAGAGGGTTTTTTGGATGACAATCCTCAACTTCACAAACAAAAAATATTTGGACAAACGGTTTATAATCCATCAATTATATCAAGTTTAATTGTCAAAAAAAATATAGATTTAGTTTTATTGGCTCTTACAAACATTACTCGTCAAAGAAGAAATCAGATTTTAGATAATTTAAATAAACATAAAATAATTGTAAAAACATTACCAAGCATTCAAGAAATTGTTGATGGAAGAATAACAATATCAGACATTAAAGACTTTACTATTGAAGATCTCCTGAGTAGAGAACAAGTTCAGCCGAATGAGGATTTGTTGTCTAAAAATATTAGCTCAAATGTGGTGATGGTAACAGGTGCGGGTGGTTCAATCGGTTCAGAGTTATGTCGTCAGATTGTGAAATTGAAACCTAAAAAATTGCTTCTTGTTGAGTTTAATGAGTTTGCTCTTTACAGTATTTTTGAAGAGTTAAAAAATTATCAGATTATAGAGATAGTTCCTCTTCTTGTTAATATTCAAAATTCAAATAAAATTGATGAAATATTAAAAAATTTCAAAATAGATTGTATTTTTCACGCTGCAGCTTATAAACATGTATCATTAGTTGAAGAAAACATATGTGAAAGTATTAAAAATAATGTTTTAGGCACTTACACTATTGCGCAAAGTGCCTTAAAATTTAACGTATCAAATTTTGTTTTAATCTCAAGCGATAAAGCTGTAAGGCCAACAAATATTATGGGCGCAACCAAAAGACTTTCAGAAATTTGTATTCAATCTTTATATCATAATCAGAGTCATCATTCTAAATTTGCAATAGTAAGATTTGGAAATGTGCTAGAGTCCTCTGGATCTGTGATTCCAAAATTTAAGAAACAAATAAGAAATGGGGAGCCCCTAACTCTTACTCATCCTGATGTTACAAGATATTTTATGACCACAGTAGAGGCTGCTCAATTAGTAATTCAGGCCGGAGCAATGGCAGATAAATGTGAAGTATTTGTTTTGGATATGGGTGAAAGTGTAAAAATTATAGACTTAATTACTAAAATGATTAAACTTTCAGGTTTATCAATTAGAGATAGCAATAATTTAGATGGAGATATTGAAATAAAAGTAATAGGGCTCAGACCTGGTGAAAAGTTATATGAAGAATTGTTAATAGGAGAAAATCCTCAAAAAACAAATCATGAAAAAATCTACAAAGCACAAGATCCCTATATTTCATACAATTTACTTAAACCAGATCTTAATAATTTATTCATGTTATTAGAAAACAATAAAGTATTAGAAGTCAAAAATTTATTATCTAAGTTAGTGACTTCTTTTAAGACAAATTCAAAAATTATTGATCATCTTTATAGAGAAAATTTAAAATTTAAAAGCAAAAAAAATTTATCAAAAAAAAATTTTAATTAAGAAAATAAATAAAATGATCAAAAAGAACTAAAGCAGTTTATATTCACTATGATTTTTATAAATAATCTAAAATTTTCAAAAACCTTGTTATATTTAATAATTTCATCAATCATTCCTTTTTTAATTTGGGGACCTTTTTTTCCAGACTTAATCTTAAGTATTTCTGCTTTATATTTTTTATTTTATATATTTAAGAGTAGATCTTTTTATTTTTTCAATAATAAACTATTGATTATTTTTTTTATTTTTTGCTGTTATTGCGTATTGCTCAGTTTATTTGTTGCAGAAGACATGATGCTGAGTTTTGAAAGTTCTTTATTTTATTTTAGAATTGGTTTGTTTAGTTGTTTTATTTGGTATTTAATTGATAAAGATAAAACTATTTTAACTTATTTTTATTATTCACTAATTTTATCTTTTGTAGCTTTGGTAATTGATGGTTACATTCAATTCTTTACTGGCCAGAATATATTTGGATGGCCTAAAGGTCATCATTATCGTGTTTCATCACTTTTTGGAGACGAATTAATTTTAGGTTCATTTTTATCAAGATTGTTTCCATTATTATTTGCATTATTTTTAATTAAAAAAAAACAAAAGTTTGAAATTTATTTAATTGGATTTTTATTTATTTTTATCGATGTTTTAATTTTTATAACTGGAGAACGAACTTCTTTTGTCTTTTTAAATATTTCCACTTTATTTATTATTATTCTAATTAAAAAATATAAAAAATTTAGAATAATTACTTTTTGTACAGCATTATCTTTAATTGTGTTTTTAGGCTTTAATTTTTCAGAATTAAGCAGCAGAATGCTGACTAAAACAGCTAGTGATATGGGCTTAATAAATGTAGAAAAGAATTCAAATGAGGATAATCAGAAAGAATTAACTTTAGAAACGGCAAATTTCATTATTTTTTCAACTGCTCATGACAGTCTAATTAGAACTGCTTACAAAATGTTTAAAGACCAGCCTCTATTTGGTCATGGGCCCAAAATGTTTAGAATTATTTGTTCAAATCAAAAGTATCAAGTAGGCAATAAGCCTTGCGATATACATCCTCATAATTTTTATATACAGTTGCTTGCTGAAACAGGCTTAATTGGCTTTTTGTTTCTGTTAAGTATTTTTATAAGCATATTATATATTTCTCTAAAGCAATTTAATTGTTTGATTTTAAAAAAAAAAAAACCATTAACAGATTATCAAGTTTTTCTGCTTGCATGTATTCTTATTAGTGTTTGGCCACTTTCACCAAATGGTAATTTTTTTCATAACTGGTTAATCGTAATTTATAGTTTACCAATAGGTTTTTATCTTCAATCAATTTATGGAAAGAAAAAACTAATTTGATAAAAAGAAAGAATAATAATATGTTAGATTATAACTTGTGAAAAAAAAAACTTATTTGTTTAGTGATGAAATAGATTTAATCGATACCTTTAAGATTATTTGGGACGGTAAAATAATTATTTTTTTTACATTAATTTTATCAATCTTATTGTTAATTGGATATGAAACAAATAATAAACCAAAAAATAATTTATATTCATACACATATCGTTTAGATTTAAATCAATTAGAAAACTCTGATTTGATAAAGGCTCTATATAATAAATTTCTAATTCAAGACTTTTTAAGTCAAAATATTTTAGATATCAAAAACATTTCTATTATGAAAAATTTTAGTGAAAATTTTTTGAGAGAAATGATGGATTATGAAGAATTAAATTCTGTTATAAAAAAATATATAAATGATGCTAGAATAAATGAAACCAAATTTTATAGCCAGATATACAATCAATTATTTGATGATTCAAATAAAGATATTATTAATTTTATACCCGGCCAAGAAAATATTTATATTAAAATTACATGGATTGATGATAAAGAAATTAATAATATTTTAGATGATTCAATTAAGCTTATAATATCAAACTTAAAAAATTCTTTATTTCAAGAGATTGATCATCTCCTTAAAATGAGAGGAAACTATTTGAAATTAAATGACCAAGTGTATTTGAATTTTTTATCAGAGCAAAGCTCTATTGCAAGAAAATTGGATATTAAGGATAATTCCTTAGGCAGTTCTGTAGATAATGATTCTTTTTACTTAAGAGGATATATAGCAATAGATGAAATAATTAACACAATTAAAAATCGTGATTATCAAAATGGTATTTTAATATTAAATGAATTTGACTCATTAAAAAAATCAAATAAAAATTTTATAGATTATAATTTGTCTTTGATAGAAAAAAAACTAATAGAAAAAAATAGTAACTTTAAGTTAAATTTGATTATCTCGATTATATTAGGCTTATTAGCAGGTGTACTTATTGTCATAATTAAAGATTTAATTAAATCCAGAAGCAGTAGTAGAAAAAAAAAGTTTTATTTTTGATTTAATTGCGTCAATTATAGTGGGCTTATTAATTGGAGTGTTTTTTGTTGTTAGTAAAGATTTATTTCAACCTTCAAAACTCATTAGTAAAAAGTAATCCTAATTTTTTATTAGCGATTTGCTTTTTTTTATTTGTCAGTTATTATTTATTAAATTTTGAAAATTATAATAATCTTTATTCAAATGATTTTTATTTAAGATACAAACAGAATGGTATAATAATTATTAATCAAATAATTAATTTTGATTTTATAAATATTAATGTTTTAAATAATTTTTTTATACCCGAATTAATTACTGGAATTTTATTAAAAATATTTTCTGATGATTTATCATTTTCTATAGCTTCAAATTTTTTAAATATAATATTACTTTTTTTATCTTTCTATTTTTTTTTTAAAAGTTTAAATTATAAAAATAATCTTATCTTTTTAATATTTTTATTAATTTTTTTTTTATATAAAGCAAATTGGATATGGTGTTTTAGAAAACTTCCAGATATTTATTTTTTATTTATTTTTTCAATTATTTTCTTCTTTACTTGCAAAGGTATTAAGCAAAAAAAATCACTTTATATTTTTATTTCTTTAATTTTTTGCATATTATCTTTATTTGTAAGACCGCAGGGTTATCTTAATATTTTATTTTTAATTTATGGTTATTCACTTTTTAAATTTGAAAATAAAATAAATTTATTTAGGCTGTCTTTTATTTTATTTCTAATTTATGTAATATTTTTTCCTTTTCTAACTTTTCTAATTATTAAGATTGATTCTTTAAATATTTTTAAATCTATCATTCGATTTATGGAAACAGGAAAAATTAATGGTTTAATTTATTATAATCTTGAAATGTTTAAAACTCAATTTTCTTTACCAAAGAATAATTTATCTGAACTTTTATTTTATTATTATTTATTTATAAAAAAATTAATTTATTTATTTACTTTTATTAGAGATCATTACAGCACTAATCATAATTTTTTTTTAGTTTTTTATGTTTTAAATATTTACTTTTTTTTGATTATAAATTTTAAAAAATTATATAAAGAGAACAAAATTTTTTTCGAATTAACATTTTTCATTACTTTGCTTTCTGTCTTGTTTCATGCAAGTTTAATAATTGGTTCTGAACCGAATAGATACCAATTGTTTCATTTAACACCTTTGTATATACTTGTATCTTTATCTATTAATGAAATATTTATCAAAAAACTTAAATCTTTTAGATATAATTAAAGTTACAGTGGTCCCCAAAATAGTTGATATTCTATTCAAAAGAACAAATATGATTACTATTTCTGAGTTTGAGTAAATTAATTCAGCACTTTTATACGCTAATAAATCAAAAATGCCTATACCACCTGGACTTATTGAAATAAGACTTAAAAATTGAAATACACCAAAATTAACTATGAGTTTTTGTAAATCAAAATCTATACCACAAATAATTAGCAATAAAGAGTACCTCCCAATTATTAGTATAACTTTCATTAAAGTTAAAAAATTGAAATTTAAATTATTTGAAATGAGGTATAAGATCTCCTTCTTTTTTAATTTATTTGACAATAGATAATTAACAAAATGAATAAATAAATTTATAATTTTTGAATTTAAAAAAACGACAAAAATAAAAACAAATAAAAAAATTAATTCTATATTTTTGAATTCCAAAAATAGTGCAAAAGAAAAAATAATTAAAGTTAGTGAGGCATCAAATATTTTTTCGTAAAAAACAAAAATAATATTTTTTGATTTATTTATTTTTGATTTTTTATTAATTATATAAAGTTTAGAAATAAAATCGCCAATTTCTTTAAAAGATAAAATAGATAAAAATCTATAGTAAATGAATTCTCGAAAAAAGTTTTTTTGAAGAAAAATTTTGATAAGAATTTTAAATCTTAAATATAAAATAATATTATATAAAATAACCAACAACATAGATAAAATAAAAATTAACAAATTTTTAGTATTTATTAAGTGTAGTAAATTTTCATATTTTATCTGTGTTAAAAAAAATACAAATAAAACAATACCTAATGCTGTTAGAATTTTTTTTTTCAAAGATTTTTTAGTTTAAGAATTTTTTTAAAATTATCATTTAGATTTAAATTTATATAATCGTTTATCAAATCTATATTTTCTTGACTTAAATCTTTCTTAAAATTACCGTAAGCACCTTCTCTAAATTTTAAAGATTTTTTATCATCATTTTTTCTTTTTGAAATTTCTTTTTTTTGCAATTTATTAAAGGTACAATCTTCAATAACTTGAGCTATTAATTCATCATTTATTTCAAGTTTGAAAAAAATTAGAATTTTTTTTACCTCTTCAAATGTACTTTTACATAAATCTTCGTAACTTATAATTAATGAGTCTAAAAAAAATTTTTCATTTAATAAATTATAAAAAGTTAAAATTTTTTTTATCCCCAAATATTCATCCTCAATAAATTCATTAATATTTTTCTTATTTATTTTTTCCC
>Ga0222719_10005547_pt1 | contig 10847 bp, 9 predicted proteins | sample C33_34DmetaG_FD_165039 | JGI IMG/M metagenome (GOLD analysis project Ga0222719, IMG submission 165039) | Estuarine water microbial communities from San Francisco Bay, California, United States - C33_34D | ecosystem: Environmental > Aquatic > Marine > Unclassified | place: USA: California...
GTAAAATCTCTCTAATTAAAGTTGCAGGTACTTTTTCTGCTGTAAATACATATATGTGAAGTCCATTACTTTTTGATTTGATTGGAACTACAGGTAAATTTTTATCTTGGATTATTTTTAAATAATGTTGAATATCAAAATTAGAATAATCTGATGGATCGATATCAATTGCACCAAAGCTTGCCATACCATTATCATCACACGCTTGTATACCTATTGCACGTTTACCATCTAAATGATCTTGATAATCTTGATCAGATATATTTCTTTTAGACCAGCCATAATCGCCTGGATCAAATTTTAATTTGTTTGTTTGTGGATCATGATAACCATTGTTAACATTACAGAAACCAAAGTCTCTTTCTAGTCCACTAAAATATTTTCTAAATTCTTTCATAATTTATACGGCGCCTCCAGTCTCCCTTCAGCGCCGTTGTTATAACAATGTATTATACTATGTCTTCTTGTTTTTGACCAGCATCATATTTAGGTTTAGCAGTTCCTTTAGAAACTTGTTTCTGAAGTTGTGCTGCTATCTCATACATAGACGCATCATCTTTATTAGCTACATCAAGATTTCTTACTCTTGATGGTTTGTAGACATGCCAACTTTTGCTACCCGCAGTCTTACCCATTGTGTTTAATTTATACACAGCTGAATAACTTGCAGGGTTAAATGAACCTTGATCATCTGTGAATCTTAGATTCTTGATAAGGTTATTTAGTTCCCTCGCTGGAGATAAGTTAGAAGATCTCATTGGGATTACTGCAGGTTTTAACTCTCCATCTACCATTGCTAGTACATAAAAGTATGCAGTCTTCTCAACATAGTTACCATTTGGTAATCTATATCTTCCGTTCTTTTCTTCAACAGCATCGGCTGGAATCTCTAAATGAGTTCCTACTGGAGCTGAAGCACTATCGCCTCTCTCCTGCCATTCAGGATACCTAGTTTGAGCATGAGCAATTATTATATCTAATCCCTCTTGCCCATCTATAAGTTTACCAAACCCTGATGCATAAATCATACCAGGTTTAGCTCCTTCTACATGCTTGGCATCTCTCTCATTACATTCTGGTGACAGCTGATGTAAGATTTTCAGAATTGGTGTTGATACGTCATCTGATTTAATCTCTTCAGCTCCTTTACCAGAGTCTGCTCTGAGATTGATAGTTGCTAATGCACCTGCATTAGCTTTCTTTGTTACTTGACTTTCCATATATTCTCCTTTGTTAGTCTATTGTTTTGGTTTGTTAGTTATTTTCGTTTGATATCCAGCAAACGTACTGAAGTACTCTGAAGGAATTTTTCCACCACGTGAATGGAGATCCTCCAGAGCAACTCTTAAAGTCCCGGCATGAACAGAAACTTTTTGTTCCGGATCATAACCTTGACCTTTTGCAAGGGTAGCATATTGCTGTGCCTTGTTGTCTTCGTCACGACCAAACCTCACTGTAATTTCATTTTTTACAATGTTGCCTAAGCCGTTTTCTCGAAGCCAGTTATATGCTTCTGGTCTTTTAGCTGCTAACGCAGAAGCAAAAAATTTATTAGATACTTCTATTTCAGAACCATCTTTTAATTTCATAGTTTTAAGATTCATCGCATTCATCATGTCAGGAATTACGACTTGAGAAAAATGTTTTTCTCTTTCTTCTAATTCTTTTATTTTAGCTTTGTGATTATCTATCTCTTGTTGAATGTCTTGAAGAGTTTTTATTTGTTGTGAAAGTTTTTCGGGTTCAGTCTGTGTCACCTGAGCAGGCGCATCAGCTCTAAGATTTATTGTCATGTTACTCCTTAATAGTTTAATAGTTTAAATTTATATTTGCACTATCCTATATAAAGATATAATTTTTATTGTCAACTAGTTTTGAAAAATATTTAATTCAATTGGATAATAAGAAAATTGTCTTCTATCAAATTTTAACAATTTAAATTTACCATTTGTAATATCTGAAGCCACTGCACATACCACACCAATTATTGCAGGATCTCCATACAATAATAAGTAATCATCAGATGTAAAATCTTTTAATGAGTTTTTTATTTCCATTACCATTGGTCCTGGTGAAAATTGCATTTGTTTTAATCTTGGAAACATAATCTTAATTTGGCCATACTTTAATGCGGGGGTAATATCTACTTTAGGTTTACCAGTTTTTTCTGGATTTTCATGTTCTCTCCATACAGGTATTTCTTGAACTAAATATACTCTTGGGTCGCTCTGGGCGGCTGTGGGTTTATGATGATCTTTAAATAGCATTGACTTTATTCTTTCAATACATTATATACCTTTTTAGAAAGATAAGTAAATGTTAAATTATAAATTTAAAACTGAGCCTTATGCTCATCAACGTAAAGCCTTAGAACGTTCTTGGCAAGAAGAATACTTTGCCTATTTTATGGAAATGGGTACAGGTAAATCTAAAGTATTAATTGATAATGCAGCTATGCTTTACAATCAAGGTAAGATTAATGGCTTGTTATTAATAGCACCTAAAGGTGTTTATAAAAATTGGTATGAAGATCAAATCCCTGTTCATTTACCTGACTATATCAATAGAAAAATAGTCTTGTGGAAGTCTTCAGATAAGACTCATGAACAAACAAAAAAATTAAATACTTTATTTCAAACAGGTACAGAATTTCATATATTAATTATGAATGTAGAAGCTTTCTCATATGATTTTGGTAAAGAATTTGCACGTAGATTTTTAGACTCACATAACGCCATGATGGCAATTGATGAATCTACAAGTATAAAAACACCGACTGCTAATAGAACTAAAAATATTTTAAAATTAAAACATCTTGCTAAATACAGAAGAATATTAACAGGTTCACCTGTAACTAATTCACCATTAGATTTATTTAGTCAATGTGAGTTTCTTGGTTCCTGGCTCTTAAAGACAGATTCTTATTATGATTTTAGAGCTAGATACTCTGTAATGAAATCTATTAACTTAGGTTCTCGTAGTGTTAACGTAGTTGTAGGACATAGAAATCTTGGAGAGTTATCATCATTGATTGAACCTTTTTCTATGCGTGTATTAAAAGATGATTGCCTAGATTTACCACCTAAAACATTTATGAAACGTCAAATAACAATGACACCTCAACAAGAAAAAGTTTACAAAGCTATGAAAAAATATGCCATGGCTGAACTAGAAGGTAAAGCCTTAACTACTAATAATGTTATGGTGCAGTTAATGAGACTTCATCAAATTACATGTGGTCATTTCACAGCTGATGATGGATCTATACAAGAAATACCTAATCACAGAGTAACAGAACTTATGGAAATTTTATCTGAGGTAGAAGGTAAAGTAGTTATATGGTCTAACTATCAAAAAGATGTAGATACAATTATGAAAGCTATTAGAAAAAAATATGAACGAGATGATATTGTTGTAGATTATTATGGTTTAACACCACAGGAAGAAAGACAAAATAATATAAAGAGATTTCAAGAAGATGACAAGTGTAGATTTTTTGTAGGTACTACTCAAACCGGTGGTTATGGTATCACATTAACTGCTGCCAGCACAATGGTTTATTTTTCAAATGGTTATGATCTTGAAAAAAGATTACAATCAGAAGCTAGAATAGATCGTATTGGACAGGAATATCCAATGACTTATATTGATATTATAACTGAAGATACTGTTGATACAAAAATTGTTAAAGCTTTACGTAGCAAAGTAAATATCGCCACTGAAATTATGGGCGAAGATTTAAAAGCCTGGATTTAAAAAACGTACTTTTCTAACAACTGAAAAGCTACAGCCCCCACCGTAGCCAAAACTACCCAATAGATCTTGTCTATCTTGCCGCCCAATTTTTCTACATCTTCATGAAGATGTTTTAAATCTTTTTTCATACCTGTCATATGTCCTTGTAACGAGATAATATGCTCTCTTTGAGTTTCTGGTTCAATCATTATGAAATTATTCCACGTTGTCTTAACCTTATTTGTTGTTCTTCTGGAGATAATAATGCTATTTCTGTGGCTGTCAATCCCCCATTATTTTGCACATTACCTAGGTTAGCTTGAGCTGTTTTTATTACCTGTGGGTTAGGCATAGCTGAAGTTACTGCACCTGGTAAAGGTGGTGTTACTATACCTGCATCAGAAAACATATCATCTGTTATGTAATCTGTAATATCAATATCAAATTGATCTTGAAAAGATAGGTCCCTTAGATCATCTCTAATATCTAATAGTATATCTTCTACTTCTTCAAATGGATTCTCTTCTCCAATTCTTTCTGCAATCTCTTCAAATTCTTTTCTAATATTTCTAGATGGATAATAAGGATCAAATTTATCATTAGTTAGATCTCTGTAATCTCCTCTTAATTGTCTATCTCTAAACTCTTTAAATATATCATCTTCATCTGCACCTAGTATGTCTGCAGCTTCAAGATTTTTTAACATATTTTTTTGTACATTAAATCTTGCTTCATTTGCTTTGATAAATTTATCAATAACTTCTACAGGAGTTTTAGGTCCTCCAGCTAACAATGAGTCTGCACCTCCTGTAAACAAACCTCTAGCTTCTCTAAGTCCTCTTTGATATTGAGCAATCTTAAATCCCATCGATCTAACAGGATCTAACTTAACAGCTCTGTATCCAGCAAAACCTAAAAGCTCATCAGGTAATTCAAAGAACTCACCACGACCTGATGGTTTATCCATAGCTGCTTGATATAATCTTGTTAACTGTGGATATGAAAAAGGTAGCATTGATTCTGCAAGATGATCAATACCAATTTTAATTTTATCACCACCTGGAGTATTATCATTCCATAATGCTCTACCATCGTCTGTTACACCATTTCTTAATGTTAAATCTGTTAATGCTTCTGTGTAAATAGATTCAGATATAAATGGTGATGCAAGTTCACCGGCAGATTTAGCCATACCTTCTAGTAAACCTTGCATTAAAACTTCTTCATCTTCAATTCCATTTTGAATATTATTTAATAAAGTTTGTAATGGTCTAATAGCTATGTCGTATGCATTACCATGACTGAAATCGATGTACTTTAATTCACCTGTTTCTTCATCTCTAATAGGTAAGATAGTTGAGTTCTCTGACCATTTAGGTAAGTATCTTTTGATAGCTTCAAGTTCTTCGTTGGTAACATCGTATAAAGATTGGAAACCTTTTTGTATTCCATAAGGAGCTGCAGCTAATACAGTTGTCATACCTAATAATCTTTTAATACCAATGTTTCTTAACGCTGGATCTTTTATTTCTCTAATAGCTCTTTGACCAATGTTAGTTGTTGTTCTTAATATCTCAGATGGGAAAGACATGAAGGTACCAAGAGGTAGACGTCTTAATGCTCTAACAGTATCTGATACATAAGCATAGTTTGGAACTGTGTTTCTTACAATATCCGCTGCCTCATTATCTAACATCTCTTCTGTAAATTCTCTACCAGCTCTAGTGTATGCATTTTTTAATCTATATCTTTCAACAGCATAGTTAGCTATTTTAAACATATCATCCTCAGCTGTGTATAAGTCTTCAGCACCTTTCATAACAGCTTTAGCTCCACGTCCAGCTGAACCTAAAAGTTTTCTACCCATAGACTCTAATGGTTTTTCTAAATTTAAATTACCACCATAACCTAGGTCTCCTAATATATTTTTAAAATCGTTTACGTTTGTTTGTGAGTTAACAACACCTAATCTTAAAAACTTTCTATATGCTTCTTGAAAATCTTGTTCACTGTATTTGTATGGCGTATATTTAGATGCAAACTTTTTAATACCTGCACCTGGTTCTACTGTCTTAAGAGCTTCATTAAAAGCTTTAGCAACTACTGCAGGGTTTTCAAAAAAGATACCATTAGCTGCAGAGAATCCTGTTGCAGAAAATATATTTCTAAAGTGAGTTACCGGTGCAAGAATTGTTTTAGCTACCTGTGATGCAGCTTTTGGAAATAAAATTAAATTACGATAGCCCCATGTTGCCAGTTTCTCAACACCTGTTGCATCTTTTCTTGGTTCAAATAAAAATTTTAAAATCTTACCACTCTCAGATAATCCATCTGCAATAGCTCTTGATGTATATTTACCAGCCAAAGGATTAACAGCATAGTCATCTTTAAATGCATTAGCTACGTAATCATCTAGCTTTACAACCTCTTGATTAGGTAAGGCATTCTCTGCTGCATTTCTAGTTCCAAAGAAAAATCCTTTGGTTCCTGGTGCAACGGTTCCTCCAGCTTGTTCTATTTCTCTTACAGCTTGTTTTCTAAAATAATCTTGATCATCTAATCTTTGAAACATTTGATTTTTTCTAGCAACAGAAGATAGTCTTGTCATACCATTGTATAATGAAAATCTAGGGTCAGACATTTCACCAAAAAATTCTCTAAATATTTTACTACCTTTACCAATCGGTTCAATGATGTCACCTTTTCTACCCGCACCTCTTAATGCAGAAGCTCTTCTTTTACCTGTTAATATTTTACCTTCAGCATCTTTTACTAATACTTGTTTAAAAAATTTTTTAGTTAAGCCATCATCATTTTCTGCAGTCTTAGACGTGTATTTAAAAAATGGTAACTCGTTTGGTTTCTTAGCTGCAAGTGCAGTATCCACTAATCTATTTAATTGTTCATCTACTTGGTTAACACTTTCAAAAGGTTTACCAGCTTTAGCTGCATATCTTACAAATAAATCTCTAGCATTTTTGTAAGCTTGATTGGTTGGTGTGTATCTAACAAATGGTAATACAGGTTTGTCTTCAAAGACTCTGTATGTACCACCTAAATAATCTTTTACTCTTTGGCCCATGATTGATTTTAAAGGTGTAACATTTGACATGTCACCACCTAGCTTGGTAGCTGTTGAGATAAGAGTAGTGAAAGCATTTCTTGCTTTACCTAATGTACCAAACAATTGATTAATCTCTGGTTGTTTTAATCCTTTTACTTTTAATTTTTCTGTAAGATCAACTACTATATCGTCCTTGATACCTTTAGTTAAATCACCAGAGAACATAGCATCATTAATAGTCTCAAGTACCTCTGCTTTTTCTTTACCTGTAGATTGATTAAAAATAGTTTTTACAGTTGGAAACATTTTATTTAATGGCTTGTCTATTTCTTTAACAAGTTTCATAGCTTCATTAGTGTCAGCCATGGTAGCTCCTTTTTCAGCCATCTTTTCTTCAAATATTTTTTGTGGTTTAGCTCCTCTTGCTCTTACTGCACTGAATACACTATTAAAAAATCTACTTAGTTTTGAATTACTAAATTCAATATTCTTACCCATAGTAGCAGCTTCTTTAATACCTCTACCTACACCATAAACAATAGGTGTAATAAACAAAGACTCACCACCAAACTTAACTCTGTTCAATAACTTTCTGCCAGCATCTTTTGATGGATCAGCTAGAGCTTCATCATCTAAATCTGTTGGTCCTCCTAATACATCTCCAATACTTCCTATATCTTCAACGTTTGCTACTAGCGTTTCCCCCGCTGCACCGCCGCTAACTGCAGCTGCAAATCTTAATTTTTTAGCTGACTTGTTTAATTCATCTGCTTTAGTTGCACCTTTAATTAAATCTGGTCTTTTAAGATCTAAATATTTATCAGCTTTTTTAGCTTTTAAAGCTTTTGTTGCCATCTTACGTGCAACATTAAAACCAATAGCTCCTGGTACACCAATCTGTACTAATGCTTCAACTAATCTACCTGCTGCTTTTTCTTGTGCAATCTCTTCGAATGGATTTATCTTATCAAAAAATACTTCTACATCAGCTGCAAGATCTGTACCTGCACCTAAATCAATTAATTCTGCCCCTAATGAAACTACACCTTCAGGTACTTTAATTATACCGGATACTAACCCTGCTGCAGCTGCACTGAAAGCATTTCTTTCATTACCTAATTCTTCATCACCTAAACCCATGAAGCCTTCTGGATCGAAATCTGTATCGTATGCCATTTAGCCTCCTAGTTTTGTATTAGTTCTTCAAATGAAATATTAGATTGTTCTATGAATGGGATACCATTTTCATTAACACCAACTTTAGTGTATGTATCTGTTACATCATCGTAGTAAACACCTGGGTTAGCATCTTTTTTAAGATTACCTTTTCGATATAATTTAGTAGCTCTTGGTAATTGTATATTTACATTTGCAGCTCTTAATCTATCATAATCATTTAATTCAAAGTTTGATCTATTTTTAGCAGTAGGCATATCTTTCATGTCCCCTGATTTAACCATAGTCTCTGCATAGCTATATACTTTTTCTTCTGGTGAATCTGTTTTTAAGAATGGTGACTTAGCATAAGTAGAATCAATAAACTCTCCCATTTTTTCTTCTACTCTAGCTGCATATTCTTCTGAAGTTTCATTTTCTAATTGTGGTCCAACAGACATCTTAGCTTGTGCTCTTACTTTTTTAAGATCATCAACACCTAATGTGTCGATAGCTTTAGCTCTTAATGCTAGGTTTTCACTTCTTTGTGCTCTTTTGTTTTTAATTAAATCTTTTAATGGTTCTTTAGCTGCACCACCTGCTGTAGATAATAAACCTTTTAATCCTCCACCACCTGTAGGTGTTTGAGATAATAAGTTAGGTCCAAACTGTAATAAAAAATCTGTTATGGGATCAGAAGTTTGAGCTTGATCTCCACCTTTAACCAAAGAAATGTAATCTGTAATATCTTGTTCTTGAACCCTGTCACCAAATTTATAGTTACCTCTGTCTACAATGCCAGTCATAACGCCTGTACCAACGTTACCACCTTTTCTAAACATAGGTCTTCTTAATGTTTTCATTAATCTCCTAACCCAAAACCTCTATAGATACCTGCAAGCGTTGCTCCAGTTCCTAATGCTGTTTGAGCTAGACTAGGTGATGGTGAAATTTGTTGTTGAGTTTGACCTGGATATCCAGCTATCAAACCAGTGATACCTGCACCTAATGCTTGTGCTGCCTGTAAAGGTTGATTTAATTGTGCTTGCGCTAATTGTTGATTAGCTGATAATTGTGCTTGTGCTAATGCTTGATTCTGTGCACCTAAAGTTGAAAGTGCTCCAACATCTTGACCTAAGAATCCTTGTTGTGCACTACCTAAACCTAATTGTTGCTGACCCAAAGTTTGTTGATTCATAAACGCCTGTTGTGCTGCTTGCTGTGCTTGACCAAAACCTTGACCTAATAATTGTGCTTGTAATGCTGCCCGGTTCCTGTCGCTTGCTGATTGATACTCTGATCTCATCACACCTTCTCTACCACCACCAAGAACACCAGCGCCTACAGCTTGAGCTGCAATACCAGGAATTCCTTTTGCTGATTGTACATCAAATTCAGCTAATGTTGTATCAATTATGTCTTGTTGATATGGAGACATGAATTGTTGGTAAGCTGTTGGACCTGTTAATCCTGCTGCTGTTGTTTGTGCTTGTTGTGCACCTTGTAAAAATGGTTGATAAGCACCAATGCCACCTAAGGCTGCTTGTTGTGCTTGTGCTTGTAATGGATCTTGTCCAGCTATAAATTGTGACCCTAAACTTTTAGAAAGATCAGCAGCTTTTAATCCACCAACTGCTGTTGTTAATTCTTCTAAATATGGTTTAGCTGCCGCTTCAATAAACGGAGCTGGTAAAATTTGTTGTTGTACTACTTCAGCCATTATACTACCTTTGATTCTAGTTTTTTCATGGTGTCATACATAATCTGCGCACCTTTATCTACACTACCACCACCCGCTGCTCTTACAGCATCGGCAGTAAATACAAATTCGTTGTTTGATAACATTGCAGGAATGTCATCCGCTTTTTCTTTTACACCAACCGGTGCAATAAATCCACCTGTTTCTCTAAGGTCTAATTCTTTAACACCTTTAGGATTTACATTAATAGGAAGTCCTTCAATACCCGCAGCCATTTCTACTTTGTCTCCAAAAGCATAACCAATACGACCACCACTAGCCATTCCTCTAGCCATATCTTGTGTATATTCAGAAGTATCTCTAGCTACATTTTCTGCTATTTGATCTGCTGTGTATCCTAAATTAGAATAATAAGATGCTAAATATTTTCTCAATGCTCCTACATCTTGTGTAGCTGCAATTGCTTCTTCATCACCTTCTTCAGCTGCACCTAATAAAGCTGTCAATGCTGTTCCTCCAGCAAATACTTTTCCAAAATTTTTTAATGCTGCACCTTCCCCTGTAGATTTACTAAGAAATGCAGGCATAGATAAATTACCTAAAGTTGCAGCTATTCCTTGTTGTCCAAATAATCCTGTTGCTGCTCCACCAAAACCAGCTCTGCCAAATAAACCACCTATACTTGTTCCAGGTATACCAAAACCTAAAGCTGCTAATCCTGCTATTTTACCAAGATCAGATTTAAGAAAACCTTTAGCTCCTCTAGCTATACTTTTAACAGCTTTTTTTGCACCCTTAACAAGGTCACCTAAAAAATATCCTTGTCTTGGAACAGCTTGCATGATTCCACCGTTGTTTCTTAATTGTCTAGGTTGTTGCATTCTTGATATTGCCATAATTTAAATATATTTATATTGTTAGGCAGGCGTAGAAATCCTGTAATATAATAGTTTATTTGATTTTTTTGTCTTCGTCAATGGGTTTTACAGGCCTCGTACCTTGATATAAATCATCAAAGAAACGACCACAATATTGGAACTCTCCAACATGTGTAATAGCATCCATTACATAGACATATACTTTACCACCCATATCTGTCCATCTTTGACAAAAACCAAAATCTTCTCCAAAGTAACGTTTAGTCTTAGGATCATGAATAGTATCAAAAAGATTCCACATATTATGTTTTTTCTC
>Ga0222719_10005548_pt1 | contig 10846 bp, 12 predicted proteins | sample C33_34DmetaG_FD_165039 | JGI IMG/M metagenome (GOLD analysis project Ga0222719, IMG submission 165039) | Estuarine water microbial communities from San Francisco Bay, California, United States - C33_34D | ecosystem: Environmental > Aquatic > Marine > Unclassified | place: USA: California...
GGTCTTGAGCGTCTCTATGAACATACCAGTATTTAATAAATACGCATAACAGATTATGGCGAAACTTACGATAGATACAGGAGCGGCGGGCAATCCGGCAACGGGCGACACCCTACGCACGGCGATGACCAAGGTCAACGCCAACTTCGATGAAGTGTACCAGTTGGTGGGTGATGGATCAACAGGATTGATCACAACAGCAATCACGAACGGTGATCTTAAACTGCAGGCCAACGGAACAGGTGCAATAGAGATCGACGCCCTGTCAATCACAAACAGCACGATCACCAGCATAGCAACGAATTCGGACATCACTATCACACCCAACGGAACAGGTAATATCGTGCTAGACGCGGTGACCATATCTGACAACAAGATTTCAACCAACAGTTCCAACACCGATCTGCAGATAGACGCTTCTGGCACGGGCGCTGTTGAAATACTAACACAGAAAGTAATAATGGCGAACCTGCCAACATCGGCGGCTGGTCTGGCCACAGGTCAACTGTACAATGATGGCGGCACGCTGAAGATAGCGTAATGGCACAACAACTGATCAACATAGGTGTAACGGCGGACGACGGCACGGGCGATACCATACGTGGCGCGGGCATCAAGATCAACGAGAACTTCACGGAACTTTTTCCAAGACCATCTGTTCAGTCACAGATCAACATAATACAGAACGAGATCCTGGCCACGGAGAGCAACTCGGACATAGTGCTCGCCGGCAGTGGCACTGGTATAGTGCAGATCACTGACCTAACGGTCGATGGCACCATCAGGATGTCGGACAATCATATTCGTGTCAACACATCCAATGCCGATCTTGTGCTCACTGCCAATGGCACGGGAACCGTGCAGACAGCAAACACGGACATCAACGGCGGCAACATAGACGGCACCGTGATAGGTGCGACAACGCCCCTGTCTGGAACTTTCACCACAATAACGACCACCACATCAGCACAGATTGATGGTGTTTACATCCAAGACCACGATATTTCAGCATCAGATTCTGATGCTGACCTAGAACTGTCGGCTAGTGGATCTGGAAATATCATCATAAACGGCGTCATCGGGTTGCCCAACACGGACGGCACAATGGCACAGGTGCTGAAGACAGACGGGTCGGGACAACTGGATTGGATCACGTGGCCCACTGTGTTCGACAACGTGTTATTAGAGGACGGCACCGCCACTGTGCTGGGCAGTTCCTCGTCCGCACAGGTAATAGATTCCTGGTCGGCCAGCACCTACAGGAGTGTGAAGTATCACATACAGATCACGGATGCCACTGCCGACAGATACAGATTAATAGATGCCAACGTCACCCACGACGGTTCGACCGCTTACATAAGCTCGTTTGGTGGTGTTGACAACGGTGCGGGGGACGGTTCAAGTGTGTATGACACCATAGATCTTTCCACGGACATTTCAGGCGGCAACGTTAGGTTGCTGGGAACAGTAAATAACACAAATGACCAGATTGTGAAACTGGTCAAGAGATCGGTAAAGGTATAACATGGCACAGATAACATTGAACGTAGGATCTAACGCAAACGACGGCACAGGGCAGACCCTGAGGTCAGCCATGCAGGACGTGAACACCATGTTCACTGAACTGTACGCGTCGCCGTTGTTCTCTGGAGACATAACAATAAGTGGCAATGAAATATCAGCGGCTAGGAGCAATGATGACTTGGTGTTGACAGCCAGTGGGACAGGTTCTGTCGTCATGGAAAAACTCATAGTAGATTCCAACATAAGCATCACCGACAACGAGATACAGACCACACAGTCCAACTCTGACCTAGTGCTCTCTGCTTCAGGATCGGGTGCCGTGGTCATAGACAGCGTTGACCTCAACGGAGGCAACATAGACGGCACAGTGATAGGTGCCACTACGCCAGCCGCGGCCACATTCTCCACGGTCACTGCAAACACCAGTGCCACCATAGACGGCGTCACAATCATAGATAATACTATTTCAACCAACGCTAGTAATTCTGACCTTAGACTTAACGGTAGCGGATCAGGATCAGTGGCCATCAGCGGACTTTCCTTTCCAACGTCGGACGGCACCGCTGGACAGTACTTGAAGACAGACGGTGCAGGAAACCTAGTGTTCGTCACTGCCACCCCAACACTGAACCATTCTGATTTGGCAGATAATTCAGTGACCTTGGCCTCTTCGGCCACTGGTGACGTGGACACATTCAGCACCTCCACATACCGCAGTGCCCGGTACTTCATATCGATTTCTGACACGACCAACAGCAGGTTCGAGATTGTAGAGGCCAACGTGGTGCATGGGCCCAGTGCGGACAGCACTACAGAGGCCTACATCAGCACCTTCGGCAACACCACATCTCACACATCACCGTTGGCCACGTTCACAGCGGACATCAATAACGGTAATGTGAGGTTACGTGCCACCAATGACTCTGCTGGTTCGCTTGAATTCAAGTTCCAGCGTGTGGCCATAGACCTTTAATAAAATTACATTAGGTTTGTAGAATTACAAATAAATACTCCAAACAACAAGGAACAACAAAGCATGGCTAGACAGAACATCAACATAGGATCCAGCGCCAATGACGGCACGGGTGATCCCTTAAGGACAGCATTCGACAAGATCAACGACAACTTCATAGAATTGTACGGGTCTGACAACGACATAAACACGTTGGACGCCAATCTCGACGTCAACAACTTTGCGATAACGACGGGAGTCACCAACGGTGACATCACTGTGACTCCAAATGGCACGGGTAACATCAACCTGGGATCAATCACAGTAAATGGTAGCACGATCAGTGCCAATGACTCCACTCAGATCACCATAGCGGAAAACATACAGACCACGGGCACACTTAATGTGTCAGGCGCGGCCACCATAGGTGGTGCGGCTACACTGAATACTTCCCTGGCACTGTCATCAGGGGCCACAGTGACCGCAATACTAGACGAAGACGCCATGGGATCAGATTCGGCAACCGCACTGGCCACACAGCAGTCTATCAAGGCTTACGTGGACTCACAAGTGACAGCACAAGATTTAGACTTCAGCACAGATGATTCGACGGCACTGTCGATAGATCTAGACTCTGAGAGCCTCCAATTCTCAGGCGGAAACGGTATCAACACTTCAGGCTCCGACAACACCGTGACCATAGCAGTGGACACAGGCACAGTGGCCACCCTCACGGACACGCAGGTGCTGACCAACAAGACCTTGACCGCACCCACCATAAACGGTGCCACAATGACCGGCAACGTGACGGTGGACAACATAACATTGAATGACAACATCATCTCTTCTGCCTCTAACGCGGACCTGATTCTGGATCCAAGTGGCACGGGAGACATCAAACTCACAGCCACCAGCACGGATGTAACAGGCAACGCATCAGTGTCAGGAACACTGAGCACTGCTGATATTACCACCACGGGAAATCAGACCATCTCTGGATCACTGACCACGGGCACACTGAACATAGGAGATCTCAACATCAACGCACAGGGCAAGATCACCACAGACACCAATGGTGACGTGGACATAGAGCCTTCTGGGACAGGAGCGATAAACCTCACAGGACCTACCAACGTCACTGGAACGGCCACTGTCACGGGACAACTGAATGTGGATAATTTGACCATGGATGGTAACGCCCTCAGTTCTACCACTGGTGGTGTGACGATCACAGCACCTGCAGGACAGAACGTGGAAGTTGGAGGTAACAACGTGAAACTAATGGCCACCGAGGCCAACTTCACCTTGGCAGAGATTACTACTCTGAGGACTGATTCACTGCAGAATGACACGTCAGACGGAGACATATCGATCAGCACACAGGGTACAGGGGTAGTGGACTTCAACACAGCGACACAGAGCACTATAGGTGCCAACGGTGCCGCGTCAGCCTTGACTGCCAATCCAGTGGGTTACCTGAAGATCAAGATCGCGGGTGCGGACAGGATCATCCCATTCTACAACGCATAGTCGTTAGGAAAAAAATTATGAGGAAACGTCACGAAGGGCGTCACAAAAAATCACCACGTTCTGAAATAACAAGACTGGATGACGCCATACGTCGTGAGTCTGACAAGGTGGAACGAGAACGCCTGAGACAGCACCGAGAACACTGGATTCGCACACAGAATTCTAGCCACTGATCGCCAATAAATACCCTTGTAAGGAGTAAGTTTAATGGCAACACCAGTGTGGACGACCACGGCAGGAAAACTGGCATCTATAGAAGAACAGGTAGCGTACTCGCTTCAACTTGAGGCGAACACCAGTGATTCTACGGCCATCACTTACTCAGTGATCGCAGGAAGTCTACCCCCGGGAATGAGGGTCACCACAGACGGACTTCTTACGGGCACACCGGCCGAGGTTGCCAAGAGAACTCTTTACACCTTCGTCGTGCGAGCCACGGCCGGTGCCCGGATCACAGACAGGACATTCTCACTGGACGTCAAAGGTGCGGACGCTCCCACATTCGTCACAGCATCCGGGCAACTGCTCTTGGACGATTCCACCAGCGTTGGACTATATTGGGTGATCGACGGTGCGACTGTAAACCTACAGTTAGAAGCCACGGACACAGACACAGAAGCGGGGCAGACCTTGGTGTACGAGATAGTCAAGGGAGAACTGCCTCCGGGTGTTACCCTAAGTAAAACAGGTTTGCTCTCTGGTACTGTGAGGTTGACCGAGGATCAGCGTTTCGGTCCAAGGGGAGGATATAGCGCATCTAATGAGAACTACGATGATGTTGTGTATGACAAGACCGTCACCACAAAGAGCATCAGCAAAAATTTCGACTTCATCGTAAGGGTTACCGACGGTACCAGTAGCGTGGAGCAGAACAACAGCATATTCGTGTTCTCCGCTGATTACTGGAGGGTATCAAACACGCAGATAACCTTAGACGCAACAGAGATAGAGGGATCTCCGCTGACCATGGACCTAAGCGGCAACAGGAGACCGGTCTTCAGGACAGCCTCGGACCTTGGTTCATTCAGGCATGACAACAACATCATAATAAAGATAGATGTGGAGGACTTTGATCCACTGCAGGGCGACCTGGAGTACAGCATACAGTCAGGCGCACTACCATCGGGACTCCAGATAGACATCAACTCGGGAGAGATATACGGCGCTCTGCCAAGGCAGACTGCTGTGGAGGTGGACTACTCCTTCACCGTGCGGGCCAACAGGGTCATATCTGCCGGGGTGAATGTGTTCCAGGATCAATTGTTCACAATGAAGGTCATAGGCGAGATAGACATAGGCATCGCATTCACAACGCCAGAGGAAGCGGGAACACTTAGCGCGGGCATTCCCAGCCTGTTGGCGATAGAGGCAGTCAATGACAACTCTGATCGTGTGCTGACCTATTCTGTTACCAGTGGCACGTTGCCCCCAGGAATAACGCTGTCACAGTCAGGCAACCTAGTGGGCACCATAGATCCCAGTGATTTCACTGACTCTACCAGGGCGTACACATTCACCGTGACTGTGAGTGATCAGTATCAGATCGCGGCCACGTCAAAGGAGTTTACCCTAAATGTCAACATACCAGAGACACAGACCGAGTACGGCAACATGACTGGTCATGCAACTTCCTTGATAGATCAGAACATATTCTACAACATAGCACAGGATCCCAACATAAACTCACCAGAATATGTGTATAGGCCAGAGGATCCCAGCTTCGGCATGCGATTGAAACCCAACATGTTGATGATGGCGGGGCTGGAGGCCCAGACACTGACTGAATTCCAACAGCAGATGGAACAGAACCACGCGCCCAAGACCTTGTACTTCGGTGACCTCAAGACAGCTATAGCCAAAGAAGGGAACACAATCAAATACGAGGTCGTGTACATAGAGGTCAAGGACAAAATGGTCAACCAAAATGGAGAGGCAGTGTCCAGCTCGATAAGACTCAGAGATGCCGTGGTCAAGCCCATGCTGGGACCTAGGGCATCAAGCATGAACGCCACGGCCGACTACGTGGACTACGAAGTCACCACAGATGGTGGCCTATCATTTTCAACTTCGGGATCAAAGGTGAGATACGCCAACCAACTCAGTGCCGACCTAGGAGCCATGGAGATTTTGTATCCAAACGCAGTGGCTAACATGAGGTCAAGGATGAAGAACCTCGGACACAAGGAATGGGACTACCTACCACTGTGGATGAAGACCACTCAAGTGGGTGGATTGGCGCCGTTGGGATACGTGATGGCAGTTCCGATCTGTTACTGCCGTCCAGGGAGCTCTGCTCTGATCAAAAAGAGGATTGAAGACAAGGACCTTGAGTTCAAGGACATCAAGTTCATCATCGACAGGTATCTGGTCAGCAACAGCGTTGTTTCTCCAAACGAGTTTACCGCGGACGGTTCCACCACAACTTTCCAACTGGACGAGATAGTACACGAGCAGGACATCTATGTTTTAGAGGGGTCACAGCAGGTGTACGTGGGGGACGGGGTAACCGCGGACAACAGCATTGATCCAGCATGGTTGACCGCTGACAACACACTGCGCTCGTCGGACCACGAATATGGCATAGAACTAGCACACGACACTGTCAACAAGAAGACCACCATCACATTCACCAAGGAGGTCCCCCCTGCCGGCACAATTATCAAGGTGGAGAGATCCAACGATAAATACCTTAAGTTTAGAGACAAAGGAATATTCTAATGGCAAGTAACATAGTACCAGGAGACATAGACGCAACATATCCGAGAGCTGGACAAGACAACAGCTCACAGGGATTTAGAGACAACTTCAACGGCATAAAAAACAACTTCACTTATGCAAAAAGCGAGATAGAATCTCTACAAAACAACAAGGCAAACCTTAACGCGGCTAGCAATTTTGCCGACAACGAGGTAACCAGGGCCAAATTCAAAGACACCAGTGAGACCGTGTACCCACACGGCACTGTGGGCAGTGGTAACGTCACCCTAAATCATGAGAACGGGCACTATCAAACCCTGACGGTAACAGCTGACACTACGTTCGCATTCCTGAACTTCCCGCCCGCCGGCGCGCTGGGCAGGATCATACTGGATGTCATTGTATCTCCCGGCGCCACTAACTTGGTGTTTCCTAGTGCAGTGATCAAAGCAGACAACGTGACCGGCAGTGACGGTACTTCAGACACGATTGCCCCAGGACTGGGTCGTGCTTTGTATGAATTCATGTCACCAGATGGTGGCACAACGGTGCTGATGCATCAATTGGGCAAACAGTACGCCTAACAAATAAAGGAGTCTGATGTACTTCCATCCATTACAAGAAGAGATAGGCAACATGAGCGAGGAGGACATCTCCAATAGGATCAAAGAACTATCCAGGAAGGTCGCGATAGCCAGACGTGGACGTAATCCAGAGATGTTGGCCAACCTACAGATGGCATTGAAAACATACCAGGACGCCATAAGGCAGAGGCGCATCGAGGAGTGGCACAAGAACAACAAGAAACTCCGCAACGAACCAGATATCGGAGACCTAATCAACATCGACTAGTAAGTAAACTGGATGACGAACAGTTTCAGTTGGAAGACCAAATTCAAAAGCATAATCATAGTGGACGGAGAACTGTTCCCCAATGAGTACTCCGTGGAACTGCATCTGACACCACACACAGCCGATCTCAAGGAACAGACAGCATACTTCGACAGGCTGAAAAACCTTTTCGAACAGGTGTTCGCCAACACTGTGACAACCTGGCGTGAGGAGAAACTGTATTCCGTGCTGAGATCCAACAGCACCAACAGGTTCATTGAATTACCAAGACCGCCCTATGACCAGATCATGGCCGCGGTGTGTTATTGTAAAGCCAACAGCATATTAGACAGCAAGATAATCATAGAGAAGATCGCCTTGAGCTCGTGGCAGGGTGATGGTATTACCTACACGGTTGACAAAGACAGCAGAGAGCTTATACTGTTAGACAGGCCTGACTGGTTCTCGGAGGAGTATAACAAATTTGACCCATGGTGGTTGAGGCCAGACACGGCAACATATGATGAAGAACTTGACAAGGGCATATACACAGGACATTTCAGTTGGGACAACCAAAAGATCACCATTGACAAACAGCACCAAGAACATGCTAAAATATTCGAGTTCAACCCAAAGGTGCTAGATGGCGGAAAAGACAAAGACAAATGAACATGGTGATACGGTCTTCACTGAACAAGACGCGTTAGAACTGCTGTACACTGACCCAGACTTTGACATAGGAAAACTGTTCTTCAAGGACACGGAAAAGTACTCATCGGCCTTGAAAGATCTTGGGTTGAATCTTCCAAGCATCAACGCTGTACCAGATAGAGAACCTTTAGCAGAATTTGACAACAAAAATATCAACAACTGGCACATGCCAGAGAAGTATTACCAGATCAATGTGTTACAATGGCTGTTGGAACGATGCCAGAACGACGAAGAAAAATTACGTGTTCAGATGGAATACGACCTTTTCGAAAAGAAGAAGTTCGTCCGGGTGCTACAGTTCCTGATCTACTTCGTTGACACGCTCAGAGACAACAACATAGTTTGGGGGGTCGGACGTGGATCCAGCGTGGCAAGTTTCTGCCTGTTCCTGATTGGGGTACACAAGATCAATCCCCTGCTGTACAATTTGGATATCACGGAATTCCTACGATGATAAGTAATCAATATAGGAGCATATTAATATGGTAGCAAGAGCACCCAGAAAAAGGATGTACAGGACCATGCAGGGACGCATGGTGGACATAGAGAAACTGAGAGCGGCCAACGAATCAGTGCAGGCCGTGGGCAACATGAACGTCAACGCCAAAGGAGACGTGTTGGGAGCAGGCGGACAAGTTGTCACACCAAAGGAAAAGATCATACAGAAGTACTACGAACAACCCAAGGGCATGGTCAGTGACACCCCGACCAAGGGCAAACCGATGCCGGCACCAAAGGCCGAACCAAAACAGACCGTACAGAAGATGACCCCAGTGTCACCAAAGAAAAAAACCGCACCACAACCAAAGAAAGTGGAAACAAAAGTGGAGGCAGAGCCTACACCGGTAGCAACATTCAAGCCAAAGACAGAGACCACAGAGAAAAAAGGCATAGACGCCGCTCTTGACGGATTGGAATAGATCCGCTATAATACTTCTACAATGGGACAGATAGAAGACTTACAAGCAAAGGGATTCGGATCACACGGTGGAAAACAGTACACTGTTGACTACGACATCACACCACTCAAGAAGAAAGTGCTGGTATCAGACATGCAGTTCGGAGCGACTAAAACTAAAGGTGGCATAATCCTGATGGACGACGACGGCACGGAAGCGGGCATACACCCACGTTGGGCCAAGGTCTACGCCATTGGAGATCAACAAGACGACGTCCGTGTTGGACAGTGGGTGCTAGTCGCACATGGTAGGTGGAGCAGGGCACTTAAGGTCAAGAAAAACGATGTTGAATTGGAAGTCAGGATGATCGACGAGAATGACATCCTGTTGCTATCAGACGAAGAACCAGACTTCAACAACAGGCAGGCCGGATACATCAACACCGGCGGCATGAGACAGATGACCTCCCTGCCGGGCAATGACTAAGAAGATATTGTTCCTGGGCTGTAGCAATTTGGCCGAGGATAAACAGGAAATCAACAAAGAGCAGATATGGAAGGACGTTGTGTTTGGTGATGACGTCGAAATCACTAACCTGTCATACTACGGCGCTGGCAACCAATTCATATATGGTAACTGTGTGGACTACATATCAGATCATGAAGTTGACTACGTGTACTGTCAGTTCACAGGACTGGCAAGGCATGACATCTGCATCGACGAAGAAGCTCCCATGCCTGGTTATGATTACGCCGTAAAAACATATAAGAGGAGATATCTCTGTTCGGGAGGCAAGGTAGGGAGTTGGATGGGCAACGACAAGACCACAGAAATTTTCATGCCCGTGTATTGGCGCACTGATGAATACGATCATGTGGCTCGTGAAAGTGTACAAGCAGTGGCCGGCACCATATGGTTCCTGCAACAGAACAAGATACCATTCAACTGGACTTTCTTCTACGACATATGTAATCCGGCACACCCAGACGAAGAAAATTATGACGGTCGAGTCAATGAATTTCCAAAGATACTTGACAAGACCCATTGGATAGATTCTGATCCCCACACCTATTGCTATCGCAACAACGGACTGCAGGAGGACAACTGTCACTTCAAAAACCCTGTGTACAAGCAATGGCTACAATCAGTGCGTCAGCAACTGGATTATCATCAGTAGACAGCACACAGAAAAGTGTTACAATGTAGTATGATTCAGCGTTTTGGCTTCTGTTGCAAATGGCTCAATGACGAGTCTGAATTTGGCGGAATGAAAGTCAACGCCAAGGACAGGGATCTCAATGGCAGGTCAACCACAATGCGTTGGCTACGTGAACACCAGGACGAAGCCGAACAGCGACAGTGGGACATCATGACACACAACACCACGGCCGCACGTAGACTGATAGAAAGAGTGGGCACACTACCACCTGAACGCAGGATGGTGAGGCTGGGATCGGAGATGCTACAGGGCTACACAGAGAAGGACTGGAAGTCATGGTGGCAACAACGGGACATACAGGATCATTTACAGAATTTATTCGCACCGGTGGGCGAGATGGCACGCAAGTTGGACGTCAAGGTCTCATTCCATCCAGGACAGTTCTGTGTGCTGGCATCAGACACTCCGGACATAGTTGAACGTAGCATAGAAGAATTCGAATACCATGCGGACATGGCAAGATGGATGGGCTTCGGTAAGACA